>Ga0114129_10012012_pt1 | contig 12316 bp, 12 predicted proteins | sample RhiMetdeltSRZDD1_FD_80071 | JGI IMG/M metagenome (GOLD analysis project Ga0114129, IMG submission 80071) | Populus rhizosphere microbial communities from Tennessee, USA - Rhizosphere MetaG P. deltoides SRZDD1 (version 2) (version 2) | ecosystem: Host-associated > Plants > Roots > Rhizosphere >...
ATTTGAGGCGGTAAAGAGGGCGGACGACCCTCCGATCCGATCGCCTCTCCCCGCCGCTCTTCTTCTTCTCATCTCATCGCTGGTGACCGACCGGGGGCCGGCTTCGAGCTCGGCGTCGGCGACCCCTCGCCGGAGGATCACGACTGGCGAGACTAGAGGTGGAGGCAGCCCCCTGCGCTGCTCCCAATGATCTCAGCGCATTACCACGGCGGAGCACGGCTGGCCTATCCCCGCCCGCACGCGGAGCCCGGGGGGCTAATAGCCACGGGACGTTGCCGTTTTTGGCCCTGTCGCCTCCTAGGAGCCGCGCAGGCGCCCTCCCTGCTCGTCTAAGGACATTTCCGGAGCGCCGAACCGGCCTTCTGGCTCTCCCAGCCTCTTGTGGAGTCTGTTTGAGGCCCCCCTCCGGTCCCCCGCGGCCGGAATCTCGAGGCCGGCTTTTCCTGGCGCCGGCGCGCCTCGCGCCCGCGAGGTTCGGCCAGCCGGCGAGCGTCGTAAAGCGCCGCCCAAGAAGGGAGAAAACGCGTTTTCTTCTTGCCTTGTGCCAGGATTCACATGAGAGTAGTCGGTGAGCGGGGCGAGCGTTCACGGCAGATTTGCGAGGCGCAAAATCGGCGCGCCAATTCACTACTCGTCGTTCCTTGTGAACATCTGGCAGCCACTCCTCGCCAAGGCGGGGCTGACCTACCGCTCATACCACGCGACCCGGCACACGTTCGCGACGTGGCTGCTGTCAGACGGCGCCGATATGCGCTGGGTGTCGCAGCAGCTCGGCCACGCGACGATCTCGCAGACGGTGGACGTCTACGGCCATGTGCAGCCCGACCGTCACGAGTCGGCGACGGCGAAGCTTGATCGGTACCTCACACCATGACTGGCGCGAACGGGACTCAGAATCGCTTGGGACTTCGGATGAAACGTACTGGGCCTTGACACGGCGTCGTCGGCGTCCCCTTCAACTCGACGATTGCCCGCACTGCCTCGCAGGATGGGCGCTGTCCGACGATCACCATTTCGATTGATTGTGGCTGGTAAACGCCACCGCCAGCAGTGCGCCACCCCGGCTGCTCGGTGAATTTCCACGCCTCTTCCGCATCAGTCGTCGCGTCGTTCAATCTGATCGGCGTGCATCCGATCGGGCCGCGCGTTCGACAATCAGGGACGAGAACGTCAAAGCCGCTGGGAAGGCGGGCCTCTTCCCCGATGGGTGCGGGGTAGTGACGCAGGAACTTGACGTCATCGCGCGATACTGCGCACCCGGCCAAGACTGCAATCGCGACTATGACGCGCGTGTGCCTCATCGGTAATCGCACCGCGTTGACCTCGGGGTGGCGGTCGTTGCGTGCATACTCCGCCGCCTTCTACCACGAGCCCCAGAATTTTGGGTGAGGTCGCGTCCGAGAATCGGCCGGTCCGTTCAAAAAGCGAACCGAACCCCGAGGGTCACCGCATGGCTCGTGCGGTCGCGGTAACCCACCAGCTCGCGGAAGTTGGCAAACCCCGTGACACCACCTGGGAAGAGCATCGAGGCACCGACCGCCACGTTCACGTAGTCCCGGTCTGGCGGGTCAGTCTGAAACAGGAATCTCCGCCCGCGCAAATCCTGGTTGAATGTAAACCCGACGCTTCGCTGATCGTCCATGAACTCGTGGATGTACTCTATGGTGGTCTGTGGCACGAGGACGCCCACTCCGGTGTTGATTGCCATTGACGCGTAGACGCCCGCCTGCGTTGTCAACGACACTATGTTTTGGTTGTCGTAGCCGAGTTCAACGCCCGTGCCGCCCGACTCCCGGTAACGGTCAATCGTGGCGTCCTTGTAGCTGACTCCGAGGCGCGGCCCTACTGTGATGTTACGCAGCAGAATGAAGTCGTACCCGCCATATGCGCTGATGCGGAACTCATCGCCATGGGTATCAGCTCGGGTCGGGCCCTCGACATGACGCACGAAGCCGGTAGCTTGTTGTATGTCGAGCGACACGCGACGCTCGAAATGATATTCCTTCCGGACATACCCAGCGACGAGATCCACGAAGGCGGCAGGCATCGGTGAAAGGCTCGTATAGAGGAAAACACCATACCTGTCGTGGTCGAAGCCACCTCCGGAGATGTAATTGCCGAACTCGTGGGCGTAGGCGACGCCGAGGCCCAAAAGGACAAACCGATTAAGGATATAATCGATACCCCCGGGTACCACCGACCGTGTCGCGGCCGAATCCCGACTCGAAACGGGTGGTGTCCTGCTCGAATCTTTCGTAGTCAGCCGTGAAGAATAGCCCGAGACCACGATCGCTATCTGCACGACGCTCTTGGCTGCGGCGGCGGATCGCCTGTTCAGCGCCGAGCGAACTGACGCGGTCCTCGGCAGAGTCGATTCCACCACCCGATGAGGCTCCCGCCGACCCCTGGTTGGCAATAGTGTTTCCACAGAGCGGCAACAACTGAGGACCATAATCGGGATTGAAGTTGTTCGGCGGCGGGAAACTTCCAGCAATGCCCGGCCCACTCAATCCTCTGCAATTAAACGATAAGCGGCCGGCAACAACCTCGTTCAAACTCTGAGCGCTGGCGGGCACGTCCGCCAGAAGTAGAAGCCCTACTAAAGGAACAGCGTATAGCCGCCAGAAACTCATACGCCCCTCCAGTCGATCGGTTGGCAGGTAACTTAGAGCACGGCGGAGGGCTTATAGCACGATTCGACCACAAGAAACAGTGAGGTTTGGGTCCCGGTGGGAGGCGACGCAGCGTTGAGTAGACAGCGTGCTGATGGTGGCGTGTACTCCCGGGCGTCAGGCCGGCGTAGTCCCTCGGGGGGAACCGGCGGCGGCGGCTGAGGTTTGGGGGCCGGTCTAACAGGTTTCTTCGCCTTGATAGGCTTCTTGGGCTTGGCGCGCTTTTTGGCCTTCGCCACGAGAGTCCTCACCTCTTTCCGGGTGGTTGGACGCATTGTGAGAGCGCAGATTCGCCTGCAAGCGATCGTAAGGTCGCTGCGGTATCCGGCTCCCGCCAACCCCGTGCGCACCACCTTCAGCACTGCGCTTCGCAACGACCAAAAATTGACGCGGCACGCACAGATCAGAAGGACACGAAGGAGACGATTACCAGCGCCGCATCCGAGCAACCGTAAGGCTCGTGTGTTGGTCGGGGGACTGAAATGGACGAGCCGCGGAACGGAGACTGGCCGATCTATCGAGAATCCCGGAACGCCAACGTCGCGGATTAGGTAGTTGATCCCCCGTTGCCGTGTGCCTCTCTCGGGTGAGGCGCCGAGTGGCGTCAGACGCGTACTTTGTGCGGCATCCTGCGTGACTGTGCGCGATCTGTCTCGCAAATCTGCGGGCGTGCGGATGCCCATAAGGAAGGGTGTGTTCATCTAGAAACACCAAGGGGGGAGGGCAGCATCGCCTCCCCCCTCAGTGTGACGCCAGACCCGCCGCGTTAGGGCAGGCTGACCGTGGTGTTGTCGCCGCTGGCCGTGATCACGAACACGCCCGTCGCCGTGGTCGAGTTCAGCACGTACTGGCTCCAGCCCGACGGCGCCGTCGGCGTCTTCGACATGAACGGACCCGCCACCTCACCCTGGCCGTTGGTCACCTGGATCGAGAGCTGGTCGAGGTGCGTCGCGACCACGCCCATGTGAGCACCATAGATCGAGACGGCCGAGGCGAGCGCGCGGGCGTCGGCCTGGGCCTTGGCGATACGAGCGCGCTGCTGCACGTTGGCGTACAGCGGCACGGCGATCGCGGCAAGGATGCCGATGATCGCCACGACGATCAGGAGCTCGATCAGCGTGAAGCCGCGCTGACCGCCCAGCGTGAGGCGCTTTCTGAACAGGATCATGTCTGCCCCCTTCGGTATGGCTCGCGCGGTTAGCGCGGTTCGCTTGCTTGTCCGTAGGCGGCTGTATCTGCAGGGTCGATGCCGGTTGTTGAAATTCAATGACTTGAGCTCCGGAGAGTACGTAGGTTCGGCCAGTTGGTGTCCGAAAGATACGGCGTAACTGACGGAAATCGTCAGTTGTCCAGGACCATCCGGAGGAAGGACTCAGCGGCTCGAAGTCGGCGCCGCGCGCCCTGATCACGGGCCCAGCCGGCGATCATCGGCGCGGGGTCCCAGTCCCCCATCTGGGTACGATGCTCGCGCAGCGCCCGCAGCTTGAGGTCCAGCGTGGCGGAGATGTCGACGAAGGTCTCGGCGCGGTCGGATCCGAACAGCCAGACTGCGCTCACGTGGTGCGGTGCCAATCCCTCGTCCAGCAGCTCGGGAAAGATGAACCGCGTTTCCGCCGATGGAAAGACCGCATCGAGGGCGACGTCAGCAGCCACGCGGTGGTCGGGATGGTTCATATAGCGGGTGCCGAAGTACCGCACCGTCGGATCGCCGGTGACGACGGCGTCGGGCCGGTGTCGCCGCACGAGCCGCGTGAGGTCGCGGCGCAGATCGATCGATGGCGTCAGCACGCCGTCCTCGTATCCAAGGAACACCACTTCCGAGATGCCGAGCACGCGGCAGGCCGCGCGCTGCTCCTCCTCGCGGATCTTGGCCAGCCGCTCCCGCGTCATCTCGGCCGGCGTCGACTTGTTCGAGCCCGCTTCACCGCGGGTCAGGCATACGGTCACGATCTCGCTGCCCGCGCGGGCCCACTTGGCGAGTGTGCCGGCCACCGTGAACTCTTGATCGTCGGGATGGGCGTGAATGGAGAGCACGCGTTTCGGGGCGGGCGGTTCCTTGCGCGCCATCAGCTCAGTCTACTCCGCCCGGCGTCTGCCCGGCGCGGCGCTGATTCAGGGCCGCCGCGCGAACGCCTGCTCGAAGAATGCCTTCAGGTCGGCGATCGACCGCCGATGAGCCGGCGGGTCGTAGCCCATCGAGGCGCCGACCTTCATGCACGCTGACGCGCCGCTGAACGGGCGCCCGTCTTCGTCTACGAACGTGCCGTCCGCATGCTGAGTCATCTTGCATCCGGACGGGTTGACGACCTGAGCGAAGTGCCGGGGCCGCGTGTACGCGGCGACGTCGAAGCCGTGCATCGCGCCATCGTATTCGACGAGCGTGACGTCCTTGCCCGCCGCGCGGCGGCGGGCCACCCACTCGCGGCAGTGAGCAATGGTGGTCCAGTCGTCGGCGGTGCCGTGGAAGATTCGTACGGGGCCACCGACCACATCGGCCTCGTTGATCAGCCGCGCGTTGCAGCCGACCGGATAGAAGGCGGCGTACGCCGAGGGTGGTGCCGTCGCCCCGCGCATGAACCGTCGCTGGTATTGAAACTGGCTTGCCCAGAGCGTGACCCAACCGCCGTGCGAAAAGCCGAGGACGCCGATGCGCCGAGGATCGACGCGCGGATGCGTGATCAGAAGCTCCTGCGCGCGAAACAGATCGGCGAGCCGGCTCCCGACGCTGACCGACATGTGCCCCGTGCAGATCTCCTTGACCCCGCGGCCGGTGAAGCTGTCCACGACGAGTGCGGCGTACCCCATGCCGTTGAGGACGTGCGCCCAGTCCGTGATCGCCGGGGTGACGCCGGCACACGAATGCAGCACGATGACGGCGGGCGTGCGGCCCTGGGTTGGCGGCAAGGAAAGGTCGCCCTCGATCATGCCCGGCTGCTCGACGGCGCCCGGTCGTGTCGGAAATGTGCTGGAGAGAATCGGGAAGCGCCCGATGCGTCCGTCGCCGAGCGTCGCGAGGCCTCCGGAGGTGGCGCAGCCGGCCAGCCAAACGAGCGCGAGGGCGGCGGTCAGACGTCGCACGACGCCGGCCTAGAGACTGCGCGCGCCCTCGACGAGCGCGCGCAGGCGAACGCGTGCGCTCGCGCGATCGAGGTACTTCATACCGCAGTCCGGCGCGGCGACGAGACGCTCGGCCGGAATGTGGCGCAGCGCCGCGCGCAGACGATGGGCCACGGTCTCGGCCGTCTCGGGCGTCGGAGCGCCGAGATCCAGCACGCCGAGGACGACCGTCTTCGTGCGGATCGCGCCGAGCGCCGCCAGATCGAGGGACGGCTGCGCCGCTTCGAGTGAGAGGTGCGTCGCGCGCGAGCGTTCCAGCTCGAGCGCGAACCGATACCCACCCGATTTCGAGGTTCCCGCGAGCGCGTGCGAGAACGCGTATCCGAAGCAGACGTGCACACACGTGGGCTTTCGTATGCCGCCGAGGGCGCGGTCGATCGCGGGCAGCGCATACGCCTTCGCCTGATCGGGCCACGCCTCGAGGTACGGCTCGTCGAGCTGAATCCAGTCGAGGAAGGGCTCGAGCTCGCGCAGCTCCTCGTTCACTGCAGCCGCGTACGCCATCGCCAGGCGCTCGGGGTCGCGGTAGTGTTCGTCCTGGGCCAGTGCCGAGAGCGTGAACGGCCCGGGTACGGCGAGCTTGATGCGCCGGCTCGTGATAGCTCTCAGAAACTGCGCATCGCGCAGAAACACCGGGCCCTCGCGCCGGACGGGCCCGGTCACCCGAGGCACGGCCTGGCGCTTGCCCAGTCTATTGATGGCCTCGCCGGGGCGGTCGACGTCGATGCCGGACAGCGCGTTGGCGAACTGGTTGAAGTACGACTCGCGCCGCTGTTCGCCATCGGTCACGACGTCTACGCCGGCCGCCTCCATGTCGGCCACCGCCAGCCGCACGGAGTCGTCCTGGGCTTCCTCCAGATGTGGCGGCGCCACACGCCAGAGCGCAGGGAGACGAACGCGTGGAACGACCGTCTCGCGATAGCGCGTCTTGTCGACGAGCCAGTCTGGCTGCGGATACGAACCGACGACGGTGGTTTCGATCAGGGACGCAGCGTCATGCGGCGCCCGTCTTCGACGATCACGACGCCGTTGGATTGAATCTCCTCGACGCGGGCGCCGTCGCCGATCGCGTCGCCCTCGACGTATCGTCGCCCGTTGATGAATGCCCAACGCAGCGGTCGCTCTTCGGCATAGACGATCACCTCCACCTTGAGCTTGCCGATGTCGGTGCGTCCGGTCCCTGTCGGCGCGCCCGATGGAGGCAGCAGAGAGACGACCGGCCCCTGAGCTGCCGGGGCGGCGGCGGACGGCGTCGTTCGGGGGGGTCTCGTTTCAGCGGGCCGGACATTCGTGGCGGCGCTTCGTACGTCGCTGCCGATGGCTCGCGCGGAATCGGGTTTCGACTCGAGAGGCACCAGGGGCATGCGCGTCTTTTTCTCCGCGGACACCCGAGGGCCCTCCGGCGTGGGGGCGTGAGGTGTGGCGATCGCCGGAGGCGGTGCGGCGGTCGGCGTCGGAGCAGGCGCAACGGATGCTATGGGCTGAGTGGCAGGCGCGGGCACGTCGTGCATGGGTATCCACATCCAGAGGACGGCCGCCATCGTGATGATGCCGCCCGCAATGGCGGCGATCGTCACGTACCGGAGCCGCGAGGTCGTTGGAACGGGCGCCGGGCTCAGAAGCCGTCGCACCTCCACCGGCGGGCCGCTCCGCTGCTCCGCCGCCTTCTTCAGCGCATCGAGGATGTACGACATCGCTAGGGCGTCGATCTCGAGAGTGAAGGCCGCGGGCCGGGCATCGTGGCGGCGAGCCGCAGGAGCGTGTCTTCGCCGAGCACACCGTCGGCGAGGAGCCCGTTGGCACGCTGGAACGCGACCACGCGGCGCCTGAGATCGTCGCCGGGCTTGAGATCGGTCGCGGCAAGGTCGGGTGACCGCCAGAGCGCGACGAAGGCGCCGTCCCAAAAGCGGTCGACGTCGTTCAGCGCCAGCGTGATCGGATGGCGACCCACCTCGACCGTCACCGTGTCGTCGGCCAGCGCCGTCGCCGTCGCATAGTGCCGGTCTCCCGTCGGCGTCGTCAGCGTCAGCATGACGGGCACGTCGAGGCGGCGGATCACGTTCCAACTTGCCGACCGGATCAGACACCGCAGCCCGGCGCGATGCGCGACGTCGCACGCGCCCTCGCCCGGTCGCGGGGCGAACTGGACGCTCCAGCGCTCGAACAGGGTGGCGAGCGCCGCATTGCGGTCCGCCGTCGTCGCGCCGAGGATGCTCGCCACGTTAGGCCGCGCCGGGGCGGCAACGACCGCAGGAACCGGAGTGGGCGGCGTCGCCACGACGGCCGCGTTGCTCGAGGGGACGTCCACCGGCACAAGCCGTTGTCCCCACCACGCCGCGACGTATTCGAGCCGGCTGCGCCCCAGCATGCCGGCGGTGACGCCCACCGCGGCGACCAGCAGCGCGGCGGCCACCGGTTGCAGCCACCGCGTCCACCGACGCGTGCCCGAGACCTCGGCCGCGGCGATTCGCACCATGGCGGCATTCACCTGGCGCTTGCTGCGCCCGAACGCCCCGAGCAGCGCGCGATCACAGATATTGTTGATCAGCCGCGGAACCCCGCCAGAGCGCCGGTGGATGACTCTGAGGGCCGGTGCGGTGAAGATCGACTGCCGCTGACCGGCCACGCGCAGACGATGCTCGACGTACGCGCGCGTCTCGCTCAATGTGAACGGTCTCAGCTGATAGCGCGCGGTAATCCGCTGTGCGAGCTGGCGTAGCGCCGGACGCTCCATGAGGTCGGCGAGCTCGGGTTGTCCGATCAAGATCACCTGGAGCAGCTTGTCGCGCGTGGTCTCGATGTTCGTCAGCAGACGAAGCTCCTCGAGCACTTCCATGCTGAGATTCTGCGCCTCGTCGATGATGACGACGGTGCGCCGTCCGCGAGCGTGCGCATCGAGAAGCGCGCCCGCGAGGACGTCGACGAGCACCTTGAGGCTCGTCGTCCCGGCCGGATAGGAAATTGCCAGCTCGTCACAGATTGCCGAGAGCAGCTCGACGGCGGTGAGCCGTGGCGTGAAGATCATCGCCACGTCGACGGCCGCGGGCAGCTGGTCGAGCAGCGCGCGGCAGACCGTCGTCTTGCCCGTCCCAACCCCGCCTGTCAATTGGACGAAGCCGCCGCCCTGCAGTCCGTAGACGAGGTGAGCGAGAGCCTCCCGGTGCCCGTCGCTCAGGAAGAGGTATCGCGGGTCGGGCGAGAGGGAGAACGGCCTCTCGGTCAGCCCGAAATGTGCGGCGTACACGTCGCCACCCTAGTCAACGGCGGCTCCCGCGTCAACGGGCTGGTGGATCAACCGGACTTCTCGATTTTTGCCCACGTGTCGCGCAGTCCGACCGTACGGTTGAACACCAGGCGGCCTGGGGACGAGTCGCGCGAGTCTACGCAGAAGTAGCCATTCCGTTCGAACTGAAAGCGGGAGCCCGGCGCCGCGGCCGCGAGCGACGGCTCCAGCCGCGCGCCGGTCAGTACGGTGAGTGAGCTCGGATTCAGCGCGGTGAGAAAGTCCTCCTCGTCGTCCGGCTTGGGCTTTGCGAACAGCGTTTCGTACAGCCGCACTTCGGCCTCGACCGCGTGCCGGGCGGAGACCCAGTGGATCGTGCCCTTGACGGAGCGGCCGCCGCTGTCGCCGCCGACCGTGGCGGGATCGTAGGTGCAGCGAACTTCTGAGACCTGACCGTCGGGGCCCAGCGTGAAGTCGGTGCATTTGACGATGTAGGCATAGCGCAACCGCACCTCGGCCCCGGGCGTCAGCCGGAAATACTTCTTCGGCGCGACGTCGCGAAAGTCGTCGCGCTCGATCCACAACTCGCGGGTGAACGGAACCTTGCGCGTGCCGGCCGCGGGATCCTCCGGATTGTTGACGGCGTCCATCTGCTCGAGCTTGCCGTCGGGATAGTTCGTGATGACCAGCCTCAGCGGGCGCAGGACGGCCATGCGGCGCTCGGCGCGGCGATTGAGATCCTCGCGAACACAATGCTCGAGCAGCGCGAGCTCGACCGTGTTGTCCGCCTTCGCGACGCCGATGCGCTCGCAGAAGTCGCGGATGCTCTCGGGCGTGTAGCCGCGGCGGCGCAGCCCCGCCAGCGTCGGCATGCGCGGATCGTCCCAGCCGCTCACGAAGCCGCCCTCGACGAGCTGCAGCAGCTTCCGCTTGGACATGACGGTGTGCGAGAGGTTGAGCCGCGCGAACTCGATCTGCTGGGGATGGAAGATGCCGAGCGCATCGAGATACCAGTCGTACAGCGGCCGGTGATCCTCGTACTCGAGCGTGCACAGCGAATGCGTCACGCCCTCGATGGAGTCGGACTGTCCGTGCGCCCAGTCGTACATCGGATAGATCCGCCACGCGTCGCCGGTGCGCTGGTGGTATGCGTGACGGATGCGATACATGACGGGGTCGCGCAGGTTGATGTTGCCGCTGGCCATGTCGATCTTTGCGCGCAGCGTCTTGCTGCCATCGGGGAATTCCCCGGCGCGCATGCGCCGAAACAGGTCCAGGCTCTCGGCCACCGGTCGATCGCGGAATGGCGACGGCCGCCCCGCTTCGGTCAGCGTGCCCCGCGATTCGCGCATCTCGTCGACACTCTGGTCGTCCACATACGCCTTGCCCGCGGTGATGAGCTGTTCGGCCCAGCGGTAGAGCTGCTCGAAATAATCGCTGGCGTGGTAGAGGTGCGGGCCCCAGTCGAAGCCGAGCCACCGGACGTCCTCCATGATGGCATCGACGTATTCCTGGCTCTCCTTGGTGGGATTCGTATCGTCGAAGCGCAGGTGGCAGCGCCCGCCGAAGTCGCGCGCCAGTCCGAAGTCGATGCAGATCGCCTTGGCGTGGCCGATGTGCAGATAGCCGTTGGGCTCGGGCGGGAATCGAGTCACAACCTTGCCGCCGAACCGACCGCTACGGTTGTGCTCTTCGACGATCTCCCGGATGAAGTTCGATCGCGGGGCCTCGCTCATCGCCCCCGATCCTACCAGTTAGTCCCTCCGCTGCCGCCGGTCCGGGTCGAGGACCGGCCAATAATCCGTGGCCTGAGCAATTGGTCAGACCGACATGCTCTCGACCTCTGACCGCGCCATCGACTGGGGTCGAGTCGGCGCTTGAAATCACAACTCCAGGCCCGCGGAGCGTGACGGTTACTGCGCGGGAGCGAGATCGACAAGTATGGAGAAGAATTGGCTTTATATGCTATATCGCCGCGGACCCCCGCCCCCCTATATTGGAACCATGCACCTCGCGCCGAGTACCCGGGGTCTGCTCGCCGCCGGCCTGACAGGGATCTGTCTCCTGCTGACCCGGACGCCCGTCTGCGCCGGGCCGGCGACGGACCGTCTTCGGGAATTCTTCGGTGAGGTCAACGCGGTTCTTAGCGATCCCGCCGTCCGCTCCCAGCCGCTGGAAAAGATCGCCCGGATCAAGCACCTCGTAACCGAGATCGCCGACGTCCGTGGGGCGGCGGCCGGGGCCCTCGAACACCACTGGGAAGCGCGGACACCGGCTGAGCAAGACGAGTTCACGCGGCTCTTCGCCGAGCTCCTCGAGCGTGGTCTGGTGGCCCGGCTCGCGGCCGCCGTCAGCCCCGTCAACGGTATGGTGATGAGCTGGCACGGCGAGACGCGGGTGGGCGACGACGCCAGGGTGATGACGGTGGTGGAGACGCGCGACGGACGCAAGATCAACGTGGAGTATCGGATGATCGAGCGCCGCAGTCACTGGCTCGTGCGTGATGTGGTCGTCGAAGGCGTCAGCACGATCGAAAACTATCGCTCGCAGTTCAAGCGCGTGCTGCGCCACGGCTCGTATGCCGCGCTCGTGGCGCAGCTCCGCGCGAAGCTGGGCGAAGAGACGCTCATGTTCGCGCAGGCCAGCCCGCCGCCTGCAGGCACCAGGCCGGTGGAAATCGTCGCGTCGGTTCGGCTGGCGCCGCCGCGCGTGAGCTCACCGCTGGACACGACTCGCGCGTCGGTTCCCGCACCGGTGAAGGCGATCGCGCCGGCCGTCGTCACCCCGCCTGTCGTCGCCAGGTCGACGGACGCACCAGTCCTCAAGCCGACCATTGCGTTGACCACCAAGCCGGCGTCGAGCATCCCGGCCAAGCCCGCGTCCAACGTGATGCCGGCCGTGCGTCACGTCGCGGTGGCGCCGGCCACCACGCCGGGGGCGAACGTCGAACACGCGGCGATCGCTCCGATCGCGCCGCCAGCGGCCGACGTGTTTTCTCCCGTCGGCGTCGTCGATGTCGCGACCCAGCTGCTGCCGAGCCTGCTGCTCATCATGCTGGGGCTCAGCGGCGTGAGCGGCGTGGTGTTCCTGCGACGGCGCGCCTCGGCCAGCGCGCTAGTGCTGCAGCGCCTCGGCGATCGCGACAAGCGCCTCGTACTCCTGCATCCAGTACCGGGTGTCGCGAAAGTTCGGGAACGCGGGCGGAAACGACGGGTCGTCCCAGCGCCGCGCAATCCAGCCCGACATGTAGACGATGCGCATGGCGCGTAGCGGCTCGCACAGCGCCAGCGTGCTGCGGTCGAAC
>Ga0114129_10012013_pt1 | contig 12316 bp, 10 predicted proteins | sample RhiMetdeltSRZDD1_FD_80071 | JGI IMG/M metagenome (GOLD analysis project Ga0114129, IMG submission 80071) | Populus rhizosphere microbial communities from Tennessee, USA - Rhizosphere MetaG P. deltoides SRZDD1 (version 2) (version 2) | ecosystem: Host-associated > Plants > Roots > Rhizosphere >...
AATTAATGGCTGTTGCGCGCGGACACCTGCCCGCCGGTTATGAATCATTCACACAATCACAATTCAATGAAGCAGTCGATCTCTATGCCAAAGCCAGGCGACTTTTTGATGAGATCGGCGACACTGCTGAATCGACCTTTACCGAATATCGATTAGCTCATTGCTACACACTTATAAACGATGTGCGAAAAGCCCGAACGTCTTTGAATCAGCTGTCCAGGAAGTCTGAAATTAATCGATATCGATGGTTGTTTGCCCAATATCTCTACGGACTCGCGTACGTGAACGCTAGTGAAAATGAGTACTCCAGGGCTCTCGATTCCAGTAGCAAGGCACTGGAACAATTTGGCGAAGTAAACGATTCGAATGGCGTTATGAAAGCTCTTGCCCAACTCGCTGATCTTAACCAATCACTCAATCGCATTGACAGAGCTTTAACTTATCTCAGCCGCTCACTGACCATCGCACAGCAGACGCAAATTGAGCCGATGCAAAGATGGGGAACCCTCAACGCATTAGCCTTGAACATGGGGAATCTACAACTAAATCACGCGGCACTAAGCTATCAAAGAGAAGCCTTGAGCGTAGCGTTGGAGATGAAAAGACCAATGCTGATTTCTCGTTCCCTTGGATACACGGGTTCCTTTCTCGCCACGTTAAGGTTATTTGGTGAGGCTGTGCAGTTTGCCCGTGAGGCCCTGGATACAGGAAGAAACGTTCCAAAGCCTGGCGGTACCGAAATAATGGGCAACGAGGCGCTTCAATTAGGCGATATTTACCGACAGGCGGGAGATTGCAATAGTGCAGCCGGTGCCTACGACGACAGCATTCGGTTCTATAAGGAACTAAAACTTGAGTACTACAGCTATGCGGCTCACAAAGGACGACTTCAGTGCGCGATATTGACCGCAGACGTTGAGGTTCTGAAGGTGGAAAACGGGAGCATATCGTTTCAGGGCAACTATGATCAGTTCCTCAGTGCAATCTCACAGAAGTTGCCTAACCAACATCCGGTTCGCCTTCCGAAAGATCCCGACGCGAATCCGGTATTTCTCGGTCAACGCCCATTCACCGTTTGACGTAACTGGCAGCTCACTCAAGCATCGTGGGTGCGTCTGCGTGAGGCACAAAACAGGCCCTGCATCGTGCCTCGTACTTGTCCGCCGCACCCACGGCTACGCGTTCGTCGGATTCAAATGTTCGTTGTGAGTAATTGGCTGGTTGGCCGCATTTCATGCAGATCGCATGGGTCTTCGTGATGTATTCGGCTATGGCGAGCAGTTGTGGCATCGGTTCGAACGGCTTGCCTGTGTAGTCTTGATCAAGTCCGGCAATAATCACGCGAATGCCACGTTGAGCGAGCTCATTAGCGACATTGACGAGTTCATCGTCAAAGAACTGGCCTTCATCTATTCCCACTACTTCAGTATCGGGTTCAACTTTGTCTCTAATTTCTGCGGCGGTATGAATGTTGGAGGATTCATGTCGCATCTCCGAATGCGAAACGATGTGATTGTCTGAAAACCGTGCGTCAATAAGTGGCTTGAAGACCTGAACCCTTTGCCTCGCAATCTTCGCGCGGCGCAGACGCCGAATCAGTTCCTCTGATTTTCCGGAGAACATTGATCCGGCGATAACCTCCACCCAGCCTACAGCCGATCTCTTCTGGGGCGGCGGATCTTCGTGATCAACTTGTGCTACTAGTTCGTCCATGTTTGTTTCTTAAAATCTCTTACGAATACAACTTTGGATTATAGAACGGTGCGAAGGCAGCAATTAGCGCCAACTCAAAACTAAGCGATCTCGTCACCAGATCCCGCGACAACACACCCCATGCTCCTTGTTTGCTTCTGATATCTCTTCCGCCCGTTACCTCGTCAATCACAACACCGAGTTCTTTTCGTCCCTCAACCACACTTTTGACTATGTCAGGCGGAACGGTTATGGATGGTGCCGCTCCGAAAGCTCCTTTGTTCGCTCCGTCAGTTGCGTAAGCCCAGCCGCGCAGAAACGTATGCCACTCACCTTCAATCGAGACTGAATGGAATCCGCCTTCGAGTCCGACGTAAATATCAGCTTGAAGGCGTCGCGCCTTAAGAGATTCCTGAGCGGCAAAAGCTCGTTCGCGCGCGCCCTGCATGAGTTGCCAATCAGTCAATGGCATCGACGGAACACTTACTTCAACACGACGCGCAACAACATTGGCGTTGGCCCATTCCGGATCTATTGTTGCGACACGCGCAACGCTCGCACGTACAGCCATGATTTTTGCCGCTCGATCGGAACCTAAGGCGATAGTCTTGATTGACACTGAAGCTATATCGAAGATTTGTCTTATGAAGCGCGAAGAGGCTAACGCATTGCGACGCGTTCAGTCAAAAGAGTCTCATTGGCCTTTGGTTTTTGAGCTTTGGTCTTTGATTAAGGGGCTAGCCAACGGAAGAACAAAAGATCAAAGACCAAAAACCAAAGGCCAAAAACCGCTCGCTTGACTTTGAAATCTGCCGTTGCTGTAATCAAACTTAATCATTCATCGAACGCGCGCGAGGCTTCGGAGTTGAATCAATGACCGTCGAAGAACTTGTTTACGATTGGAACACAATCGAACCATCCTTGACTGCTCCCGGTCGTCACATCAGTTTTGACGATGAGACGCTTCGCGATGGCTTGCAGTCTCCTTCTGTTTGTGAACCTCTGGCGGAACAGAAGATCGAGTTGCTGCATCTGATGAATTCTCTGGGAATTGACACCGCGGACATCGGATTACCTGGCGCAGGTGGTACACATGCGGCGAGTGTTGAAAAACTGGCGAGGGAAATTGCGGATCGGAAACTTCACATCAGACCAAACTGCGCCGCGCGCACACATCGAAACGATATCGCTCCAATAGTTGAAATCTCTCAGCGTGCAGGTATACCCATAGAGGCGTGCACTTTCATCGGCTCATCTTCAGTTCGCTTCTTTGCAGAAGATTGGACACTCGACAAGCTGCTGAAGATGACTGAGGACGCTGTCTCCTTTGCCGTTAGTGAAGGCTTGCCGGTGATGTACGTGACTGAAGACACGACTCGAGCAAACCCTGAAGTCATTCGCGCGCTTTACACGACGGCGATTCGGTGTGGCGCACGAGCAGTTTGTGTTTGCGACACCGTTGGTCATTCGACACCTGATGGCGCCAGAGCTGTCGTAAGGTTTGTCAAGAGCATCATTGAAGATGAAGGCGGCAACATACGACTGGATTGGCATGGTCATCAGGATCGCGGACTCGGCGTCATCAATTCGATCGCCGCTATTCAGGGAGGCGCCGATCAGGTGCATGGTTCGGCGTTAGGAATCGGAGAGCGAGTTGGAAACACCCCAATCGATCAGTTGTTGGTGAATCTCAAACTAATGGGTTGGATCCAAAACGACCTTTCACGACTCGGTGAGTATTGTCAGACGGCAGCAAGGATTTGTGACTGGTCCGTTCCATATAACTATCCAGTCTTTGGCCGCGACGCCTTCCGAACGGCGACCGGTGTTCACGCAGCTGCGGTGATTAAGAGTTATAAAAAGGGCGACCAGCGTTTGGCAGATATTGTCTACTCCGGTGTTCCTGCCGGCGAGTTCGGTTTGGAACAGGTAATCGAGATTGGCCCGATGAGTGGCAAGTCAAATGTCGTGTTTTGGTTAGAAAAGCGCGGCATTGACGCGACGGAGGAGCGCGTGAATCGAATCTACGAACACGCGAAGTCAGCCCACGGAGTCCTGGAAGAGTCGGAGATTCGAAGGCTGTTAGAGAGTTGAGAGATCGGACTTTGTTCTTTGTGCTTAGTGCTTTGTACTTTGTTTTGGTCTTTGGTCTTTGGTCTTGAGCGCCTCCCTAAGACCTAACCTAACCCAAGACCCAAGACCACAAGTATTTGAAAGCACATTAGAAGCACTGAGCACCAAGTACAAAGTACAAAGTACAAAGAACAAAAGTATGTCATCAGCTTTAAAAACAGCGCCCGCTGAAACCGTGCAGGAGTTGCTCCGCCTACCGTTAATCCAACAGGCGTTGCGCTACTTTGCAGATGAGGCTGACAACATCACAAAAGACCACATTGAGATTTGTTCGATTCCTGCCGGACCTTTTTCGGAACAAAAACGCGCCCAGTACCTGCATCGGAGATTCATTGAACTGGGCCTGGCTGACGTTGAGATCGACGACGAAGGTAACTGCCTTGGGGCTTACCCTGGCAGTGTTGATAAGCCACTCATCGTGGTGAGCGCACACCTCGATACAGTCTTCTCCGTCGAAACCGACTTTACGGTGCATCGTCAGGGTAACCGGCTGTTTGCTCCTGGAATTTCCGATGATGGTTGTGGATTAGCGGCTTTGATCGCAATCGCTCGATGTTTGATTGACACTGAAGTGCCGACCTCTGGATCGATTCTTTTTGTCGGGACTGTTGGCGAAGAAGGTGAAGGCGATCTTCGTGGTGTCCGTTATCTGTTTTCACGCGGGGGCTGGGCGAATCGCATTGATTCGTTCTTGAGCTTTGATGGGCCGGGGATCGATCGGATTACCAATCAGGCACTTGGGTCGCGGCGTTATCGAGTAAGGCTGCAAGGAGCAGGCGGACATTCCTGGGGAGACTTCGGCCTGCCCAATCCTATCCACGCGCTTGGCGGTGCGATTTCTAAACTCGGGAGTTATCCACTACCCAACAAGTCACGAACTACATTCAATGTAGGAAAGATTGTCGGTGGGACTAGCGTTAACGCAATTCCTGCAGAAGCTTCAATGGACGTGGATCTCCGTTCAGTTGACGAGGCTGAGTTGCAGAGACTAGACGCCTATTTTAGGCGCGCAGTGCACGAATCAATTGAACGCGAAAATGCTAAACGGCGCCCCGGTGATTCGCCTCTAACCATGAACATAGATTTGTTGGGAGATCGACCCACGGGACAGACGCCAGCGAACTCTTTTTTAGTTGAACTTGCTCAAGAGTCAACACGTGCTGTTGGCGGCCTCGCACAACTGGAACAATCCTCCACTGACTCGAACCTACCGATCTCACTTGGGATTCCTGCGATCACAATTGGTGCGGGTGGTTCTTCCGGTTGTTCACACACGTTGGACGAATGGTACGAACCAACAGATCGTGAGAAGGGCTTGCAGCGTGGTTTGTTGACGATCCTGGGAATGGTTGGCGTTCGCTGAATCAAGTCAGAACCGAAACGCGGTAGCGTCGGGTCCAGTCCATTCACTAGCTTATTGGATTACGACCCGACGCTACCGCGTTTCGGTTCTGACTTGGATTCTAGTTGATAGGAATCGACACTGTTGCGGATCCAGCTTTCCCCGGTGGGAAACGCTTCTGACGTGCAATCCGTAGTGCATTAGGATCGCCACCAGAGGCTTGGGTAACGCGACCAGATTCGTCATACGTGACAGTGACCACCACACGCTTGCTATTTGACTTTGGTTCTGCGGGTTGCGTTGCAGCAGTAACATTAGCTGCGGCTTCGGCTGCTTTCGCCTCACGGGCCTTCTTCTCACGTTGGCGACGCGCCGCCAGGGCAGCCGCGTCTTCTGAAGCGTTCACCGCTTCGGGTGTAGGCTGTGGTTGTACTGAGGGTTCGGGTTGATTGTTCGCTGTTGACTGTGGTTGCGGATTTACGCTCTCCGTTACAGGCGGAGTGTTTCTGTGATACCAGCCGGCAGGAACTCCGATCACCGCCACGCTCCCCAGGACGGCTACCGCAATTGCCCCGATAAATAGTGGTTTGCGACGAGCTTGCGATTCTGAACCGGCAAATCGGAGAAACGCAGGCGAAAACGATTTGTGCACCTCGCCGCCGGTCTGTACTTCTGATTCGCTCATCTGCAACTCATCTGGCTCAGCAACATAGTCCGGAGGAAATGCCACTTGCGGCGCGATGTTTTCGTCCAGACGTCGAAGTCCTTCAAGAACAACCTGTGTCCAAGGCTGATTGATTGTGCGCTCAGCAGCTTCAGCGTCGACACTGAACTCGAACTCTGCGTTCTGTAATGTCAGAGCATAATAGACGGCGTCGATCCCACGCAGAACTCCGATTCGTGCATCCACAACCGAGCCTGCTTGCAAATAGAAATATCCGGCGCCGATTGGATAGAGAACTTTTAGTCGTCCACTCTTTCGCTGATTACAGAAGAACTCAATTAGCTCTGAAAGTGAAAGATCACTGAGGTGTCCAGTTAGTGCCATGAGAACAAATCCCTTCTGCAGAAAACAATAGGTTGGAAAAGAAGGAGAGGATGACGCGTGAAGGGGGATCAGCGCGCCATCGTAAAGGTAGGTTATTGAACTAACGCAAACTTGTAGTTAATCACTCCCGACACCTTCACTGGTTGCCCAGAAAGTTTGGTTGGAGAGAACCTAGCCCTAAGAGCTGCCTGTACTGCTGCCTCGCGAAGTACCTGTGGACCGCTCGAAGCATTGGCCGAAACGACCTTGCCGGACTCGTCAAGAATAACGTCCACAACGACTGTGCCTTGAGTACGCATTCGCTTTGCAGTCTCTGGATAGATAGGAGGCGGTAGCGAAATGGCAGTACCATTCAGTACACCACCTGAAACAGGTTTAAGTAATGGACGCGGGGCCGGTGGTGGCTCTGAATCAAGTTGAACCAAAGGAACATCCTGGCTCTCGGTGTCCATTGACTTGATATCAGCCGGAGCTATTCCAGTTAGCTTGTTAGCGTTCGCTGTCGCTGCGGGTAACGTGGGAGCAGCAGTCGCCTTCGTTCTGTCGCCAGCTTTCTTGGATTTTGGATCGACGTTCGCTTTAGTTGCTACGTTTACAGGTGCGGTGTTTACGGGTGCGGTGACTACTGGTGGTTGAGTCGAGTTTGCCGGGGCCGCTGGCTGAACGGTCTTAAGCATGTTCTCGTCGAGGTAGTACATGATTGATCGGTAGGTGACTTCCGTGGGTTCGAAAATAATGCGTCCACCATCGACGACCGCAACCGCGGTAGTCATCCTGTTCCAGTTCCCCGCAAAGTCGAACTCGTAGCGGTACGTCTCCTTGCTAAGCAGAGAGCCGTCGGGATTCAACAGCGTCATCTCGCTGATATTTCCCTTTTCATCATACTTGTAGAGTTCCTTGCCGGTTAAGGTCGAGCCCGCAATCGGGAAATACTGGTTCTCGATTTTGTTGCCTCTCAGGTCATAAGCGACGATTTCAAGCACCACACGCTTACCTTCCTGCTGGCCACCGCCCGCGCTGGTTAACTTCGCGACCTCCGTCCGCACGCGACGTACGGGGCCAACGAGGCCGTCTCTGGTTCGGTCAGTTTCGACTGCGGCGACCGGCTGAGATGGAACTCCAGCTTTGGCAGTTAGATTGGTTTGAGCGCTGACGGCAAGAGTAAGACCCGCCAAACACAGGGCAATTCCACAAAAGCGTTTCGTCATTCTAAGCATTGTTTTCTCCATAAACTCGCTGAGGCAGGCTAATTCTGGAATGGTTGACGTGAGGTCGGGCAGGACAAATCCCCCAGTCTGGCGGGAAATCCCCACCGGACCAGTGCCATAGTAATAGAGTTAAACGATGTTTGTCTACAGCAAACTATATTTACCGAAAAGGCTGGCTTTGGGAGATCTCAGTTAGCGAAGGTCTGCGCGCGAAAAGATCTGTTCCGTTCTACTCGCCGCCAGCAGCTTATGGGCGACCTGGTAGACTCTGTCCACCGTTATCTCGTTGATACTGGTGGCGCAAAGGATGTGATGCTGTTCCCCAATGGGGATAAACCCGTGAACCGTCGGTCGATCCAGCAGAACTATGACCGGCGTGCCCACGGCGGCTGCTATGTGCATGGGGCCGGTGTCGTTCGAGACGAAAAAGGTCAAACGTGCTTGCGCTGCAGCCAGCTGGCCGATTGTTAGCCGGTCGAAGAAGATGGTTGTTGATGGGAACGATTTCTTCGCTTCAGCCATTAGCGCCCGTTCTTCGGGTCCCAGGAAAACAATGACTCGAACGCCTTCGTTTCTAATTAGTGAATCAGCGAGTTCCGCATAGCGTTCTATTGGCCAGCGCCGGAGGTGATGACCTGCGCCAACAAAAAGACCGACCAACAACGCATTAGAGCTGGCCTTTTCCTTTTTTAAGAGCGACTCGATGGCGGCGTCATCTGTACTGTTTGTCTTAAGGTGGGGAATTCGATTTTGACCCGTTATCCCCAAGGGTTGAAGAACATCGAGATAGCGATCCACAGCGTGCTTACTTAAGTCTTCACGAGGAACGCGTGGCTGAAAATTCGAGAGCAATTCGATAGTCCGACTTGGCCGGTGAGCGTAAAGTCGATGAGGTGCACCGGAGAAAAAGCCAAGCAAATTAGTCTCGGACAAGCTGTGTAGATCAATTACAAAATCAAACCCCAGCTTTCGCACGCTTTTAACCAGCTTGATTATCCGCCCAATTGAGACGAGCGTGTTGCCGTCTCTGAGCGAAACTCGATCGACTGCAATCGTTGCATTAACAGTACCCGACATCTCCGCAATTGCCGCGCTTGGCTTACCAACGATTGCTGTGATCTTTGCATTCGGAAACCGTTGTCGTATGGCACTAAACGCAGGCAGACTCATCACGACGTCTCCCAGTTGGCCAAAATTGATTACGAGGATGTTGCGCGGATCAAACGACACGAAAAGCTGGATGATGATTCAGTTTCGACTCTTTGGATGATTCTAATTTGTGCGGGACTCCAAGTCTAATTGCGCGCCGTCGGACAAATCGATTCTAGTTTTCACGCAGATCTTTTCCGGTCATCTCGGCTGGTCTCTCTTGACCAAGCATTGCGAGCATCGTAGGCGCTACGTCCTCTAGCGCGCCGCCTTCCCTCAACTTCAGTCCTATCGAAGCGTCATCAACGAGATGAAAAGGGACGGGATTAGTTGTATGCGCAGTGTGAGGCGCGCCGGTTAACGGGTCAATCATTTGCTCTGCATTTCCGTGATCAGCTGTGATCAGCGTGATGCCTTTTGCTTGACGAATACTTTTTGTAATCCAACCGAGACATGTGTCCACATACTGGCAGGCCTCAATTGTCTTATCCAGTTTGCCCGTGTGGCCGACCATATCGGGATTCGCAAAGTTCACGATAAAGACATCAGTCTCCCCTTCGTCGATGCCGAGTAGAACTTTGTCTGTAACAGCGAACGCAGACATTTCAGGCTGCAGATCGTAGGTCGCCACCTTTGGAGACGGAACGAGTAATCGTCGCTCACAAGGATATTCACGCTCAACACCACCATTAAAGAAGTAGGTGACGTGGGCATATTTTTCAGTTTCCGCAAGTCGATAATTTCGCGTAGCGACACCTGCGAAGACCTCTGCAAGCACGTTTCCATGTTGGCGAGGTGGAAAAGCTACCGGCAACGGAAGCGTGCTGTCGTAAGTTGTGAAGCATACGAACTCGACATGAGGTCTATCGGAAACAGGGAATTCGTTAAATCCAGCGACCGCTAGTGCGCGTGTGATCTGACGCGCGCGATCCGGCCGAAAGTTGAAGAAGATTACTGAGTCATCATTCTGAAGGGTTGCCACTGGAGTACCAGTAGGGTGGACGATTACGATTGGTTCAACAAACTCATCGGTAATACCCAGCTCATAAGAATGCTTCACAGCGGCGATGGGATCTTCATGGCGTTCGCCGGCAGCATGGACGAGCAGGTCATACGCTCGCTGAGTTCGCTCCCAACGCTTATCGCGGTCCATTGCATAATAGCGACCTACAATTGTGGCGATCTCACCGCATCCGATTTCACTAATCTTTCTTTGAAGGGAACTAATGTAGATCGTAGCGGAGCTTGGCGGTGTATCTCTGCCATCCAGGAAGCAGTGAACAAACACTTGATCAAGACCGTGGTTCTTGGCCATCTGCAACAGTGCGTACAGATGTGTTTGTGATGAGTGAACCTGACCGTCGGACAACAGGCCCATCAAATGCAACGCACGACCGCGGTTCTTCGTCCCCGTGATCGCCTTTGTAAGGACGGCGTTTTTGAAGAAGTCTCCGGTCTCAATCTCATGATCTACGAGCGAAACGTCCATCCGAATCACTCGACCGGAGCCAAGATTCAAATGTCCTACTTCTGAGTTGCCCATTACACCAGAGGGTAGCCCGACTCTTGAGCCGTGGGCTTCCAGCAGTGTTTGTGGATACTTCGAACAGACTTCGTCGTAATACGGAGTGGTGGCAAGTGCGATTGCATTTCCTTCGCGTGCCGGCGAATGTCCCCAGCCATCGATGATGATCAGAGCCAGGGGCCCTCTTTTATTGTTCAATCTTCACCTCTTGAAAAGTCCGATATGCTTCAGCTTGTCGTGACTTGATCGAACGAACTGCATCTGAATCTTCTTTTTCCGTTGGTGTTAATTCGTGTGAATTCGTGGATCGTTTCTTATCGGCAACAAAACGGACGATCCACGAATCACACGAATTAACATTAACAAAGACTGACGTCACGACAAGCTAAAGCATGTCGGACAGCTTTTCCATGTAGCGTTGCGGATTAGCCAGTTCAGTAAAACCGAAGCGACGATAGAGGTCGTGCGCATCGCGAGTTGCCAGAATCCACCTTCGAAATCCTTGCAACTGAGGATGCGATGAGATGATCTCAATTAGCCAGACACCAAGGCCGCGACCTCGATACTCCTCGACTATGAAAACATCCGCAATCCACGCAAACGTTGCGAAGTCAGTAACGACTCGCGCGAACCCTATCTGCTTACTGCCCTCAAAGACGCCGAAGGGCAGCGAGTTTTGAATGGTGCGTTCCACAACATCCAAACTCCGCCCCATGGCCCAGTAGGCTTTCGTAGACAAGAAACTGTGAATGAATTCGAGATTGAGACGAGAGCGGTCTGTACTGATGACGAAATCCTCTTTACGCCACTCGTTTACAGTGCTTACTTGCATCATCGCTTTGCAGCACGGGCTTTTCTCGGACGATCGCTGCCACCATCTAATTGGATCTGATGGAATGCTTTCCGTCCGGGGAACCGCGCAGCACTTCGCAAGTCTTCCTCGATTCGCAGCAACTGATTGTATTTTGCGATTCGATCAGTTCGCGATAATGAACCGGTCTTAATCTGTCCGGCATTGGTGGCGACGGCAAGGTCGGCAATAAATGGATCCTCAGTCTCGCCCGATCGATGCGAGATGATGGCAGTGCGTCTATTCGTTTGAGCCAACTGAATACAATCGAGCGTCTCCGTTAGAGTGCCAATCTGGTTCACCTTGATGAGAATCGAGTTGGCCACTCCCAGGTCAATTCCTTTTTGCAGAAACGCTGTGTTCGTCACAAAGAGATCATCGCCCACGAGTTGTATTCGCTGACCAATTTCATCAGTCAGCGACTTCCAACCGGCCCAGTCGTTTTCAGCCATGCCATCTTCGATGGAGACGATTGGATACTGATCACACCAGGATTTCCAGAACGCTGCCATTTGATCACTGGTGAGTTTACGTTTGTCACTCTTTTTGAAAACGTAAGACTTGCCGTCGTAGAACTCGCTGGCCGCAGGGTCGAGAGCTAACAAGCAATCAGAACCGGCCGAATAGCCTGCCTTGGTGATCGCATCGAGGATTGTTTCGATAGCTTCTTCATTTGAACGCAGGTTTGGCGCGAATCCACCTTCGTCTCCAACGCTGGTCGCGTAACCTTTCTTTTTCAGAACACTCTTCAGTTCGTGAAAAACCTCAGCGCCGATGCGCAACGCTTCGCGAAACGAGGTCGCTCCCACCGGTACGACCATGAACTCCTGGAAGTCGACGTTGTTGTCGGCGTGAGCGCCGCCGTTGATGATGTTCATCATCGGCACCGGAAGAGTTCTTCCGTTTGGTCCGCCAAGATATGAATACAAAGGAATCTCGAGGCAGGCAGCGGCTGCACGAGCCGTCGCGAGAGAAACAGCCAGAAGAGCATTTGCGCCGAGTTTCGATTTGGTTGCGGTGCCATCAAGTTTGATCAGTGTCTGATCAACTTCGGTTTGATCGAGCGCGTCCATTCCTTCCAGGGCCGGCCCAATGATCTCATTGACGTTTCGAACCGCGCGCAAAACACCTTTACCGCCGTAACGCTTTTTGTCACCATCCCGAAGTTCAACTGCTTCGTGTTGACCGGTGGAAGCACCCGACGGCACAGCAGCGCGGCCAATCTCGCCATCAGCTAAGACTACTTCAGCTTCGACCGTTGGATTGCCACGAGAATCGAGAATCTCTCGAGCAATTACCTGCTCGATCCAACTCATACTGTTTGCTCCTCATCATTTGGAGTGCGACGGTCTGCCGTCGCTTTGTTACA
>Ga0114129_10012014_pt1 | contig 12316 bp, 11 predicted proteins | sample RhiMetdeltSRZDD1_FD_80071 | JGI IMG/M metagenome (GOLD analysis project Ga0114129, IMG submission 80071) | Populus rhizosphere microbial communities from Tennessee, USA - Rhizosphere MetaG P. deltoides SRZDD1 (version 2) (version 2) | ecosystem: Host-associated > Plants > Roots > Rhizosphere >...
CCGGTGGCAACCGCGCCGTAAGTGCGCGTCACTGCAGACCAGGACACAACCCTCTCAAGGCTGAAACACGGGTTCGAATCCCGCGTGTGCCGATGAATCCTCGGGTTTTTGGGAGCCTGCGGCATGAGGCGGATCAGGAACGTGTCACGGCCCTGATTGGCCAAGGAACAGGGCATTCAGAGGCATTCCGAAGCATTCAGAGGCTTTCTCGGTGTCCGCGAACCCTGAAACCGGACGCAGATGCGCCCCCTAATGGCAACCAAATGGCAACCATCTGTTCGCCAACCAAAGTGATCCCGGGTGTTCCGGAACGCGTGTGGAGGAGTACCGGATGGGCTCGATCCTCGTGCGGGGCCTTGATCAGAAGACCATGGAGCGTCTGAAGGAGCGGGCCCGCCTCAATGGTCGCTCACTGCAGCAGGAGGCCAAGGCGCTCCTGGAGCGCGCGTCGGAGACGCTCACCATGCGTGAGACGCGACGGTTATCTGAGCGGTGGACGCGTCGGCTCAGCCGGCGGTCGTTCTCTGACAGTGCGCGATTGATTCGCGAGGATCGCGATTCACGCTAAGCGTTGACCGACCGCGTTCGATGCCGTCCGAGGGATTGACCTTCGATCGCCTGCCGGACAGCTAGCCTTCGGCCAACATGCGAGAGGGAGGTCATCGAGCCGTGGTTATGACGCGTGCGAAGGTCCGATCCCCATCGTGGCGGGAGCCGTGGGACGACTCAGGCAGGATCGGCGGGCAGGGCCTTACGCCGTGATCCGCTTCCACGCGGGGGCCTGGCTGTCCAGCTGGATCTCGATCTTTTTCGGCGCGGCGAGCTGGGCCGCCGGCGTCGTGATCTCGAGCATGCCGTTGACGTACGTCGCCTGCACCTGGGTCGCGTCGATCCCCTTCGGAATGTCGAACGCCCGCTCGAAGCTCCCATAGGCAAGTTCCCGCCGAAAGTAGTGCGCCTGCCGGCTCTCGCCGCCCGGCCGGGGCTCTCCCGGTCTGCCCCCCGCCCGGGGCGGGATCTGTCTACTTCAAGCACGAGGAGTCCGGGACCGGCCCGGCCCTCGCGCGCGAGCTGACAGGGCTCCTGGAGGCGGCGGCCGGTGGTCACCCCGCCACGCGCGAGGGGTCGTCCTGAACCCCGCGTCGCCCGATCTCCCTTGCGGGCCGTCCAGGTGGCGCCTGCCCGATGCCCGCCACCCCGGCTCGCTGAGCGGACCGCTCACCCCGGGAGCCCGCCGACGCGGAGGCTCCTGGCCAGCCGCTCCCGATCCTCGCCCTGAACGTAGAGGAAGGTCTCCTCGACGGCCGCGGCCGAGAGGGTCGGGACCAGAGCGGTCAGCTGGCTGACCGCTCTCTGCGCCTGGTCGATCTCGCCCGCCAGGCCATGGGACGCCGCCGCCATGATGTACAGCACGGGATGCCCCGGGCGGAGTTGGATGGCGAGCCCCGCGGCAGCAGCGGCCTCCGCATACCTGCCCGCCTGGAAGTGGGCGAAGGCGTAGTAGAGCTGATACTCGTCACCGAAGGTGTCGCGAGGGCTCAGGCGCACGCCCCGATCGATGCACTCGATGGCCTGGTCCGGCCGCCCGCCGAAGGCGTGGGCCGCCCCCAGGAGGCCGTGGGCGTAGGCGAAGTTGGGGCTCGCGTCGATGGCGCGCCGGAACGCCGCGACGGCGTCCGCGTCACGGCGGTTCCCCACCGCGAGGAAGCCCTGCGCGAGATGCCCCCACGGCTCCTGAGGATCGCACGCCACCGCATGATCGGCGCCTCGCGCCGCCGCCGCGAAGGCCCGGTCGCGATCCTCCCAGCCCTGGAACGCGCGCCAGGCGAGGCAGACGGCGCGGAGACCATGGGCCTGGGCGTAGCCGGGGTCGAGCTCGATCGCGCGGTCGAGCACGCCGAGCGCCTCCTTGGTGCTCGCGTCCGAGTGCTGGCTGTAGAGGAACATGCCCCGGACGAAGCTCTCCCAGGCGTCCAGCCGCTGCGGCGGCTTTCGCCGCAGACGGTCGTGCTCGGCCGCATAGACCTCCGGCTGGATGCAGCCGATCACGCTCCCGGTGATCTCGTCCTGGATCGCGAAGACGTCGTCGAGCGCCCGATCGTAGCGCTCCGCCCAGAGGTGCGCGCCGGTCGCCGCCTCGATGAGCTGCCCGGTGACCCGGATCCGGTGGCCCCCCTTACGCACGCTGCCCTCGAGGACGTAGCGCACCCCGAGCTCGCGGCCGACCTGGCGGACGTCCACGTGCCGGCCCTTGTACGTGAAGCTCGAGTTGCGCGCGATGACGAACAGCCATCGGAGCCGCGAGAGGCCGGTCAGGATGTCCTCGGCGATCCCGTCGGCGAGGTAGCCGTGCTCGGGGTCGCCGCTCAGGTTGAGAAAGGGGAGGACGGCGATGGACGGCTTGTCGGGGAGTGGCAGGGCGGGGCCCACCGCCCCGGCGGCGTCCGGCTCCGCCGGCGTCCGGATCCGGTAGACGTGCACGGGCCGCACGATGTTCTTGAGCTCGTGCTCGCCTAGATCCTCGAAAGCCAGGTCCAGGCGGTCGCGCACCTGGTCGTGCACCGCCTGCGAGACGAGCACGCCGCCGGGCGGCGCCAGCGCCTCGAGCCGCGCCGCGACGTTGATGCCGTCCCCGTAGATCCGGGACTCGTCGTGGATGACGTCTCCGAGGTTGATGCCGATCCGGAACCGCATGCGGCGGTGCTCGGGCACGTCCTCGTTGCGCGCCGCCATGACCGCCTGCATGTCGACCGCGCACTCGGTCGCGCCGATCACGCTGGGGAACTCGGCGAGGACGCCATCGCCGGCGGTGTCGATGATGCGGCCGCCGTGGCGACCCACCAGCGGGAGGATGACGGCCTGGTGCCCCTTGAGGTCTCGGACCGTGGCAGCCTCGTCCTGCCCCATGAGCCGGCTGTACCCGGCGATGTCGGCGGCCAGGATCGCGGCCAGCCGGCGCCCGATCGAGGAGGCGTTGTCCATCACCTGATCCTAGACGGTATCGGGGCCGCACTCCATCGGTGAATGCGCCGACGCCGACGACGTGGCCCTGGTCGAGCGTCGCGGACGGCCGCGCCCCCCTGAGGGGGAAGCCCGCGAGGTCCGGGCCACGGGCCTCCCCGGTCGCGCGGCGAGCCGCCTCGTCATCTCGCCGGGCACCGCGGGATCTGTCGTCCCGAACGCGACCAGCTCGACGACCGGCGCGTTCGCCACGATGCTCACGAACCAGCGGGGCTCCCCCGCTCTGCCCGCCGCCCGGACCCGGGTCTCAGCCACGCCTTCCGGCATCCGCCCCGCCCCGGCCGCCCCGGCCCTTGCCGGGCCGACTCGCGGGGCGCTAGACTCCGGCCAGCTGGTGACGCGCACCAGCAGACGTTCCGGCAGCGGGTGCTGCGGGCGTATCAGGAGCAATGCGCGATCTGCCGGCTTCGACACCGGGAGCTGCTCGAGGCGGCCCACATCCTGCCAGACGGCGACCCTCGGGGAGAACCCATCGTCTCCAATGGCGTCGCGCTCTGCGAGCTCCACCATGCGGCCTTCGATCGCTACATCCTGGGCATCCGCCCGGATCTCGTGGTGGACCTCCGGCTCGATGTCCTGCGCGAGGCGGACGGGCCGATGCTCCAGCACGGGCTCCAGGGGTTCCAGGGCGTGAGGATCGCGGTGCCGCACGAGGCGCGGCTCCAGCTGAATCGTGATTGGCTGGCCGAGCGATACGAGTCTTCGCGCGAGCGAGCTAGGCACGTGACGCTCTGCGTCGTACACAGTGCGTCGAACCGCCGGTGGGCGCCCGTTGATTCGACGGGCGCCGCGATGGCAGCGCTCAGACCGTGACGCCGGCACGACGACCACGACGCACGGCCGGACGGCGAACGCGCCCGTCGTGGGCCTCGGTTTACCTGCGTCGCCTGATCGAGGAGGCCCTCGTCGATGCGTACGGCGAGGATGAGCAGCACGGCGCCTTCCTCGTCATGCTGGAGGACCGCGTCGCCTGCCCGTTCACCGCGCTCGTCGTCGGAGAAGAGGTCGACGTCCGAGGGTTCGACTGGGCCGGCGCACCCCATGAGATCGTCGCCCTGTGCCGGCGCAAGGGCCACACCTACCGCTGAGCGTCACCGCGCTCCAGTGGGCGGGCCGGCGCCCGGGCGGTGCGGAGTGGCTCGACGCCTACCGAGCCTGGCTCAAGGGCACGAACGGGACCTGACGACCTGAACGCTTGCGCCAAGTCGGCGGGCCGGACGGAGGATCAGAGGACCGGGAGGTGCCGGGGCGAGGACAGCGCAACGGCGTGCCGCGCAGCTCGCGATCAGGCGGTGCGATTGGTGCGATCCAGGGTTCGCACGGTGACTAAGTCGTCGTCGGCAACGCGGCGGACGTCACTCGGATGCACTGTCACCAGCGCCCCCGTCCTCCCCGACGCTGTGAGGAACTCGACCTCGAGCCCGTCGGGGGGGTAGGTCTCCACGACCGCCCCCAGATCGCCGGCGCGGAGACCGTGCGCCGGTAGATCACGCGCAAGGACTATCGTATCGAGCCGTCTGATCTCCATCGCCATCATCTCCCTGGCATCACGGTCACGAGCCGCGGAGCCGTCTCGTCGTGGAGGATGATCCACACTCACGTCCAAGGGGTGCGACCTCGGGAGGAGATGGGCGGAACCTGATGGCCTCAAGGTGCAGGCTCGAAGGCGAGGTGCGGCCGGCCTTCGTGACCGAGAATCATGCAGGGGTGATACCGCTCTCCCGAGGTGGCGCTGGCGGCTGAGAACCCTTGCCCTTCCCGAATCGTTCGCTCATACGCTCCAAGACGACATAGAACACTGGCACGAATGGAATAGCCAGAAGCGTCGAGGCGAGCATCCCGCCGAAGACCACCGTGCCGATGGCCTGCTGGCTGGCGGCGCCCGCCCCGACGGCGACCACCAGCGGCACCACTCCCAGGATGAAGGCGAACGAAGTCATCACGATGGGGCGGAATCGACGGCGGGTCGCTTCGACGGCGGCCTCCGTTATGGACATGCCTTCCCGGTGCAGGTCGCGGGCGAATTCCACGATGAGAATGGCGTTCTTGCTCGCCAGGGCGATCATCAATACCAGACCCACCTGAGTGTACAAGTTGTTGTCGTAGCCGCGGCTCATGAGCGCCAGGACGACCCCCACCAGGGCTAAGGGGACGACCAGGATGACCGCGGCCGGAGAGGTCCAGCTCTCGTACAGCGCGGCCAGCACCATGTAGACGAGGATGATGGAGAGGGCATAGATGAGGTAAGCCTGATAGCCTACTTTTTTTTCCTGGTAGCTCGTCGAGGTCCAGTCATAGGACATGCCCTCGGGCAGCGTTTCGGCCGCCAACTGCTCCATGAGACTGAGGGCCTGTCCGGAGCTGAACCCCGGAGCGGCGGAGCCGAAAATGGCCGCCGCCGGGTAGAGATTGTAGCGGGTGACCAACTCCGAGCCCTGGATCTGCTTGACCTCCAGCAAGGCGTCCAGGGGGACCATCTCCCCGTTCTGGTTGCGGACATAGAGATTTCTCATGTCCTTGGCCTGGAGACGGTAGCGACTGTCGGCCTGGATATAGACCTGGTAGACCTGGTTGAATTTGTTGAACAGGTTGACAAAGGAGGAACCCAGATAGCCCTGGAGCGCGTCGAACACGCTGGACGGAAGAACTTGCAGCGACTCCGCCTTGGTCCGGTCGATGTTCAAGTAGAGCTGGGGGCTGTGGGCGCTGAAGGTGGTGGCCAGGCGCTCCAGGTTGGGATGGGAATTTGCTCGCTGGATGAGTTCCGCCGTGTTGCGCTGGAGCTCCGCCAGACCGAGGCTTGCGCGGTCTTCCACCATCACCTGGAAGCCGCCCGTCTGGCCCAGACCTCGGATCGGGGGTGGGATGACGACAAAGGCCACTGCTTCCTGGATCCCGGCCAGATCGCGGTTGAGGCCGGAGACAATCCGGTCCTGGTCCAGAGCTTTGCCCCGTTCTTTCCAGCCCTTGTAAACGACGAAGGTCGTGGAAATGTTGGAGACGTTGGCGAAATCCAGGACCGAGAAGCCCCCGATGTGGACCCAGCCCGCGAGCCCGTCGGTACTCTTGAGAATGGCGTTGACCTTTTCCGCCACCTCCTGAGATCGAGGCTGGGAGGCGCCTTCGGGCAGGACGGACACCAGAATGGCATAGCCCTGGTCCTCGGTCGGGAGAAAGCCCGTGGGCCGGCGCAAGAATTCCCAGACGGTCACGCCGATGATGATGACGAACACGATGAGCATGATGACCGGCCGCTTCACCATCCGGCTGACGACCCCCATGTAGGCATCGGTCACGGCCCGAAAGGCCCGGTTGAATCCCCGGTAGAACCAGTTGGGAGGTTTCTCCCCGCGCGGTTTCAACCAGAAGGCGCACTGGACCGGCTTCAAGGTGAGCGCGTTGAGGGCGCTGATGACGGCAGTGGCGGCGATGACGAGCGCGAACTGTCGAAAGATCTGTCCGGTGATTCCGGGCAGGAAGGCGGCGGGTAGGAAAACGGACACCAGGGCCAGGGTGATGCCCATCACCGGCCCCGTCAGCTCCCGCATGGCCTGGATGGTGGCCTCCTTGGGAGGCATTCCCCTCTCGATGTAGTAGGAGCTGTTCTCCACGATGATGATGGCGTCGTCCACCACGATGCCGATGGCGAGGATCAGCGCAAAAAGGCTCATGAGGTTCACGGTGAAGCCGAGCGCGGCCATGGCGATGAAAGCGCCGATGATGGTGACCGGAACGGTGGTGGCCGGCACCAGCATCCCCCGGAAGTTCTGCAGGAATAGGAGGATCACGATGAGCACCAGGATGCCGGCCAAGAGGAGGGTCTGGTAAACGCCCGAGATGGCCTCCCGGACGAACAGCGTGGTGTCGTACCGGATGGTATATTTCATACCCTCCGGAAACTGCCTGCTCATGTCAGCCATGGCCGCATACACACGATCGGCAACGGCGATGGCATTGGCTCCCGGCAGGGCGAACACCACGATCTGGGCCGATTTGTGACCGGTGAATCGCGAATAGTTGCTGAAGGTCTGCTGGCTCAGGTCCACCCGGGCGATATCGCGCAGCCGCACGATCTGCGGGGCCGTACCGGTTGTAGTCTTGATGATGATGTCTTCGAACTGGCGCGTATCGGATAGCCGGCCAAGGGCGTTGATCGTGAATTGGAAGGGCTGACCGGCCGGCACCGGCGGCGCGCCGAGCTGCCCGGCGACCACCTGGATGTTTTGCCCCTGGATGGCGGCCAGGACATCCGCGGTCGTGAGTCCAAAAGTCTGCAGCCGCTTCGGGTCCAACCAGACCCTCATGCCATAGGGACCTGCCCCGAATATCCTCACCTGGCCGACACCCGGAATCCGGGCCAGTGGGTTCTGCACGTTGATGAGGGCGTAGTTGGAGAAGAAGGTCTCATCGAACCGGTCATCTTCGGAGTAGAGACTGGCCACCAGCAGGATGTTGGGGGAGACCTTCCGGACCGTGACTCCCTGCACCTGAGCGCCCGACGGAAGCTGGGCCAATGCGCTGTTGGCGGAGTTCTGGACCAGGGCCAGTGACGTGTCGAGGTCCGTCCCCACGTCGAAGGTGACCGTCAGGGCATAGGAGCCATCGCTGCCGCTGGTGGAGGACATGTAGATGGAGCCTTCAACGCCATTGATCGCCTGCTCGAGCGGCACCCCGATCGTCGCCGCGACGACCTCGGCGCTCGCTCCCGGATACCGTGTGGTCACTTGGATGGTCGGCGGGACGATCTCCGGATACTGGGCGACGGGCAGACGATAGAAGAACACGGCCCCGATGATCACCGTGATGAAGGCGATCACGTTGGCGAAGATCGGCCGTTCGATGAAGAACTCGGAGATCACGGCCCGGCCTTCCGGGGTTGAGAAGCGCCTTGCTCCGGCGGGCGTGCGCCCCCTTCGTCTTCAGGAGTGACCTGCCGTCCGGGAGCGGCCTTCAGCAGACCATTGACAATCACCCGCTCTGTCCCGCTGAGGCCTTCGTCGATGGCCCGCAGGCTATCCACCGCGGGGCCGGTCTTGACGCTGCGGCGCTCCACGACGTTCTTCTCGTTCACCACAAACACGTAGGAGCCTTGCTGGTCATGACCGATCGCCACCTCGGGGACGAGGAACGCAGCTCTCTGCTCGACGGGCACCTGAACGCGGGCATACAGGCCCGGAAGGATCTGCCCGCCGGTGTTGGGAAAGACGCCCCGCATCAGCAGCGTGCCCGTGGTGGTGGTCAGACTGATGGCGGCAAAGTCGAGGTATCCCCGGTGGGGGTATCCTTCTTCGTTGGGCAGACCCGTCAAGACCGGCCACTTGTGGGCATCGGCGGGTCCGGGGATGCTGCCTTTGCCTTTGAGGCGGGCCAAGTCAATGTCGCTGATGTTGAAGTAGACGTAGATCGGATCGATCTGGTTGATCTGCGCCAGGACCGTATTCTCGCCTGAACCGACGAGGTTGCCGGGATCCTTCAATCTACGGTCCATACGTCCATCGAACGGAGCCCGGACATCCGTATAGCTCAGATTGAGCTTGGCCAGCTCGCGCTGTGCCTCTGCCGAGCGGACGTTGGCCTGGGCTGTATCCCTCTGGTAGCGCCAGTTGTCGAGGTCGGACTGCGAGCCGGCCTTCTCCTGAACCAGGTTGGAGTAACGAGCCAATTGGGCTTCGGCATACGCCAACTGCGCCCGGTACTGTAAGACGGCTGCTTCAGCCTGCTGCAGGTTCTCCTGGTACGTGTTCTGTTGGATGAGAAAGAGCGGCTGGCCCTTCTTGACGATTTCCCCGTCCCTGAACAAAACCTTTTCGAGGTAGCCCCCAACGCGGGCGACCAGCTGCACCGTATAGATGGCCTGCGTGTTGCCGGTGAGCTCCACAGCATCGGTCACCACCCGCCGCACCGGCTGCGCGACCGTCACCTTTGGAGGAGGCGGGGGTTGCTGCTTGGGTTTCTCGCCGCAGCCCGGCAGGAAGACAAAGAACACAGTAGCCATGAGCCCGGCCCGCAGTCTTCTGGCTGACGCCTCTTTTTTCCGGCAAGCCGTCATGTCATTCCCCACCGGGCTTTGGTTCGGTTACCAATCCGGTAACTGCAGAGCGGATTTGGGCTCACGCGAGGCTGGCAAATTGTAGGTAACGGGGGCCAGCAAGTGGCCCCAGTTCGTGCGCCTCTCCATCTCCGCCCTGATGTCGGGCGGCACCAGCTCCTGCCCCTCTCGAATCTCCCAGCCGCCTCCCAACGCGCGGTACACGCCGACGAGGCTCGTGGAAATCGTGCCCAGGGTACTGGCCAGACTGTCCTGTTGACTCAGCAGAGCCTGCTGCGCAGTGAGGACCGTCGTGAAGTCCGTCACGCCTTCCCTGTACTGGAGCACGGCGAGGCCGACGGCGGTGCGAGCGGAGGCGACGCTCTGGGCCAAGAGCTGCGCCCGATCTTGAGCGCGCAGGAAGGCGGCCAGATTGTCCTCGACATCCTGCTGGGCGGCCAGGACCGAATTCTGATAGATGAGCAGTAACCCCTGGAGCTTGGCGTCCTGCACCCGAACATTGTTCCGGATCTGGCCATAGTTGAAGATGTTCCACTGCACGGTGGGACCAGCCTGGATCGAGCGGCTTCCCCAACTGAACATATCGCTGAGCTTGAAGCTATTCAGGTTCGTCGAGAGGAGGACAAAGTTGCCGGTCAAGGAGAACGCCGGGAAGAGGTCCGCCTTGGCCACTCCGATCTGGGCGGATTGGGCGGCAGCCTGCAGCTCGGCGCTCCGGATATCGGGCCTGCGGCGCAGCAGGTCTTCCGGGATGCCCACGATCACCTCGGGTGGCGAAACGGGTATGCTCGAAGAGTTCCCTAGCAGACCGCTCAGATCGCTCGGTGGCATGCCCAGGAGCACGCTGAGGGCATCCCCGGCCTGGCGGAGTTGTGTTTCCAGGGGCGGGATGGTGGCCTGGGTGTTCAAGAGCGAGGTCCGGGCCTGCTCCACATCACGTTGTGTCGCCGTGCCGTACTTGAGCTTGACTTCGGCGATTTTCAGGCTCTCTTCCTGGGTCCCCACATTCTCGCGGGCAATGCGGATGCGCTCCTCAGCGGTCCGGATCGTGATATAGGAGTTCGCCACATCCGCGGTGAGCGTGACCAGGGTGTTGTCGTAGTCCGCCAGCGTCGAGAGGAGGCTGGCGTCTGCCGATTGGATCGTCCGTCGGAATTTCCCCCAAAAGTCCAGTTCCCAGCTCGCCTGAACGCCGATCTGGGACTCCCAATATTCGAAACTGGTGGCGGAGCCGCCGGGCGTCGCGGCGGCGACGGCGGCCGTTGCCGATCGATCGCTTGTCCGGTTGTACTGAACCGACCCGATGCCCTGCTGCGTCTGCGGGAAGAATTCACCGATGGCGATGCCCAGTTGGGCGCGGGCTTGGAGGACGCGCACGCCCGCAGTTCGGAGCGAGAGGTTTTCCCGGTAGGCTCGCTCGATGAGGCGGTCCAAGACCGGATCGTCGAAGGCCTTCCACCAGTTGCGGTGTTCTGACGGCCCTGTCTGGACCCGCTGATCGCCCGCATCCAACCAGTTCGGTGAGACCGTGGTCTTGGGGCGCACGAAGTCTGGCCCTACTGTGCATCCGGCAGAGGCCACGAGCGCAAGGACGAGCGGGATGACCTCGAATCCGGCGCGCTTCCTGCGATGTGACAGGTTCATGTCAACCCCCGGGCGCTCTTGCCCTTGTGCAGCGCAGCAGGAGCAGCAGTCGCTAGTACTCAACTTTACCCGAAAAGAGAACTTGAGATTCCCGCGTTGTGAACGAGGACGTCGATTCTCGGCAACCGGTCGAGCTGTTCGGCGAGTGACCGGATTCCCTCCAGCGTTCCGAGGTCGGCGAGGATCGGGATGATCTCGAGGGTGCGCTCCTCGTGGCCCGTGGCCTCGGTCGCCGCATGCAAGCGAGCCGCGTTCCGCCCCACGATCACGAGCCGTTCCGCCGGGTGCGCGAGCGCGCGGGCCAGCGCCAGGCCGATCCCCGAGGTGGCGCCTGTCACGACGAAGGCCTTGGCGGTGTGGTCCTCGGTCAAAGACATCGCGCCCGCCTCCCTCCTCGGATCACCAGACCTTCATGCCGCCATCGACCACGATGTCCACACCCGTCACGTACGAGCTCTCTCCGGAGGCGAGGAACAGCGCCACGCTCGCCACCTCCTCCGGTCGGCCCAAGCGGCCCAAGAGGGTCTTTCCGAGCATGTAGCCCGCCCATTCTGGGTCCTTCAACTGCTCGCGGGTCTGGTTGGTCTCGATCACACCTGGCGAAATCGAGTTGGCGCGAATCCCGTGCTTTCGTCCCTCCATGGCCAGCTGTCGAGTCATCCCGATGATTCCGGCCTTCGCCGTCGTGTGGGCCAGCGATCCGAGGGTCTTGAAGCTCATCAGTGCCGTGAGGGATGCGGTGTTCACGACGACGCCGCGACTGCTCTTGAGGTGGGGCCACGCCGCCCGCGTGAGGTAGAAGACCAGATCGACCTCTTCCCGACGATTGCGGTCCCACTCCTCGTCGGTGATGTCCTCGAGCCAATTGAAGTATGCCATGGCCGCGTTGTTGAAGAGCACGTCGATGCGGCCGAACGTGCGCACCGCAAAGTCGACCAGGGCCCGGCATTCGGCCGCGTTGCTGAGACGGCAGGGCTGCAACGACTCCATCGTTCCGCCCTCCCGTCGAACCACTTGAACTGTCGCTTCCGCAGATTCGACGTTCAGATCGCAGCCAACGACCGACGCCCCCTCGCGAGCGAATGCCAAGGCAGCTGCACGGCCCATGCTCCCGCCGGTGCCGGTGATGACGCAGACTTTCCCGGATAACCTGGGTGACATTCGTACTCCTCCGCGGTCCTTCGGTAGCTTTCCTTCTTGGCTTGGTTACACGCCCACTTCGGACGTGACCTTAGGAACTGCCGCGACGTACCAATAGATGACCTCGCGCGCCTTGTCGGCGAGTGGCGAACTCCAATCGCGGAATAGCTTGAGCTTCATTCCGCGTATCCTTGGCGAGGGCGAACTGTCGATCCTGGCTGCCGACCCCAGCCCGGCAAGAGATCGGTTCGGGTGCAAGTCTTCAGGCGGAAGGAGATTTCAGCGCCCCAGCAAGCACGTCGCGGAGAGGCTTGGGCGGCCGGCCGCCAAGGCGCTCGACGTCGCCGGTCACAATGTCGAACGCACCCGCCGCGAAGCTCGCCTGGAGGTTGATGACGGTGTTGACGACCTCCACCGGCAGACCCGCCTGCGTCAGTCCGGCGCGCAGTTGCTCTTCCGTGA
>Ga0114129_10012015_pt1 | contig 12316 bp, 17 predicted proteins | sample RhiMetdeltSRZDD1_FD_80071 | JGI IMG/M metagenome (GOLD analysis project Ga0114129, IMG submission 80071) | Populus rhizosphere microbial communities from Tennessee, USA - Rhizosphere MetaG P. deltoides SRZDD1 (version 2) (version 2) | ecosystem: Host-associated > Plants > Roots > Rhizosphere >...
CGTGTATCCCCGTCGTCGTTTCACGATACCGCTTCCGGGAGGGCGGTCGTTGTTGTTGGGCGACCGAACGCTTGTCATGGGGATCATCAACGTCACGCCCGATTCGTTCTCCGATGGCGGCGAGCTGCTCGATACGAGACAGGCGATTGACGCGGGCCTGCGGATGGTCGATGAGGGCGCCGACTTGCTCGATATCGGCGGAGAGTCGACCAGACCTGGCGCGACACCGACGCCGGCAGCCGAGGAGGGTCGCCGCATCCTGCCCGTGATCGAGGCGCTTGCCGCTCGCGTTCAGGTGCCGATTTCCGTTGACACTTATAAAGCGTCCACTGCCGATGCGGCATTGAGCGCTGGCGCTTCGCTTGTCAACGATGTCAGTGGGCTTCGGTACGAACCCGATCTTGCGGGCGTGGTGGCCCGCCACCGCGTGCCGATCGTGCTGATGCACACACGCGGCCGATCGCGCGACATGTACCAACAAGCGGTCTATTCGAACGTGATCGACGAGGTGCTCGATGAGCTCCGCGAGAGCATCGCGTTCGCCGGCGGCGCGGGCATTCCGAAGGACTGCATGCTCGTCGACCCCGGCCTGGGGTTTGCCAAAGAGGCCCCCCACAGTTTCGAGGTCCTTGCCCGTCTTCATCAATTCAGCGAGCTCGGGCGTCCCGTCGTGATTGGACCGTCGCGCAAGATGTTCTTGACGCGGCCGCTCACGCGTCGCGAGGTCGAGCCGACGGCCCGCGACTGGTCAACCACGGCGGCCATCACGGCCGCGGTCTTCTCGGGAGCGCACATCGTTCGCGTGCACGCGTTGAGGGAGATGGCCGATGTCGTCCGCGTCGCCGATGAAATTCGGAAGTATCATCGCGATGCCTGATGACGGATTTTCTCTCCGAGCTGCTGCTGCGCCGGCCCGCCGTCTCGTGGTGGGATCTCCTCGACATCGCGCTTGTCTCGGTGTTGATCTACGAGCTGCTGCTGCTCATCCGCGGCACCCGCGCGATGCAGATGGCACTGACCGGCGGGTTCCTCATCGGGCTCTTCTTCGTGTCGCAGTGGCTCGATCTCGAGACAGTCAACTGGGTCATCCGAAATCTCGCGACATACGTGGTCTTTGCAATCATCGTCCTGTTTCAGGCAGATATCCGGCGCGGGATGGCCCATTTCGGCCGGGCACAGTTCTTCAAATACTTCGAGCGCGCGTCGAGCGACGATGAAACGGTCGAGGAGCTCGTGGTCGCAGCCACGACGCTCGCGGCGCGCCGCATCGGCGCCATCATCGTCATCGAGCGACAAATCGGATTGCGCAACTACATCGAGGGAGGCATTCCCCTCGATGCGTTGGTGACCTACGATTTGCTCGCGAGCATCTTTCAGCCTGGGTCGCCGCTGCACGATGGTGCGGCGATCGTGCAGGGCGATCGCATCGCTGCCGCCGCGTGCTTTCTTCCGTTATCGGTGAACCCTCGGGTCAGTCGAGAGCTCGGGACGAGACATCGCGCGGCGCTCGGCTTGACGGAAGAAAACGACGCGGTGGCCATCGTCGTGTCCGAAGAGAGCGGCGCCATCTCGCTGGCGATTGGCGGTAGTCTGGAGCGAGGATTCGAGGCTCCGTCACTGCGGGTACGTCTGGACACGCTGCTTCGCGTGCGAGGACGAGGCGACGCTCGGCGCTCCGAAGCGCGGAGCTCGATGGCCTGATGGCTATCCCCTTCTTTCGGAATCTTGCGTTGAAATTCGTCTCGGTTGTGCTTGCCGCGCTCCTGTGGCTCATTGTGTCAGGGGAGCAGACGGTCGAACGGGCCCTGCGCATTCCCCTGGAGCTCACGAATATTCCGTCCCAGCTGGAGCTCGTTGGCGAACCACCCGCCGTCGTCGATGTGCGCATCAGGGGATCGTCTGGTGTGTTGAGCCGTGTTGCGGCGGGCGAGCTCGCGGCCGTGCTCGACGTCAGGACGGCCCGCGCCGGAGAGCGACTGTTCCACCTGACGGGAACTGAAGTGCGGGCGCCATTTGGCGTCGACGTCGTACAAGTCACACCCTCGTCGTTGGCGCTGTTCTTCGAGAACTCGGCATCGAAGTTCGTCGCCGTGTTGCCGGAAGTCGAAGGTCAACCCGCAGATGGGTTCGTGGTGGCCAAGGTGACCTCTGAGCCCTCGCGCGTGGAGGTCGTAGGACCGGCCAGCGCACTGCGCGGTTTGACCAATGCCGTCACCGAGGCGGTCTCCGTGGCAGGGGCGAACGGCACCGTGATCGAGGTCGTCACACTCGGTCTGACGGACCCTGCCGTACGCCTTCGTGGGCCGCAAACAGCGCGTGTCAGCGTCACGATTGTTCCCGCCAGATAGACTCTTCAAGGCCCAATGCCCAATGCGCAAGGCACAATACTCAAGGCGGAATGCCCAAAGGTGTACGGCTTGAGCATTGGGCATTGTTGAGACATATGTCACGACTGTTTGGTACTGACGGTGTGCGTGGAAAAGCAGGAGATCCTCCGCTCGACGTTCCCACCATTCGACGGCTGGGCGGCGCACTGGTGCGTGCCATGCGCCACGATGAGGCGGGCCGCACGGGCGACGCGGTCATCAGGTTTCTGGCCGGCCGCGACACACGTGAGTCAGGGGCGTGGATCGAACGCGAGCTCGCCTTCGGCATCAGAAGCCAGGGCGGGACGCTGACGAGTGCCGGCATCATCCCCACGCCGGCGATTGCCTACCTGACCCCCCGAATGGGCTACACGGCGGGCGTCGTGATTTCTGCGTCGCATAATCCATTCGAAGACAACGGCATCAAAGTGTTCTCCGGCGCTGGCGAGAAATTCACCGAGGATCTCGAACGTCACGTCGAATCGATCATCGCCGATGGGTCGTGGTCGGTAGGCAGCGGTGAGCCAAGCCCGGTGGAACAGATCGATCTTCGGTCTGAGTATCTCGGTCACTTGCGCGAGATCCTCCCGCCGGACGCACGCGTGGCTGAAATGCCTGTTGCCGTGGATTGTGCGAATGGCGCGACGACAACGGTTGCGCTGAAGCTGTTTCAGGATCTGCGATTCGATGTGCATCACATCGGCTGTGAGCCCGACGGTCGCAACATCAACCGGGGCTGTGGTTCGACGGCCCCCGAGTCGCTCGCAAAGCTCGTCGTCGACGGTCGATACCGGATGGGCGTTGCGTATGACGGCGACGGAGACCGAGCGATCTTCGTCGATGCCAGCGGCAAGGTCGTCGACGGCGATGCGGTCATGCTGATGTGCGCGTTGCAAATGAAGGCGGAAGGGCGGCTCAAGGGCAATGCGATCGTGGCCACCGTCATGAGCAACATCGGCCTCGAGCTGGCGCTGAAAAAAGCCGGGATCGAGATGATCCGGTGTTCCGTTGGCGACAAGTACGTCATGGAGGAAATGATGCGCCGAGACCTCTCGCTTGGCGGAGAGCAATCGGGCCACGTGATCTTCTCCGACTATCTGTTCACGGGCGACGGTCTCGCCACATCGCTCAACGTGCTGCGGACGATGGCGGTCACTGGTCGCGAATTGGCGGACCTGGCATCTGACCTCACCACGTATCCCCAAGTGCTGATGAACCTGCGTGTGCGACAGAAGGTCGACCTGCGCACCATCCCCAAAGTGGCGGCCGTGATGTCGGCTGTTGAAGAAAGGCTCGCCGGTCACGGACGTCTGCTCGTACGTTATTCGGGCACTGAGCCTCTCCTGCGGGTCATGCTCGAAGGACAGGATGAGGGTGACATCAAGAAGTGGGGGCAGGAAATTATCGATGTCGTGAAAGAGAAACTGGAGTAATGCAAAATGCAAAATGCAAGGGAGAATGCCCGACATTCCATTTTGCATCTTGCATCTTGCTTTGAACTACACGTCTCATGATTCGCTTGTCCGTCAACGTCAACAAGATCGCGACGGTCCGCAACTCGCGCGGAGGCACCGTGCCGTCCGTGCTCGATGCCGTCAAGGTGTGTGTGGCGGCTGGCGCGCCGGGAATAACTGTTCATCCTCGAGCCGATGCTCGGCACATCACGGCAGCAGATGTTCATGAGGTATCCGGATGGCTGCGCACGCATGCGGCTCGAGTCGAGTTCAACATCGAGGGCGACCCGCGGCCTGATTTGCTCGCGCTCGTTCACGCGGTGAAACCCACACAGTGCACGCTTGTGCCGGTACATCCTGGAGAGATCACAAGCCAGGCTGGATGGTCTCCAGACGCGCCACGCGAGGGACTCATGAGCGCTGTGCGCGCGCTCCGTGCCGAGGGGATCCGCGTCAGTCTCTTTGTCGATCCTGAAGAAGAGCCTGTACGGTGGGCGGCGCAGGTGGGCGGCGACAGGGTGGAGCTCTACACGGAACCCTTCGCGCGCGCGTTCGAGCGAGGCAAGGCCGCGGCTGAGGAGTCATTTCAGATCTACGCGGGGGCGGCTGACCTCGCCGCGTCGCTCGGCTTGGGCGTTAACGCCGGCCACGACCTCGATTTGGCAAACCTCGTCCTCTTTCGTCGCCTTCCACATTTGGACGAGGTGTCGATCGGGCATGCCCTCGTCAGCCACGCGCTGTTTGTCGGTCTCGAGCGAAGCGTCCGGGATTACCTGGATGTTCTGAGGGCGAAGTAAGATCGGGCTTTAGGCTCTTGCCCAGAGCCCGAAGCCCAGTTTTCATGAAGGCAGACTCGATCGCATACGTCATTGCCGGTATGTGTTTCGGCGTGATCCTCGGCTGGGTCATCGGAACACAACAGGCGCGCAGTTCCAACGTCGCACCCGCGGCGCAAGCGCCGGCAGCGGCCGCCGAGACGGCGGCCAACAACCGGCAGGCACCTGTGCTCGATCAGGGCCGGGTGCAGGCGCTCACGACGATCATCAAGAGCGACCCCAAGAACGTGAACGCCGTCGTTCAGCTCGGCAATGTCTACTTCGACGCCGAGCAGTGGGACGATGCGATTCAGTGGTACAGACGGGCGCTCGAGCTCGATCCCAAGAACGCCGATGCGAGCACCGACCTGGGCGTCAGTCTGTACTACACCAACAAACCGGATGAAGCCCTGAAGCAGTTCGAGCGCTCCCTGGCGATCAGCCCACAGCACGTCAAGACGCTGCTCAACAAAGGCATCGTGCTGGCGTTCGGGAAACGGGATTTGCGCGCTGCGGCCGACGAGTGGAAGAAGGTCGTGGAACTCTCGCCGAACAGCCCGGAAGGGCAGGCCGCGCGACGCGCGCTCGAGGGGATTGCGGCAGCGCACGCCCGCGAGGGCGCCGAGACGAGCAGCCAATGACCCGCCTCCTGCTCGTCGCGATCCTGCTGTTGATGATTGCCTGGGCGTTCTGGCGGGTGGTGGGTGGCATCATCGAGGCGTTCGGCGGGTTGCCGAATGCTCGCGGAAAGACTCCGGTCAAGCTTGTCCGCGATCCAGTCTGCGGTACCTGGGTCGCTCCCCACCAGTCCCTGGCTCTCCGAGCCGGTGATACGACGCATTACTTTTGTTCGGATCTGTGTCGCGCCAAATTCGCGAAAGGATCGTAGTTGAGCACTCGCGTCGAGGAGCAGACCCGGGCGGAGATCGTCGAAGCGGGCCGACGGATGTACGCGCGTAGTTTCGTCGCGTCGAACGATGGCAATATCAGCGCACGCCTCGACGAGACGCGGATTCTCACCACACCCAAAAGCATATCCAAGGGGTTCATGACGCCCGACATGATGGTCGTCGTGGACTACGAGGGAAAGAAGGTGTCGGGCGACCGCGATCCCTCGTCGGAATTGCCGATGCACCTCGAGATTTATCGCAATCGGCCCGACGTGAATGCGGTCGTGCACGCGCACCCACCGATCGCCACGGGCTTTGCCGTGGCCGGCATTCCGTTGACACGAGCGGTGCTGGCTGAAGTCGTGACCACGCTTGGGAGCATACCGATTGCCGAGTACGGGACGCCATCGACAGCGGAATTGCCAGCCGCTGTGCGCAAGTACATAAAGGCCCATGACGGTTTATTGCTTGCCAACCACGGCGCCGTCACCTGCTGCCGCACCGTGATGACGGCGTACTACAAGATGGAAACGATCGAGCACTTCGCGAAAATCAGTCTCGTTGCGCGCCTCCTTGGGCGTGAGCACTTGATTTCGCGAGAAGAGGTCGAGCGCTTGCAAGGTCTACGTGGGATGTACGGCATCGCCGCGCCGGCGCCGCTCTGCGCGGATCCGGCGGACGCCGCAGCGGCCGATCAGATTCTGTGTCAGGTGCTCGAAGCGCCGGAGTCGAGTTCGTCCAGGCTCGTACCGGACGTCGCGAGCACGCTGCGACAAGCGAGCAGGGACGGGGAAATTCGGCTAACATACGGCGAGCTTACGGCGCTCATTACCGATGCCGTGAAGAACCTGAGAGATTAAATCGCCGGGTCTGAAGAGCAAGACCCGGCCTACACTGCACTACGTCGCAAGTACGGGCTGTGTAGGGCGGGTCCTGTTTTGTGGACCCGCCGGACAACTGGAGTAAAGCATGGGAGAGGCGCTCGGAATGGTGGAGACCAAGGGACTGGTCGCGATGATCGAGGCCGCCGATGCCATGGTCAAAGCCGCCAAGGTCACGTTGGTCGGCTGGGAAAAGATCGGCGCGGGATACGTCACGGCAATCGTACGTGGCGACGTGGCGGCGGTCAAGGCGGCCACCGACGCCGGCGCGGCGGCCGCACGCCGCGTGGGCGAGCTCGTCTCCGTACACGTCATTCCACGGCCTCACGCCAACCTCGAGGACGCGCTGCCGATCGGCAAGTCCACTGCTGGCGCGAAAGCCTAAGTCCCGCACGCCGCATGATCCTGGCCCGCATCGTCGGGACGGTTGTTGCCACGCGGAAGGATCCGCGGCTCGTCAGCAACAAGCTGCTCGTGGCGCGACCGATGGATCCGCACGGCAAAGCCGAAGGCAACTATCTGGTCGCCGTTGATACCGTTGACGCCGGGGTGGGCGAGACTGTGCTCATCGTGAGCGGCAGCTCCGCCCGCATGGCGTCAGGCATGAAAGACTGTCCGGTCGATGCCGCCGTCGTCGGCATTGTCGACCACGTCGAGGTTGCCGCCGGAGACTGATTCGCATGCAGCTGGCGAAGGTGATAGGCGACGTCGTCGTGACCATGAAAGACGAGCACCTGCATGGGATCAAGTTGATGGTGCTTCAGCCCTTGGCACCCGACGGGTCAGCAATCGGCAGAACGCTCGTCGCGGTCGATGCTGTGGGCGCTGGCGTGGGCGAGACGGTGTTCTTCGTTCGCGGCAAGGAAGCGTCGTTCCCGTTCTATCCGACGGAAGTGCCGACCGATGCGGGGATTGTCGGCATCGTCGATCACGTCGATCTCGCGTAGGTGTAACCCATAGTCGATCTCGTGTAGGGGCCGCCTTCAGGCGGCCCGATCAACATGCAAATCGCCCGAGTCATCGGTACCGTCGTCGCGACGCAGAAGCACGGGAAATTCGAAGGTGCCAAGCTGCTGCTCGTGCAACCCGTCGGCCTAGATGACACGCCGCGCGGAACAGCGATTCTCGCGGTCGATTCGGTGGGCGCCGGCGTGAACGAGAAAGTGCTCGTCGTGATCGAGGGTCGCGCCGCCGGTGAGGCCCTCGGCCGCAAAGCCGCTCCGGTCGATGCCGCGATTATAGGCATTGTCGACCACGTGGACACGGTGGAATGACCGAGCAGGAGCTGCGAACGCTGGTACGCGATGCGATCGCGCGTCACAGCGCAGGACGCCTGGCGGAGCCGCCGCCGGGCGCCGCGACCGTTCGTCTGCGCGTCAGTCACGGACTCTTCCCGGTACCAGCGGGCGCCGACGGCGACGGTGTCTGCATCATCGAACCGGCCGTGGCGTGCAATCACTGCGGTTATTGCAAATCGCTCGGCCATTGAATGCGTATTGCCGATCTTTCTGTGCCAACCAACCTTCGCTAAATCGCCATTCTGCAATCACCAATCAACAACGAATCAATAATCGCAAATCGACAATCACCAATTGACAGTGTCCAAGCCCACCGTCCTGGTCACCCGCAGAATCCCGTCGTCGGTTCTGACCCGTCTCGAAGAGGCCGTTGACGTCGATCTCTACGACCGTGGTGACATGCCGCGTGACGAGCTGCTGGCCCGCATTCGAGGCAAGCACGGGCTCGTCTCCGTGGTCACAGATGCGATCGACCGAGCGGTGTTCGAGGCTGGCTCAGATCTGAAAGTGGTGTCAACGATCGCGGTCGGGTACAACAACATTGATCTGGCCGCGGCTCGCGAGCGCGGCGTCATCATCACGAACACGCCGGATGTGCTGACGGAATCGACGGCCGATCTGACCTGGTCACTCATCCTGGGCGTCATGCGCCGAATCGTCGAAGGCGATCGGGTCGTGCGGCGCGGCCATTGGAAAGGATTCACCCTCGACTTCATGCTCGGCTCCGACCTTCGCGGCAAGCAGTTGGGGATCGTGGGGTACGGGCGGATCGGACGGGCGGTGGCCGCACGCGCGCCCGCGTTCGGGATGCGCGTCGCCTATACGGGTCGGAGCGCCAAATCGTCCGAGCCCGGCGAATACATGCCGCTCGATCGACTGCTGTCGACGTCCGATGTCGTCTCGCTGCATTGCCCGCTGACGTCAGAGACGAAGCATCTCATCAATCAGACGACGCTCGCGAGGATGAAGCGAAGCGCGTATCTGATTAGCGCGGCGCGCGGGCCGATCGTGGATGAGGCCGCGCTCGTCTGGGCTCTCGAGAACCGGCTGATCGCGGGCGCCGCGTTGGACGTCTACGAGCGAGAGCCCGAGGTGCACACGGGTCTGCTGGCATTCGAGAACGTCGTGCTGTCACCACACCTGGGGAGCTCCGCCATCGAGACGCGGACGACGATGATTCAGCTTGCGGCGCAGAACGTCATCGCGGTGCTGTCAGGTCAGCCGCCGCTGACACCGATCCGATAGCAGACCAACACGGCGGCGCTCATGGCTTCACCGGCACATGTGGCTGCCAGAAGGCCGAGTCTGCGTCAACCCAGTCCTTCGCCGGGAAGCTCCAGGAGGGGCGGACCGCCAGGATCGTGGCTTCCGGGCCGGCGAAGGCTCGCGCGGCGTCGGCTTCTGCGCGAGTCTGTGCCGGAGCAACGATGAAGCGCGTGCCGTCGGATCCCTCGAATACCGTGCCCGTGATTCGGCGATCACTCTTGGTCACCGTGATGACGAGAAAGCGGCCGCGACCGGGGACCCAAGGCTTACCGATGCTCAGGTCCGGCCGGTAGTGCGCGAACGTTTCGATGGGCTCGAGCGTCAAGCGCGCCTTTGGGCCGGCAGTCCGTTGGTACTCGGCCAGGAGCGCGGTGTTTTTCGCGTAGGCCGCGGCGACCTGTTGCTGCTCACTCGACGACTCGTATGCGTTGAACCACCAGGCTTCTTTCGATCCCGTGAGAGACTCGGTACCCAGGTACGGGTGGGGGCATCCGAGTCTGACCGACACGCGCGCTCGATCTTCTTCAATCGCGCTGAACTCCGCATCACTTCCAGGCTTCAACGGCTCGCGAACGATCTGCAGGATCGCCGCCGGCTGCATGGGGGTCGCTAGCTGCATGACCACTCCAAGAAGTGCGATCAGTCCGGCTCGGCTAATCAGGATCACGATGAACCGTCTCCATGGAAAACGCAGGCAGGCACACGGCGATGTACTCGGCGCCGCCGTGTGGCGTGCTATAGCGCACCCACTCGCCAGGAGCCGTCACCACGGCCTGACCGGCTTGAACGTCGAGCGTTCCGCCCTCGTGTTCCACCCGAACGGTGCCGTTCAGCACCACGGTGATCTCCTCGAATTGCGGACGCTGCCCCGGCTCTCTCCAGCCAGGAGGAGAAACCATCCTTGCCACGCTGACGGAAGAGTGGCCGGAGTTCACGCGTCCCGTGTACTCCTCGATGCGTTTCGGCGGGGTTCCGGCAGCTTGCACGATTGTCGGACTTTGGATCAGTCGTGGCATTCGATCATCTCGATGTACGTAGGGGCCACCTTCAGGGTACGTAGGGGCCACTTTTAGGTGGCCCAGCTCGGAATCACGGCAGCAGCTTGATCTCGGTCTCGCGACGCGGCGGCGCGATGTATGCCGTGATCAGGCTTTCGTGACCACCCGGACCGACGGCGGCAACACCAAACACGAGGTCGTCAATGGAGAGGCCAGGCAGCACGAATTCGGTGACATCGCCCACCAGCTGCGCGTGTTGCCAGTCGGTCGCCCACGCATCGCGCCAATAGATGCGATACGCCGAAGCCCCGATCACGGCGTTCCATCGGAGGTTTGCGTCGTACCCCGACGGCTGCCTGCCGATCATCATCGCATTCTTCGCATCGGTCACGACCGGTGCTGAGGGAGCAAGAGCCAGCGACGCAACGCCGGCCCCATTGACGCGAGTATTCTGCGCGAGATAGTGGACGTCAACGCTGTCGACCGTGTCCTTCGCGTTGTGCTGCTTGCTGAAGTTCTCCTTCGACTCTCGAAACGCCACGCCGGGAAAGCCCCGCTGCGTGAACGACGTATGATCGCTGCCGCGGCTGAACCGATCGGCTCGAGCGATCAGCCGCACTCGGTGCGATGGCACGTACATCGACGCCCGGCGCTGGATGTATCGCGCGAGGGAGCGCGACTTCGAATCCTCCGGACCGTCTGAATAGACCCGCACCGACTCGGCGTCCACCACGCCATTGCCTCCCTGGGAGTTGCCGACGATGTCGTTGTTGAAGTCGGCCTCGACGACCGTCTTCGCTTTCACCAGCTGACCGGCGTGGAGACGCGATCCCACGAGCCCCTGCTCTTCGCCGGCCCAAAGCGCGAACGCCAGCGTCGCCTCGAACTCGATGCCACTCTCGGCGAACACGCGCGCCAGTTCCATCGCGAGCGCCGTACCGCTGGCGTTGTCATTGGCTCCTGGTGCGTCGATGTTGTAATCCTGCTTCGGGCGGAGCTGGGGGTCAGGTACGGTTTGCCCAGGAGGGCGCGTGTTCGAGCCGATCTGGCCCGCCTCCCCGATGTTCACTGAATCGTAGTGGGCGGTGACGTAGATTCGCCGGGGACTGCGACCTGGCAAGATCGCAACGATGTTTCGCAGCTCGGTGCCCCTGGTGATGCGTCCGCCCTTCGCGACACGGAACGTCTCGAAGGTCACCACCAGCTTCGAGCTCGACCGAATCAGTTCATCCAGGATCCACTGTCGGGCCGCGCCGATACCGCGCGTCTTCGACGTCGTGTCGGAGAGGGTATTGCGCGTTCCGAACGCGGCAAGTGTATGCACGAGCGTGGCGAGCCGTTCTTCCGAAATGCTGGCGACCAGCTTCGCAATCTGCGGATCCGCATCAGGGATGAAGCTCGATTGCGCGCGCACCACGAGCGTGCTCATGATGAGCGCGGCGAGTACGGCGGCGGCCAGCTTGGTCATGTCGATAGGCTCACGTTAGCGAATCGCGAATCCCGTCCCTCGACTTCGCTCGGGGCGACCCAGAACGTGTCGAAGAGTAGAAGGGCGAATCCCGAGTTCCGAATGCTAGCATCAAGGCTCGTACCCTATGAAGCCACGTCCCGAAACAGTCGAACGGGTCATGCGCAGGCTCGCCCGCGCCATCACAGGCATGGATCTTCCCGCCATCGAGAAAATCTCGGAGTCCCAGGCCGAGGACCCGTTCCAGATTCTGATAGCGACGCTCCTCTCCGCTCGTACACAGGACGCGACGACACATGCGGCATCGACACGCTTGTTCAAAAAGGCGCGTACGCCGCGCACGATGGCCAGGCTCTCGGTCCCCGAGATCGAGCGGCTGATTTACCCGGTCAGCTTCTATCGAAATAAGGCGCGTCACGTGAAAGCGTGCTGTGAGATGCTCGTCGACCAATTTGGCGGCCGAGTGCCCTCCTCCATGGAGGAGCTCGTGGCGCTGCCAGGCGTGGGTCGGAAAACTGCAAACCTCGTACTCATTCTCGCGTTCAGGAGCCTCAAGAACATCTGCGTCGATACGCACGTGCACCGCATCTCCAATCGCCTCGGGTGGGTGCGAACTCGGCAACCCGACGAGACGGAGCAGGCGCTCTATCGATCGACTGATAGTCAGTGGTGGCCCTATATCAATTTGTATCTCGTGACGTGGGGACAGAACGTATGCCGGCCTGTCTATCCACGGTGCGGGGATTGCGTGATCGTCAAGGATTGTCGAAGAATTGGCGTGCAGGGGAGGGATCGATGAGAGCGGTTGCGTGTGGCGTACTGACGACGGTGATGGTGGCATCCATGGTCGCGAGCGTCGCGGCTCAGACCGGCGCGGCGC
>Ga0114129_10012016_pt1 | contig 12316 bp, 13 predicted proteins | sample RhiMetdeltSRZDD1_FD_80071 | JGI IMG/M metagenome (GOLD analysis project Ga0114129, IMG submission 80071) | Populus rhizosphere microbial communities from Tennessee, USA - Rhizosphere MetaG P. deltoides SRZDD1 (version 2) (version 2) | ecosystem: Host-associated > Plants > Roots > Rhizosphere >...
CGACTGGACACGTACGAGGCGGACGGGACGCTTTGGGCCCGCACGAGCGCGTACGGCGACGACGACGACCGCGTGCTGATCCGCTCGGCCGACGTCGGCGGCGGGCCGACGTACCGAGCTGCGGACGTCGTCTACCTCGCCGACAAGCTCGACCGCGGCTTCGACCGCGCGATCTACGTCCTCGGCGCCGACCACCACGGCACGCGCAACTGGTACGCGTCGATAGCACGGATGCTCGGGTACGACGAGCAGCGCGTCGAGGTGCTCCTGTACCAGCTGGTCCACCTGACGAGGGCCGGCGCGCAAACGAAGATCTCGAAGCGGCGCGGCGACGTCGTGTTCCTCGACGAGTTCATGGACGAGGTCGGCGTCGACGCGGCGCGGTGGTTCCTCGTCTCGCGCGGGCCTGACCAGCCGATCGACATCGACGTCGATCTCGCCGCGGAGCGGACGCAGAAGAATCCCGTGTACTACGTGCAATATGCGCACGCGCGGATCGCGGGCATCCTCCGCAACGCCGAAGGTCACGCAATCGGCGGCGATGCGCCGCCCGAGCTCGAGCGCGAGGAGCGCGACCTCATCAAGCGGCTGACCGACTTTCCGGTCGTGGCGGCCGAGGCCGCCGAGCGCCGCGCACCGCAGGGGATCCCGATCTACGCGATCCGCGTTGCCGACGACTTCCACCGCTTCTACCACGAGCATCGTGTCGTGGAGTCCGAGACGGAGGCGTTCCGGCTCGGCCTGTGCCGGGCGACGCAGCACGTGATCGCCCGCTGCCTCGATCTGATCGGGGTCGAGGCGCCGGAACGGATGTAGGCTCCAGGTCGGTGCACGGCGTCACGCCTGACCGGAACCTCGCGCTCGAGCTCGTGCGGGTCACGGAGGCTGCTGCGATGGGAGCGGGACGCTGGATCGGCCGCGGCGAGAAGGAGAGCGCGGACCAGGGAGCGGTGGACGCCATGCGCGCGATGCTCGACACGGTCTCGATGGACGGCGTCGTCGTCATCGGTGAGGGTGAGAAGGACGAGGCGCCGATGCTCTTCAACGGCGAGCAGGTGGGGAGCGGCAACGGCCCGCAGGTCGATGTCGCCGTCGACCCGCTCGAGGGAACGAGGTTGACCGCGCTCGGACAGCCGAACGCGATCGCCGTGATCGCGCTCGCAGAGCGCGGCACGATGTTCTTCCCGGGCGCCGCGGTGTACATGGACAAGATCGCCTGCGGCCCCGAGGCGGTCGACGCGATCGACATCAATGCGAGGCCCAGCGAGAACGTCGAGGCCGTCGCCGAGGCGAAGCGCTGCGAGCCCACGGACGTGTCCGTCGTCGTGCTCGAGCGGGAGCGACACGAGGGCCTGATCCGCGAGCTGCGCGAGGCGGGGGCGAAGGTGAACCTGATCCGCGACGGCGACGTTGCGCCGGCGATTGCGGCAGCGCGCGGCGGGACCGGGGTGGACCTCCTGATGGGGATCGGCGGCACACCGGAGGGCGTCATCTCCGCGGCCGCGATCAAGTGTCTCGGCGGCGCGCTGCAGGGACGGCTGTGGCCGCGGAACGACGAGGAACGCCAGCAGCTGGTCGAGGCGGGCTACGACGTCGAGAAGGTCCTCACGACCGACGACCTCGTCGCGGGCGACGACGTCTTCGTCGCCGCGACGGGAGTGACGAGCGGCGCGCTGCTGCGCGGGGTGCAGTACACGTCGGACGGCGCCGTCACGGATTCGATCGTCATGCGCTCGCGCAGCGGCACGGTGCGCCGGATCGAGGCGCACCACGCGTTCGCGAAGCTGGAAAAGCTCGTCGGCTCGTCGTTGCGCTAGGCCGTCACGGACTGGTCCGATTCCGGCCCCGATGTTGTGACGAAAGCGTCACGGGGTCTGACCCCGATTCCGTGACAAAACCGTGACAACCGATCCACAGGCGTGACCGCGGCTACGCCGTGACCGCCTCGCGTTCCATCTCCGGCGCGTACATGCCCGTTCGCGCGGCGCTGTTCATCTTCGCGCGGTGGTAATACGCGCGCTGCGCGGCCTCGACGTTCTCCTCCTTGCCGCCCCACGCCTTCAGCGCGGGCGCCTGCAGCGCGCGCCCGTACGAGAACGACAGCTGCCACGGATGCGGCCCCATCGCGTTCATCGCGTTGAGGTTGGCGGTCGCGTCCTCGTCGGACTGCCCGCCCGACAGGAAGACGATTCCCGGCACGGCGGCCGGGACATGACGCTTGAAGCAGCGGATCGTCTCTTCGGCGACCTGCTCGTGTGAGGCCTGCTGCGGGCTCTCGTAACCGGAAAGGACCATGTTCGGCTTCAGCAGCATCCCCTCGGGATGCACGCGCTGGTCGCGCAGCTCCGTGAACACGGCGTGCAGCGTGCGCGACGTCACCTCGAAACTGCGCTCGATGGAGTGGTCGCCGTCCATGAGGACCTCGGGCTCGACGATCGGAACGAGCCCGGCCTCCTGCGACAGCGCAGCGAAGCGCGCGAGCGCGTGTGCGTTGGTCCAGAGGCAGTACTCGCTCGGGATGTTCTTGCCGATCGAGATGACTCCGCGCCACTTCGTGAAGCGCGCGCCGAGCTCGCGGTACTCCTCGAGCCTGTCGCGCAGTCCGTCGAGGCCTTCCGTGATGGTCTCACCCTCGGCGAGCGCCAGCGGCTTCGCGCCTATGTCCACCTTGATCCCGGGGATGACGCCCTTCGACTCGAGGAGCTTCGGGAACGGAGTTCCGTCGGCCGACGACTGCCGGATCGTCTCGTCGAAGAGGATGACGCCGCTGATGTACTCCTCGACGCCCTCGGTCGTGAAGAGGAGATCGCGGTATGCGCGCCGGTGCTCCTCCGTCGACTCGACTCCGATCGAGTCGAACCGCTTCTTGATCGTGCTGTCGCTCTCGTCGGCGGCGAGGATTCCCTTCCCCTCGGCGACGATTGCCTGAGCCGTCTGATTGAGCTTCTCCAGATCCATTTCGCTCCTCCGTCCCTTTGTTTCCGGCCGGATTATCTCCTAGGGTTGCCGTAAGGCGGGGCAACGCTGCGGCGGTAGCCCCGCCGTCTGCTTCCTGGTTTCCTCGTTACGGTGTGGAGGAACCTTGGTCGTGGCCGCCACCGTAAGTACGATCTGTGCGCGTGATTCGTCGACTGGGGGTCTCCGTTCTCATCATCGCCGCCCTGGCACCGGTGCTGAGCGGCGACGCCGCGCCTCCCGCCCTCGTTCCTCAGGGTGTCACCGTGGCCGGCGTGCCCGTCGGCGGCATGTCGAACGAGCAGGCCCAGGCAGCCTTGCGGCCGGCTTTCGCAAAGCCTGTCCTGCTGGTCTTCACCGGCCGTCACTGGCGGCTCGTGCCGGCCCGCTTCGGGGCCAAGGTCGGCCTCGCACAAGGGGTCGCCGTCGCCCTCAAAGCCCAGCCGGGCGCAGCCGTCGAGCTGAAGCCCACGGTCGACGGTGCGTCCGTGCGCCGGTTCGTGCGCGCGGTCGACAAGCGCGTCTCGTACCCCGCGAAGGACGCCGAGCTCGCCGGGCTGAAAGGGCTCCAACCGGAGTTCACGCCCGAGCAGACAGGCATCCAGGTCCTGCGACAGCTGACCGCGCAACGGATCACTCGCGCGTTGCAGTCGCCGCAGATCCACCGCGTCCGTGTCGCAGCAAAGATCGTCGAGCCGAGTCGAACGGTCGCCGGCTTCGGGCCGGTGATCGTCATCCGCCGCGGCGCGAACGAGCTCCGCTACTACCTCGGCGGAAGGCTCGTGCGCACGTTCGGCGTTGCGACCGGCCAGTCGGTCTATCCGACGCCGACGGGCATGTTCAGCATCGTCGACATGCAGCGCGATCCGTGGTGGCGCCCGCCGGACTCGCCCTGGGCACAGGGCCTGAAGCCGATTCCGCCGGGGCCGGGCAATCCGCTCGGCACGCGCTGGATGGGGCTGTCGGCGCCGGGCGTCGGGATTCACGGCACCCCCGACGACGCGTCGATCGGCTACTCGGCGTCGCACGGCTGCATCCGCATGCACATCCCGGACGCCGAGTGGTTGTTCACCCACGTCGAGCTCGGCACGCAAGTCGTCATCACCGACGCCTGAGCCCGTAACCGGATCGAGCGTTTTCCGGTTGTAGACCGGAAATGCGTTGCGCAATCGTGTACGGCTTCGTCCTCGGTGTGGCGCTCTTCGGAGGCGGCGGCTCCGACGCCTCGCAGGCCCCCGCCCCACGCGTTCAGACCGTGGCGGTCCAAAGCGCAGCGCCAGGCCCGACCTTCGAGCGAGCGCCTACGGAACCGAGGCTACAATCGCCCTAGCGCGGACGTAGCTCAGTTGGTAGAGCATCAGCTTCCCAAGCTGAGGGTCGCGGGTTCGAACCCCGTCGTCCGCTCTCCCTGATCGCCTGGTAGAGAAGGGGCAGCCCCTACGCCAGTGCCGCGCCGCCCACCGGGGAAGCGAGCCGTCACGGAGGAGACTGCCCGACCGTGACGCTACGGCGGCCCCGAGGGCGATCGCCTGACGCACCTGGGTCAACCGGCGACGGTAAAGATTTCGTGAGCGACCCGACGTCGCCCGCTCGGAGCCGTCCTATCTATGGGGTCGGCCCTCTACCGGGGAGGGGTCAGCGGCTGCCGCCGCCAAGGCGCCGCGTCCGAGGGCCGTGCCCCCTTTTAGCCGGGCGACGAGAGGCGCGCGCGAATCTCGTCGAGCGCTGCCTGCTCCGGCGGGCTCACTTCCTGGCCGTCCTCCTTGTGCGCGGCGGCCACCTTCGTCGCGACGCCGAGAACGAAGTCCGTGTACGCCGCCAGATCCTCGGGTGACCCTTTGGCGCGCAGGAGCTGGGCGGTCTCGGCCAGTCGCTGCAGGCCCTCGTCGTGCAGCTTTTCGTTCGATGGGTAGCGGTGACGGTCGAACGCCGGTTTTTCGGCAACGAGCTCGTCGAGCAACTGGCTAGCGCCGTGTTGCTTGCGGGCGTCTGTGTACGCGCGTGCAAGCGCGAACGTCTCGCGGAACGTGCCGCCGCCGGCGGATGTGAGGACGATCAGCCCCGCCGTGGACGGGCCTTCGACGAGCTGCTTCCACTCCTCCGCGCTGAAGTCGCTCTTCGTCGCCATCGCTCCGCCTAAGCGACGCCCGGAGCGGCTTTGGGCGGGATCACGGCGCCGATGATCCAGAGCAGCGGCAGGAAGATGCCGATGACGAACAACACCCAATGGCCTTTCCGCAACGTCACGATGCCGCAGGTGATCAGCAGGACGATCCAGATGATCATCAAGCCGCCTCCGATGCCCCACCACATATGCGCCTCCTTGATTCGCCGGGTCGGATGAAGCATGCAGGTGGGCCCGGGGGCCGCGCGTCATCCAATGTGGGCGAATCGCTCGGGGCTGTCCCTGAGTGCCCGACGGTGGCCGCCCTCTCGCCAACAGCTGAAACCCGTGCCACCATCGGAACATGGGAGCACGCGCAATCGTGGTCGACGACCATGCGGCATTCCGCGCCTCCGCGCGCCGCCTCCTCGAGCTGACGGGCTACGACGTCGTCGCCGAGGCGGGGGACGGCGCGTCCGGGCTCGCGCTCGTGCGCGATCTCGAGCCCGAGCTGGTCCTCCTCGACGTGGCGCTTCCGGACATGAGCGGCTTCGACGTGGCCGACGCGCTCGCCGGCAGCCAGTCGCAGGTCGTGCTCGTCTCGAGCCGCGACCCCTCCGACCTCGGGCGCCGCGCACACGCGAGCGGGGCGGTCGGCTTCATCGCCAAGGACCAGCTGTCGGAGGACAGCCTGCGCCGGCTCGTCGGAGACGCCGAATGAGAGGGCGGGCTTTGCGGGCGCTGCTCGTCGTGGCGGGTGTGCTGCTGGGCGTGTACGGCTACCACCTGCTGCGCAACGACCTGCACTCGTCCGTGCAGAACGCCGTGGCGAGCGTCGTCGTCGCGTGGACGTTCCTGTTCGCCGGCATCGTCGCCTGGGCGCGGCGGCCGCACAACCGCATGGGGATCCTGATGACCTTGGTCGCGTACTGCCTGCTCGAGCGCAAGCTGCAGTACAGCCACAACGACGCGGTGTTCACCTTCGGCTTCCTCTTCGCAGAGCTCGGGCTCACCGTCGCGTTCGCGCACGCCGTGCTCGCGTATCCGGACGGGCGCCTGCGCACGAGGTTCGAGCGTTGGTTCATCGCCGCGTCGTACGTCGTGGTGATCGCCTTCTCGTTCGCGCTGCTGACGGTCTGGGACGGCCCCGAGCGGCAGAGCCTCTTCGCGATCCATCCGAGCCGGGACGCCTACGACGCGATCCACGCCGTCTACCGGGTCGGGGTGTACGGCATCCTCGGGCTCGTCTTCATCGCATTGATCGTCCGACGCGTCCGCGGCGCGACGGCTGCCGGCCGCCGGGTGCTGGTCCCGCTCATGGTGGCGGCCGTGTTCGCGGCGACGCGTGCGGTCTCCGAGTCGGTGCTCGCGTTCGTGCATCACTCGAGCACGACGTCCGATGCTCTCTACTGGTGGCAGATCTTCGGCCAGATCGCAGTGCCGATCGCGCTGCTCGTCGGCCTGCTACGGGCGGAGCTCGCTCGCGGGACCGTGGCCGATCTCGTCGTCGAGCTCTCTCAGGTTCCGCCGGGCGAGGTGCGCGACGCGCTCGCGCGCGCGCTTCACGACGATTCGCTGCAGGTCGCGTACTGGCTGCCGATGCGGCGTGTGTACGTGGACGAGGGCGGCCGGCCGTTCGAGCTGCCCGGCGACGGACGTGCCGTGACGAAGCTCGACGACATCGCGGCGATCGTCCACGATCCGGAGCTCGACGCGCAGCTCGTCGCGGCCGCAGGCGCGGCCGCACGGCTCGCGCTGCACAACGCGCGGCTGCAAGCGGACGTGAGCGCGCAGCTCGCGAAGGTGCAGGAGTCGCGGCGCCGCATCGTCACTGCGGGCGACGAGCAGCGCCGCAAGATCGAGCGCGATCTGCACGACGGCGCGCAGCAGCGGCTCGTCGCGCTCGCGCTCGAGCTGCGGATCGCACAGCGGCAGCTCGGCGTGGAGAGCGCCGAGCTCGACCGGGTGCTCGGCGACGCCGTGTCCCAAATCCAGGTCGCCGTCGAAGAGCTTCGCGAGCTCGCGCGCGGCGTGCATCCGGCGGTGCTGACGGAGGAAGGCCTCGCCGGTGCGCTCGTCTCGCTGGCCGCGCGCACGCCCGTGCCCGTCCGCGTCGACGCGCCCGACGACCGCTTCCCCGGCGAGCTCGAGGCCGCGGCGTACTTCGTCGCGTGCGAGGGGATCGCGAACGCCGTCAAGCACGCGCAGGCGACGGAGATCCGTGTCTCGACACAGCGCCGCAACGGGAAGCTCCTGATCGAGGTCGAGGACGACGGCGTCGGCGGCGCGCGCGAGAACGGGTCGGGCTCCGGCCTCCGCGGCCTCGTCGACCGAGTCGAGGCGCACGGAGGGATGCTCCGGATAGAGAGCGAGCCGGGCGCCGGGACGCGCGTGATCGGAGAGCTGCCGTGCGCGTAGTGATCGCGGACGACTCCGTCCTGATGCGCGAGGGCGTCGCGCGAGTGCTGGGCGACGCAGGCATGGAAGTCGTCGCGAGCGTGGGGGACGCCGACGGCTTGCGGCGCGCCGTCGCGACGGAGAAGCCCGACGTCGCGATCATCGACGTGCGCATGCCGCCGACCCAGACCGACGAAGGCGCTCGCGCAGCCGAGACGATCCGCGAGCGGCATCCCGGTTGCGGCGTGCTGATGCTGTCGCAGATCGTGGAGCCGCACACGGCCCTGCGCCTCTTCGGCGAGCGGCCTGAAGGATTCGGCTACCTGCTGAAGGACCGCGTGCTCGAGATCGACGAGTTCGTCGAGGCCGTGCGGCGCGTCGCGCGCGGCGGGACGGCAATGGATCCGCAGATCGTCTCGCAGCTGGTAGGCAGGCGCCGGCAGGACGATCCGATCGACGAGCTCAGTCCGCGCGAGCGCGAGGTGCTCGGCCTCATGGCAGAGGGCCGCTCGAACGCCGGCATCTGCTCGAAGCTGTTCCTCAGCCCGAAGACGGTGGAGACGCACGTGAGCTCGATCTTCAACAAGCTGCGGCTCGGTCAGGCGCCCGACGACCATCGTCGGGTGCTCGCAGTGCTCGCCTATCTGCGCTCCGAGCAGTGACTAGGCTTCCCGCCCGTGGAAGTCGACGCTGTCGAGATCCGAGTCCTCGGCTGTCTGATCGAAAAGCAGAGGACGACGCCGGATCAGTACCCGCTGTCGCTGAACGCGCTCCGGCTCGCGTGTAACCAGGCGACCAATCGCGATCCGGTCGTCGAGTACGACGAGCGGATGATCAAGGCCGCGCTCGAGCGGATGTCGAATCGCGGCTGGACGCGGTTTGCGAGCGGCGCGAGCAGCCGCGCGCTCAAGTACCGCCACCTGCTCAACGAAGCCCTCAGCCTGTCCGATGCGGAGCTCGCCGTCCTCGCCGTCCTGATGCTGCGCGGACCGCAGACGCCGGGCGAGCTGAAGCAGCGCACCGAGCGGCTGCATCGGTTCGGCTCGCCGGCCGAAGTTGTTGAGACGCTCGACGGGCTTGCCGAGCGGGAGCTCGTGCGCAGAGCCGGCCGCCGGCCCGGGCAGAAGGAGGAGCGGTATGTGCAGCTGCTCGGCGGCGCGCAGGGCGAAGAGCAGGAGCCGCCTCCGGCCGCCGAGCCCGATTTCGAAGCGCGCCTCTCACGACTCGAGGCGGCTGTCGAGGACCTGCGCGCGCGCCTCGACGCGTAGCTAGTCTCCGGCCGTGGCCGATGCGCTGACGCAGCTCAAAGAGCGCTTCGCGCGCATCACCGACCTCGAGCGAATCTCCCGCGTCCTCAGCTGGGATCAGCAGACGATGATGCCGCCCGCAGGCTGGCGGCACCGTGGCGAGCACCTTGCGACGCTGCGCCGGATCCACCACGAGGCCCTGACGGCCGACGAGATCGGGCGCCTGCTCGACGAGGCGGGCGAGCTCGATCCGGAGACGGACGACGGCGCGTTCATCCGCGTCGCGCGCCGTGACCACGAGAAAGCGGTGCAGGTGCCGGCCGAGCTGCGCGCGGAGATGACGCGCCTGTCGACCGAGGCGAGGACGATCTGGGTGAAGGCGCGCGCGGACTCCAACTTCGAGCTGTTCCGTCCCGCGCTAGAGCGCACGTACGACCTGCGCAGCCAGTACGTCGATTGCTTCGGTCCGATCGAGGAGCCGTACGACATCCTGCTCGACGACTTCGAGCCCGAGACGACGACCGCCGAGGTAACCGAGGTCTTCGCCGAGCTGAAGTCGGAGCTGGTCCCGCTGATCGCGGAGCTCCGGGACGAGCAGGTCGACGACTCGTTCCTCACCGGCACGTTCCCGATCGACGCGCAGGAGCGGCTCGCGAAGGAAGTGGTGGCGCTATTCGGGTTCCGGAACGACACGTGGCGGCTCGACCCGACGGAGCATCCGTTCGCCTCGGGCGCCGGTGTCGACGACATCCGGATAACGACGCATTACGACCCGGAGACGATGAAGTCGTTCTTCTCGACGATGCACGAGTACGGCCACGGGCTCTACTCGCAGCAGCTGCCCCGCCACCTCGAGCGGCTGCCGATCGGCGGCCCGTGCTCGCTCGGCATTCACGAGTCGCAGAGCCGGATGTGGGAGAACCTCGTCGGCCGGAGCGGGCCGTTCTGGCGGTTCTTCTATCCGCGCGCGCAGGAAGCATTCCCCGAGCAGCTGCGCGGCGTCGAGCTCGACCGCTTCCTCGCCGGGATCAACCGCGTCAAGCCGTCGCTCATCCGCATCAAGGCCGACGAGGTGACCTACGGCATGCACGTGATCCTCCGCTTCGAGCTCGAGCAGGACATCGTCCACGGCCGCGTCGCGGTTCCAGACCTCCCGGAGGTGTGGAACGAGAGGATGCACGAGTACCTCGGCGTCGACGTGCCGGACGACGCGCAGGGAGTCCTGCAGGACACGCACTGGGCTTCGGGGAGCATCGGCTACTTCTCCACGTATCTGCTCGGCACCGTGATGTCGGTGCAGATCTGGCAGAAGATCGTCGAGGACATCCCGGATCTCGAGGAGCAGATCGAGGGCGGCCAGTTCGCGGCGCTGCGCGAGTGGCTCGGCGAGCACGTACACGGCCTCGGGAGGAAATTCTCGCCGCAGGAGACGCTGCGCCGCGCGACCGGCTCGACAATCGACGCCAAGCCGTACATCGCGTACCTGCGCGCGAAATACGGCGCCGGCGTCGCCGCTTAGACCGGCCAGGTTTCCGTCAGCTTCTCCCGCGTCTCCTGGAGATGCTCGGGGAGCACCTTCACGTCGGCGAGCACCGGCATGAAGTTCGTGTCGCCTGCCCACCGCGGTACGACGTGCAGATGGACGTGGTCGACGACGCCGGCGCCGGCGATGCGGCCGAGGTTCCAGCCGACGTTGTAGCCCTGCGGCCCGTACAGCTGGGCGAGGGCGCCCATTCCGGCCGAGGCGAAGCGGTGCAGCTCGAGTACCTCGTCGTCGGTCAGCTCGCCGTACTCGCCGACATGCCGCACCGGCGCGACCATGAAGTGGCCGGAGGCGTACGGGAACTTGTTCAGCAGGACGATCGTCTGTGCGCCGCGGTGCACGACGAGCCGCTCGGAGTCGTCATCGCCGGCAGCGGCGTCGCAGAAGATGCAGCCGCCTTCCTCGTCCGCCGACTTGATGTACTCGAGCCGCCACGGTGCCCAGAGCTGCTTCACGAATCTCCTGACTTTCGTGCACGAACGGCGTAAAAGCGAGGCGCTGGCAGAGTCATAGGAGGGGTCATGAGCTTTCGCATGCTGGCTACCGCCGCGGTAGCGGCGGGAGCCATCCTAGGCGTGGCCGGCGGCGCGGCGGCGTCGAACAGCGACTTCTGGACGGATACGGCGGGCGACAGCGGCAGTGCCGCCGACGTGACTCGTATCGACGCCTCGAACGACGACGCGGGGAACATCACGTTCCGTCTGACGTACGGCAACCGACCCGGCGGCCTGACCCCTGACGACGAGGTCCACATCTGGATCAACTCCGACGGCAATCCCTCGACCGGGGATCAGTACGGCTACGAGTACGTGATCGGGCTCACTAAGGGAGCTGCCGTCCTGAAGCGAACGACGACAGCGGGCCTCCAGGATACGCCGTCATCGACGTTCACGGCTTCCGCCGACGGCACGAGCGCGAAGGTCAACGCGAGCGAGGTGGGAAACACGGCGAGCTTCCACTTCTACGTTGCCACGGTGACGCAGATCGACCACTCCATCGACTACGCGCCCGACGCGGATGGTTACGTCTTTGTCTACTCGCTCACGGCTCCGCGGCCGACGCAGGCGACGGTCAGCTTCAATCCGAAGGCGCCGAAGGCGGGTGCCTCCGTCCTGGCCACCGTCGTGCTCGTGAAGCTCGACGACGGCAGCAGCGTCCTCGGGATCTCCTTGCCGCTCACGTGCAGCGCGACGCTGAACGGCAAGAGGATCCGCGCCACGGTGATCCCGTCGGCCTGCGTCTGGAAGCTGCCGAAGTCGGCGAAGGGCAAGCGGCTCGTCATCACCATCACCGTCGACTACCAAGGCTCGAAGAAGACCTTCGGGCCCTGGAAGTTCAAGGTGCGCTGAGTCGCGCTCCGCTCAGGCGTCCAGCTCGGGCGGCTGGCCCGGTAGTGCTTCAACGCTCTCCGGCGCCCGAACCGATGCGAGCCACATCAGCGACGCACACATGCCGAGCACGAGGAGCAGCGAGGAGGTGAGGAGGATGGCTTGCAGCACGCCGGCCACCATTTCTGTCGCGGGAGGGTTACTCCTCCTATAGCCAGCGCTTGTATTTGAAAAACGCGACCATCGAGGCGATCGTGGCGATCATCAGGCCGACGATCACCCAGAAGGCCGTGTGGGTGTGCTCGCCGGGGAAGAGGACGTTCATCCCGAAGATCCCGGAGATCAGGGTCAGCGGAAGCAGGACGACGCTGAAGATCGTGAGGACGCGCAGGACGTCGTTCTGGCGGTGCGAGATCACCGACTCGTTCGTGCTCTCGAGCGCCTCGACGACCTCCTTGTAGTTGTCGAGCAGGTCCCAGATGCGCTCGGAGGCGTCGACCAGGTCGTCGAAGTAGAGCTCGAGCTCCTCGGGCAGGAAGCGCTCGATGTGGCGCTCGAGCAGTCGCAGCGCGGGCCGCTGGGGCTTGATGATCTTGCGGTAGGAGATGATCTCCTGCTTCACGTTGGAGATGTCGCGGACGACCTCCTGCGAGCGGCCCTCGAACATCTCGTCCTCGATCCCGTCGAGCTTGTGGGCGATCTTGTCGAGGATCGGGAAGCAGTAGTCGAAGAGGTCGTCCAG
>Ga0114129_10012018_pt1 | contig 12315 bp, 9 predicted proteins | sample RhiMetdeltSRZDD1_FD_80071 | JGI IMG/M metagenome (GOLD analysis project Ga0114129, IMG submission 80071) | Populus rhizosphere microbial communities from Tennessee, USA - Rhizosphere MetaG P. deltoides SRZDD1 (version 2) (version 2) | ecosystem: Host-associated > Plants > Roots > Rhizosphere >...
CCGGCCCGCTCATACAGCCGGGCTGCGAGGCGGTCATCGATCCTTACCGCGTGCATTCCGCTCGATTATCGCGCGCCACGTGTTAGATTTTCCCCGCGTCCATCCATGACGATCGCGCCCCTCGACTGGGTAGTCCTCGTCGCATACCTCATCGTCATCACGAGCATCGGGCTCATCGTCGGCTATCGCGTCCGGCGTACCGGCGAATATTTTCTCGGCGAGCGGCGGTTCGGCCCGTGGGTGATGATCGCGCAGAGCTTCAGCGTCGGTACCCATGCCGAGATGCCGGTATCGCTCGCCGGTGCGGTCTACAGCCTCGGCGCGTCCGCGATCTGGTTTCAGTGGAAGAACCTGTTCGTCACGCCGCTCTACTGGGTCATGGCGCCCGTCTTCCGCCGCATCCGCCGCACGACGATGGCGGAGTTCACCGAGGATCGGTACGGGACGGCGATGGGCGCGGTGTACATCGTGTTCGCACTCTGTTTCTTCATCATCAACATCGGCGCGCTGCTCAAAGGCGCCGGCAAAGTGATCGGGCAGGCCACGGGCGCGACCGCCGGCGTCAACGAGATCGTGATCGCGATGACCGTGTTGTTCATGCTCTACAGCTTCGTGGGCGGGATCGTCGCCGGCGCGCGGACCGACGTCGTGCAGGGATTCCTGATCATCGTGCTCTCGTTCATGCTGATTCCGCTCGGGTGGACGGTCGTCGGCGGCCTCGCCGGGATGAAGTCGTCGCTCGAGCCGTTCCGCTTCTCGCTCGCGACGCCGGCGGGCATCGGTCCCTGGGCGATCGCGATGCTGACGGTCAACGGGCTGGTCGGGATCATGGCGCAGCCGCACATGCTCGCGGCCGTCGGCACGGGGCGCGACGAGCGTACGTGCCGGGTCGGCATGTTCTTCGGCAACTTCGTCAAGCGCGTCTGCACGGTCGGCTGGGCGCTCGTCGGCCTCGTCGTGGCGGCGATCATCGCGCAGGGACGCGCGGATGCCGCGACGCTCGGCGATCCGGAAAACGCGTTCGGGTTCGCCTGCCGGCAGCTGCTGTTTCCCGGCGCGCTCGGGCTGCTGATTGCGTCGATTCTCGCGGCGAGCATGGCGGCGTGCTCGGCCTACATGGTCGATTCCGGCGCGCTGTTCACCGAAGGTCTCTATCGCCGCACGCTGGCGCCGGGCCGGACGGACGGGCATTATCTGTGGGCCGGCCGCGTCAGCGGCCTCGCCGTCACGATGCTCGGCGTGGTCTACGCCGTCCTGCTCATCGACAAGGTGCTCTACACGTTTCTGCTGACCGAAACGCTGTCGACGTTTGTCGGCATCAGCATACTCGGCGGCGTCATCTGGCCGCGCGCCAACCGATGGGGCGCGCTCGCCAGTCTCCTGAGCGCGCTCGCCACGAATTTTCTTCTGTACTATCTGACGGGACAACGGCTGGATCACTGGGACCCCAACGTGTTCCTCGCGGCGCTGCTCGTCGGGATCGCGGCGCTCGTCCTCGTCAGCCTGATCACGCGGCCCGAGCCGGCGAATCGCACCGACTCCTTCTTCGAACGGCTGCAGACGCCGAGCGACGAAGGGGCAGCCGCCGATGGCGATCGGCCGCTGCTGCTGGTCAACGTGCTGCGGCTGCGGCATCTGTCGGCCGCGCGCGGATGGCAGATCTTCCGGGAGGATCTCGCCGGGCTCGCGCTCGGGCTGGCGCTGGTCCTCGCCCTCGTCGCGGCAACCGCGCTGTTCCTCGCGATGTAGAGCAGTCGACGATCACGACTAGTACACCCAGCTCTTGGTGTCGGCGCCGGCCGGCGCCGTCTTCGTCATCCATCGCGCCATCGCGGGCATGTAGCGCTGGTGCACGGTGCGGCTGCCGACGTTGTTCGGATTCTCCGTGTCGCCGGTGAAGCAGTGCTCGCGCCGCTCGCCGTACACGATCTCCGCTTCGGCCGACGGCGTCGCCCGCATCAGGAACTCTTCCATCTGATACACGGCGTTGTTCAAGTAGCCGTTGTCCATCGTGCCGCTGGTGATGTGAATCTTGCCTCGAAGCTTCGGACGGAGGAACGCCCAGTCGCGCTGCAGGATGAACCGCAGGTCGTAATAGTCTCTCCAATACAACGCGACTCGCTGATCGATCGCGCCTGTCAGTTTGTCGTACAGCGGCCGGTAGTACCCGTCGTCGCCTACGGGGCCGAACACCGACGCCCACGCATCGTGCTGTCCTGCGGAGCGCCCGTGCGTGCCGAGGACCAGCTCGACGAGATTGCGATCCTCGAACGTCGAGTACAGATGATCGCGATAGTCGCGGAAGCCGGGCTTCGGCGTCTTCTTCCACGGGTTGTCTTCGTAGTAGTAGGCGTTGTGCTCGGCGTAGATGTTCACCGATCGATACGAGCGGAAGTCGATCGGATCGGGGCACAGCGCCCACGCGCCGTTGTAGGCGTCGGGGTACATCACCTGGACGCCAAACGCTTCCCACCCGCCGGTTGATCCACCGATCAGCGCGCGCGCCCATCCCTGTCCGATGCCGCGGAACTGTTTCTCGATCATCGGCAGCAGGTCGTGCGTGATCGCGTCGCCGTACGGTCCGTTGTTCGCCGAGTTCACCGCGTAGGAGTCGTCGAAGTACGGCGTCGGATGCTGGACGAGGAGGTGAATCATGCGCGGGAAGTTGGGCCCGTTCCAATCCTTGTAGAACTGATACGCGGCCTCCTGGGTCTGCCGCTGCGGCTGCGGTGCCTTCGGGTCGGGAGGCGTCTCGCGCCACGTATCGCCTTCCATGCTGCTCGGAAAGTGACCGTGATGGATGACGACGGGGTAGCGCGCGTTCGGATGTGTGTCCCATCCGGACGGCAGCAGCACGATGGCGCCGAGGTGCATCGGGCGCCCCCAGAATTTCGTCAGGCGATCGTTTTGCACGCGCAGGTATTTCACCTGCTTCGTATCCTTCGGCGCGACGATCGGCGGCACTTCCTGATCCATCGAGACTCTGATCTCGCCGCCGGCCGCGGGATCGACGCGCATCTTCACCGGCTTGCTGTAGAAGTTGCCGGGCTTCCTGTCCCAGTGCTGCCCCTCGCCCTGGTCCATCGGCATCTTGATCGTGTGACCGTCGCCGCGATGGAACGTCTCGTAGCGGTTGATCAGCGCCTGCACCCAGTACTCGCCGGGAGGGATGTCTTTCATGCTCCGCACCGGCCATCCAAAGACCGTGTCGTCGATGATCACGTCCTGGCCGGGTTTGAGGCCGTCGACGTCGACGCCGAAGATCGGCCGCGTCGTGTTCGCGCGGTACTGATCGCTCTGCATCCGCGGTTCTGTTTTCCCATCGTCCGAAATGAACAGCAGCACGCGGCCGTCGAGCGGCTGCGCGCTGCGCGCCGCCGGGAATGAAACCGCGAAGCGAAGCGGCCCGGCCTCGCTGGCGCGTCCCGCGAGACCTGCCAGTCCGGCAAGGACGACTGACAGTGCGAATCCAGAGACGATCGTCGAACGCATGGCGCGGCTCCTTCAGTTCCTGATGCGACGAAGTCTAACGTAGGGCAGGTAGGTCGGGTAGGTCGGGCCAGCCCTACCAGCCCCGCGTTGACAACCCGGAGCACGGCCCGCTACTCTCGTCGGCGGTGCTCCGGCTTCTTCGGCATACCCGCGTTCCCGCCCTGGTCGCGCTGCTGGTCATGAGCGGCAGCGTGCCGCTCTCGTTCGCTGCGCTCCTGCACGACGCCGACGATCCGGACTGTCAGCCGGGCTTCGTCCAGCACGATGAACGCGCCCATCGTATCGGCGGCGCGCGGACGATTCCGGACGTTCCGCAGCATTGCGCCGTCTGTCACTGGCTGCAGTCGCTGCAAACGATCGTCGCGACGGGCTCGGTCTCGGTCGCTACCAGCACGGTCGCGCATCTCTGCATCTCGTCGCTGCCTGTCGCCCTCGCCCAGTCGATCGGAGAGATTCCCGCTCGCGCACCCCCCCACGCATAAGAGCAATTGCAGATTGCAGATTGCAGATTGCAGATTGATTGCTGATTGGCTCTAAGCCGATCGGCGCGTGGCTTTTTGGGGGAGTGTCCATGTACCGAGTTCTCGCTCTCATTTTCTCGACGCTCGTTCTCGTTCCGCCGGCGTTCGCGCAAAACGTCGGCACAATCGCCGGCTCCGTGAGGGATTCACAGGGGCTCGCGATTCCTGGCGCAACGGTCACGCTCGCCAATCGCGTGTCCCAGGCGAGCCAGAACACCGTGTCCGATCAAGACGGCCGGTACGTGCTGAACAACGTGCCCTTCGGCACCTACGTCCTCACCGTGTCGCTCTCCGGCTTCGCGCCGGCCGAGCAGGTCGTCGAGCTGCGATCGAGCGTGCCGATCGCGAAAGAGGTGCAGCTGAAGATCGGCGCGCTGACGGAAACAGTCACCGTTTCGGCCGACGCGCTGCTCGAAACGAGCGCGGCAGGGTCGCACGTCGACATCGGTGCGAACCTCATCGAGCAGCTGCCGACGGCGACGCCGACCAAGCAGTTGTCGGCGATGCTGCTGTCGGCGCCCGGCTTCATTCCGAGCCAGAACGGGCGCGTACACGTCCGTGGCTCGCACGGACAGATTCAATACGTTGTCGACGGCGTCCCGCTCACCGACGAGTACTCCGAGGCGTTCGCGAACCCGCTCGATCCGCGCTACGTCAAGTCGGCGGAGGTGATGACCGGCGGCATTCCCGCCGAGTACGGCGGAAAGCTGGCGGCGGTGGTCGACATCACCTCGAAGTCCGGACTCGACGAGCCACGATCGGTGTTCGGCAACGCCACGCTGAACGTCGGCCGCTTCAACGCGCTCGACGGCGGCGTGACGGTCGGCGGCCGCATCAGTCCCAGGGTCGGGTACTTCCTGAGCGGCGGCGGCAACCGGACCGATCGCTATCTCGATCCACCGACGACGGACAACTTCCACAACAACGGACACGCGGAACGGTTCACCGGCAAGCTCGAGCTCCGGCCGACGGACGCCGACTTCGTGCGCGCCGTCGTGTCGGTGAACGGCAGTCATTTCCAGGTGCCCAACCGGCCCGACGCGCAGGCGGACGGCGTCGACGCGGCGCAGGATCTCCGGGACAACTCGCAGACGGTCACATGGCTCCATCAGTTCGGAAGCGCGGCGACAATGGATGTCGTCGGGTACAGGCGTTCGGCGGACGCGAAGCTCGATGGGCTCGTGGCCGATGCCTTCTCCGCATCGCAGGATCGATCGCTCGATCATCAGGGCATCAACGCGTCGGTGAGCGCGACGAGCGGCATGCATCGGTTCAAAGCGGGCGTCCAGTACGATCGCAATCCGGTCGCCGAGCACTTCCTCATGAACGGCCGCTTCCTGGCCGTGAACTTCATTGCGTTCGACGGCAGCAGGACCGGACAGAACGTCGGCATGTTCGCGCAGGACACGATCACGCTGGTGCCCGATCTGCACGTCAGCCTTGGCGTTCGCTACGACCGCTACAAACTGATCGTGGAGGAATCGGCGGTGAGTCCACGCGTCGGCGTCGCGTATCACCTGCACGACAGCGGGACGGTGTTCCGCGCGTCGTACAACCGAATCTTCATGCCGCCGTTCTCGGAGAACCTGCTGTTTTCGAGTTCGCCTCAGGCGCGCGCGCTTGCGGCGGATCCGAACGATGCAGGCGAGGACGTGCGGTCCGAGCGGCAGCACGCGTTCGAGGCCGGCGTGCAGCAGGCGCTGGGGACGCGCGCCAAGCTCGACGTCGCGTACTACCGGAAAGACATGCGCAACGTCGCCGACGTCGATCAGTTCTTCGACACGACGGTGACGTTTCCGATCTCCGTTGACAGGGGACTGGCGCAGGGCGTGGAAGCGCGGCTCGACGTGCCGATGCATCACGGCGTCAGCGGATACGTCAGCCTGTCGCGCGCGACGATTCTCCTGACGGCGCCGCTCTCCGGCGGGCTGTTCCTCGGCGAGGTGCCGGCGCCCGGCGAACAGTTCTATGCCGACCACGATCAGCGGTGGCAGTCACAGTTCGGCATGTCATTCGAGCATCCGAGCCGCCGGCTGTTCGGGTCGGTGTCGGGCCGCGTCGATTCGGGCATTCCGTTCGAGTTGCCCGACGACTTCGACGCGCGGACGTTCGAGGATCCGAAAGCGCTCACGCTCGTCGACCTCGATCGCGGCCGCGCCAAACCGCGCGCGATCTTCGACGCCGTTGTTGGATCGGAGCTGTACCGCCACGGATCGACGAAGCTCGAGGCGCAGGCGGGCGTGCTGAACCTGTTCGACAAGACGTACCTGTTGAACTTCCTGTCGATCTTCAACGGCACGCACTACGGAGCGCCGAGGACGTGGACGGCGAGATTGAAATTGGGTTTCTGAGGCACGCGGGTCGAATGGGTCAGGTGGGTCGAGTGGGTCGGGTAGGTCGAGTGGGTCGGGTGGGTCGGACCAGCGTGATGCGACACACGCCACCCACGCGACCTACCCGACCTATCTGACCTATCTGACCTACGTGGCCTACCCGACCTACTGGATCACGATCGTTCCCTGCAGCGCGCGGCTCTGGGCGTTGATGTGATCGTGGAAGCCGCAGGTGCGGGCGATGGTCAGGTTGCCGGTCTGGCGGCTCTGTCCGGGCTCGAGGTGGCCGACCTGATTGAGCTCGGGGCAGTTGGTGTGCTCGGGATGCGGATCCGAGTTCATCTCGTGCGCGCGACTGTCGTTGTTGATGAACGTCACCTGCGATCCGCGGGGAACCGTGAGCGTCTGCGGACACGCGGCGTTGTTGACAACGAGGATGGTGCGCGTGTCGGGCAGCGTGGAGCAAGTGAGCGACGGCGTCGGCCCTGTCCCGCCCGACTTGCTCCCGCACGCACAGATGACCGCGAGGCCCGCCGCGACAGCGGCGCCGGCCCACAACCTGATCGACATCACGCGCCGATCTTAGTAGAACTTTCTGGTGATGTTGAAGCCGAGATACCAATCCTTCTCGGCCGGTCCGCCTCTCGCAATCTGCGCCATCGTCGTGCCGAACGCGTTCGAGAAGTTCAGCTGGAACATGTGCCCGCCCGCGCGCTTTTCAATCCCGAAGCTGCCATAGGTGACGCCGGGCTTGAAGCCGGCCCGTGGAGCGGCCTCGCCCACCAGGTAGACGGTCGGCCGAATGCGGACTCGAGCGGCGAGGCCGATGATGAACGTGTTGTTGTCGTCGGCGACTTGCTTCGGCAGCGTGTTCGTGTTGTTCACCCAAATCGGTTCGACGTAGAACGCGGCGACGTCGCCAACCGTCCGCCCCACGATCGCGCCGACGGCGGGTGAGTAGCTATCCCGGAAGTTGTTCGTGCCTTCGATCGTAAAGATGCCCGACACGTCGAGCGGCGCCCCGGCGCTCTGACGCACCGCCGCGTACTGTCCGAAGAACTCGATCGTCTTGTTGCCCGTCCGAAGAATGCCAATCTGCCCGTTCGGGACGATGCCGATGCGGTACTCGAGGCCGATAATCGCGCCCGTGTCGAGGCCGAAGAAATCTTCCAGCAGGTTGGTCGTGCAGGCGTCGCAGCTGAGCGGCCGCGTGAAGCGGTGCGTCACGCGGAATGCGCTGCCGAACTTCGGCAGACGCAGCGACGTCGGCAGGGCGATCACGGTGAAGTCGGGCTCCGCGAGCTTCAGCGCCGCAGGATCGTCCGACGGAGTCTGCGCGTTCGCCGGCAGGGAACCCAGCGACACGAGGACGAGAATCGACACAAATAGACGCTTCACGTTTTCTCCTGTCTGAGAAGGCGCGGTCAGTTGCGCGGCGCGCCGATCGCCACCCATCGCCGCAGGATCAGCATCTGCCCGTCGGTGAGATACGGAGGGCCGCCGAGCGGCATGCGGACGCCGACAATGCCGGCTCTTCCTTCGAGCTTCTGAATCAGATAGCTGTTGTCCGGATCGCCGGGAATGATGCGAGTCGCGCCCGGCTTGCGCGCCGACGCAGTATTCACGAGCTGGTCGTACGCCAGATCATGAACCAGGTTCATGCCGCCCGAAGGATTTCGGCCGACGTTCGTGTGGCAATTCGTGCAGGCCGGACGGCCAGCGCTGTCGGTCGTCTCGAAGATGTCGCGCTGAATCGAGGCGAACGTCGGTTCGAGATTGGGCGTGGGGCCGGCCAGCGTCGAGAGCTTTTCGTCGCAGGCGCTCCACGCCAGGGACGCGCACACCAGTGCGATGACTCGTAGCAGCGGCGATTTCATTGGGGGCTCCTTGGACGTAGAAGGGAACTCGCGAACGGCGAACGGCCTAGCAACGCTCATGCCTCCGCGAAGACAATACAACCAAAGACAGTTTCGTACACGACAAAGACCGACGGATTACGACGGCCGTAATCGATTACTCGATTCGTGGCCTCGCGCTCAATCGAGGCGATACTTCGCGAGATAGTACGACAGCGCGCGCTGACTGATTCCCATCAATTCGGCGGCGTCCTTCTTTACGCCGCCCGCGTTTTCGAGCGCCCGCCGGATCGTCTCCCGCTCGACCCACTCGATGTTCTGCCGCAGCCTGAGCGACGGGAGCCCGGTCGCCTGCGGCGTGGTCGCGCCCAGGACCGAGATCGCCCGCGCGCTGACGATCGGACCGGGCGAGAGGACCACCGCGCGCTCGATCGTGTTTTCCAACTCGCGCACGTTGCCCGGCCAGTCGTACTGCTGGAGCCCCGCCAGGACGCCCTCGTCGATCCGTTCGATTCGCCGTCCCGTGCGCTGGGAATGCTTCCGGACGAAGTGCTCGACGAGCGGCGGAATGTCGTCGCGCCGATCGCGCAGGGGCGGAATCTCGATCGGAATCACGTTGAGCCGGTAGAACAGGTCCTCCTGGAACTTGCCGTCGACCACCATCTGCCGGAGATCGCGGTTCGTCGCCGCAATCACGCGGAGGTCGACCTTCTCGGTCCGCTCGGCGCCGAGGGGCTCGAACTCGCGCTCCTGCAGGACGCGCAGCAGCTTCGACTGCAGCGCCGGGCTCATCGTGCCGATCTCGTCGAGGAAGATCGTGCCGCCGTCGGCCAGCGCGAACTTGCCCTTCTTGGTGGAGGTCGCGCCGGTGAACGCGCCGCGAACGTGGCCGAACAGCTCCGATTCGAGGAGCGTCTCCGGAATGGCCGCGCAGTTCACCTTGATGAGCGGCATGTCGCGCTGCGCGCTGCGATCGTGGATGGCGCGTGCGACCAGCTCCTTGCCGGTGCCGGTCTCGCCCATGATGAGCACGGTGCTCTTCGTGTCCGCGACGAGCTCGGCGCGGCGAATCACTTCTTCCATCGCGCGGCTGCGGCCGACGATCCCGTAGTGATCGAACTGCTCGTCGCGCTCGCTGACCAGGTAGCGGTACTCGGTGCGCAGCCGCTGGTGCTCCAGCGCGCGGCGGACGACGACGAGGAGTTCGTCGATCTCGAAGGGCTTCTGCAGGTAGTCGAGCGCGCCGAGCTTCATCGCTTCGATGGCGCTCTCGATGGTGGCGTGCGCGGTCATCATGAGGATTTGCGCACGGTCGTCGCTCACCCGTTTCCCGCGGTTGTTCGCGCTGGTCCCAGCGCCGCGGCCGTCTGCCAACGAGGCGATGTACTCCCGAATCAGATCCAGACCGCTCAGCTCCGGCATCATGTTGTCGACGATGAGCAGGTCGAACGTGCGTTCGCCGAGCAGCTTCTGCGCATGCCGCGCGCTGGCCGTCTCGACGACTTCATGGCCGGCCTCGCGCAGCGCTCGTCCGAGCGCTTTCAAAATTTTTTCCTCGTCGTCGACGAGCAGGATCGAGCCGTGTTCGGTCGTCATGAGGGTTGAGCGTGGAGGGGCCGGGCGGTCTGACCGCCCGATGCGTGCGCGGCGTGCGGGTCGGCTCCGAACGCGAGCGGGAGCTCGATCCGCATTTCGGTGCCGCGTCCCGGCACGCTCGAGACGGTGATGGTGCCGCCGAGCCCTTCGACGATGTTCTTCGCGATGGGCAGACCGAGGCCGGTGCCCGCGCGCTTGGTGGTGAAGTAGGGGTCGAAGATGTGTCCGACGTCGCGCGGCTCGATGCCGACGCCGTGGTCGACGATGGTGATGCGGACGCGATCGCCGGCCAGGTGCGTCTGCAGGGTGACCTCGCCGGCGCTGCCGTTCACGGCGTGGCACGCGTTGACCAGCATGTTGACGAGCGCGATCCGCAGCCGCTCCGGATCCGTCGTGATCGTGACGACCGCCGGATCGAGATCCAGCGTGACGGCCGGCCCGGCGCCCGAGGCCCGCGCCGCGGCCGCCGATTCGCGGCAGAGGGCGTTCAGATCGATCGGCGCCAGCTCGAAGCGGATCGGCCGCGCGAAGTCGAGCACCTCGTTGACGATGCGATTGAGCCGCGCGACCTCTTCGTCGATGTCGGTCACGGCTTCGCGCATCGCGGCGAGATCGAGCTCCGGCTGCCGCAGCGCGTGCAGCGACCCCTTGATGATCATCAGCGGGTTTCTCACCTCGTGCGCGATGACCGTCGACAGCCGGCCGAGCGACGTCAGGCGCTCCTTCTGCGACATCTCGCGCTGGAAGCGCGCGACCGAATCGGTCAGCGTGTTGAACGTCGTCGCGAGCAGCCGCGCATCTTCGTCGTCCCACCGGTTGCGGTGCCGCACGGCGATTTTCCGCGTGAGGTCGCCGGTCGCCGCGACCTCGCGCATCACGTCGGTGATCGCCGCCAGCGGGTGCGTGATGGTCCGCGCCACGGCAAAGCTGAGGATCGTCGAGAGCAGCACGGCGAGCACGGCCGTGAAGGCCAGTCCCCGGTGAATCGTTTCGAGCGAGCGCAGCTGCTCGGTGCGCGATCGCAGGATGAGCGCGACGGGTCCCGAGGTCGACGATGCGTGCTCCGGCCCGGCCGAGAGCGGGCGCGGCAGCGCCTCGTACTCCTCGCCGCCCAGCACGATGCGTGAGATCTCACTCGATCGCAGCCGTTCCGCGAGGACGCCATAGTGGTCGCGCGGCAGCGTCGCCGCCAGAATCTGGCCGTCCATCCCGAATGCGATGTCGCTGCCCGTAATGCCCTTGAGCTGCGTCGCGAGCGCGTCGTCGAGCAGGAAGCCGGCGCTGAGCGTGCCGAGCATTTCCGGGCGCGGCCGGTCGAGGGTGACCGCCGTGACCGGCACCGTCACGACCTGAAGGATGCCGTTCGGCTGCGGCAGCAGGCTGAGCGTATCGCGGCCGGCGAGCGCATCGCGGATGGCCGGCTGACTGGCCGCAATCTCCGCCGCGCGCGGCGACCCGCCGGCCGTGTAGAGCACGTCGCCGTTCCGGTTCGTGACGAGCACGAGGCTCGCCTTCAACTGGGTCTGGTAATCGAAGGCGATGCCCTTCACCGTCTCCGGATCGTTGGTCTCGACGGCGGCCTTGAGCTTCGGCAGATCCGCGATCAGCCGCGCCATCAGCGTGAACGTCTGCGTGCGCTCCGCGCGGAGCTGATCGACCTGCGCGGCCGTGCCGACGATCTCGCGCTCGAGCGTCGCCTCGGCTTCCTCGGTGACGCGCGCGCTGACGAGATAGACGGCCATGGCGATGCAGAGCACCGCGAGCAGGGCGCTGGCGATGAAGATCCGGCTCCGCAGCGAGGAGAAAATCTTCATCGCAGCGAGAAATCGAGCTCCGTGATGGCGCCGTCGTGGACGGTCACGCTCTTCGGATCGGACAACGTCCCCTCGTTCCACGCGACGACGTTGTAGATGCCCGCCGGCACCCGTTCGATCCGGTACCGGCCTTCGGCATCCGTCATCGCGTAGAAAGGATGGCTGAACACGAGGATGAACGCGTTCATGTGCGAATGGATGTCGCAGAACACGCGGACGATGCCCGCGCGATCGAACTGCACCGATTTCGACCGTCCTGCGGCGTAGCGCCCCAGATCGAAGCGCTGCGTCTTCGAGAGCGAGAACACGTTGTGGTAGAACTTGTCGGAATTCGGGAAGTCGACCGTCATGCCGGTCGTGATGGCGAGCACGTGCGGCACGAACGTCTCATTGCGCTGATCCATCACGGCGCGGCCGCTCTCGTTCGTTTCGAACGCGCCGCGCGGCGCCGATTCCAGATACACCACCGACCGCCGCAGATCGGGCCGATCACGGTCGGCCGGCGTGCCGAGCTCCGCGACGCCGGGCCGCCGCTCGGCCGCCGAGACGACGCGGCGCAGCTCGACGTGTCCCCGGATCGACGCGGTACGCGGGCCCTGCAGGCTCGCCCGCGGCTCAAACACCAAGGACGCCACGGACACAAAGGACACGAAGGAAATCACTGTTCGTATCGTCATCAGAACCAGAACGCCAGTTGTCCGGC
>Ga0114129_10012019_pt1 | contig 12315 bp, 10 predicted proteins | sample RhiMetdeltSRZDD1_FD_80071 | JGI IMG/M metagenome (GOLD analysis project Ga0114129, IMG submission 80071) | Populus rhizosphere microbial communities from Tennessee, USA - Rhizosphere MetaG P. deltoides SRZDD1 (version 2) (version 2) | ecosystem: Host-associated > Plants > Roots > Rhizosphere >...
AGTCCTACGACTTGGACGGCGTCGCCTACGCGTCACCTCTGTATGTTCGAGCGGTTTCGATCCCCGGCCGGGGCACGCACAACGTCGTCTACGTCGCGACCGAGCACGATTCCGTGTATGCGTTCGACGCCGATGGACTCAGCGCAACGCCGTTGTGGCATGCGAGCTTCATCGATCCGGCAAACGGTGTCACGACGGTCCCATCCAACGATACGGGTGAGTGCTGCGACATCGCTCCAGAAGTCGGCATCACAGGGACGCCTGTGATCGATCAGGTCGCCGGAGTCCTTTACGTCGTCGCCAAGACAAAAGAAATCGTCGGAGGTCTTCCTACTTACGTGCAGCGTCTGCACGCGCTGGACATCGCGACCGGCGCTGAGAGACTGGGTGGTCCGGTGATCATCCAGGCCGACATTCCCGGCACTGGCGCCGGATCTTCTGGCGGACGGCTGCGGTTCAATCCGCTCACCCAGAACCAGCGGGCTCCGCTGCTGCTGAACAACGGCGTGATTTACATCGCCTTCGGCAGTCACGGAGATTTCCAGCCGTTTCACGGCTGGATACTTGGATACAACGCGTCCACGCTGCAGCAGACCGTCGCGTATTGCCCGACCACGAACAGCCAGGGTGCCGGCATCTGGCTGACCGGAGGTCCCGCAGCAGACAGCGCGGGCAACGTTTACTTCGTCACCGGCGACGGACCGTTCGATGCGAACCTCGGGGGCCTGAATTTTGGTGACAGCTACCTCAAGATCGATCCCGCGGGAGCCGTGCTCGACTACTTCACGCCTCACGATCAGGGCGCGCTTGACGTTGGCAACATCGACCTTGGGTCAGGCGGCGCGATCGTCCTGCCCGATCAACCCGGGGCTCATCCCCGACTGCTCGTGAGCTCGGGGAAGAACGGCACGATCGACGTCATCGATCGCGACAACATGGGTCGCTACAACCAGGACAACGACAATCAAATCGTTCAGAGCCTCGTCAACATCTTCCCGTTCGGCACGCCAGAGCCGGGGAACTACAGCACGCCCGTGTACTTCAACGGGACGCTGTATTTCGGTCCGGTTGCCGATAACGTGCAGGCGTTCACGCTCAGCAACGGTCTGTTGTCGACGGCTGCCACGGCGCGGACGTCCGAGATCTACGCATACCCGGGCGGCACGCTGTCGATTTCCGCCAATGGGTCGACCGACGGCATCCTGTGGGCGTTGGAGCGGAGGGGCACGTCACCGGGCGCGCTGCACGCCTACGACGCAAGCAACATCGCGATCGAGCTGTACCACTCCGACCAGGCCGGAAGCCGAGATGCCCTCGACGAAGTGGTCAGGTTCAGCGCTCCTCTCATTGCAAACGGAAAGGTCTACGTCGGATCAACGACAAAGCTGACCATCTACGGGCCGCTGCAATAGCGATGAGTGTTCAATGCGCCCTTGTCTCGCTCGCCATTGGCGTCTTCTGCGGGATCGGCGCGTCGGCTCGAGCATCGCAGGACTCGCAAGGCGGAATCATCGAACGCCTGACGCTGGAGACCCACGAGCAGGCGGTCGCATGCGGACGGGCGGGCGCGGCATGCGCGGTGGACCCCTATGAGTTGTGCCCGTCTCGGACCGGCCGATACTCCGCACGAATCACGACTCCATACTCGCGCGTTGCGTCGGGAGTCCTGGAAGCACTGAAGAAGGGGAGGCGCCCAAGACCGATGACGCCGGGATTGGCGACGCGATGGGGTCTCGGCGTGTACGTATTTCCGGCGGAGCACTCCATCAACGCCGACGCAATTCAGCGCGTCGAGATCCGGCGCGAGGGGCGCGTTTTCCGCCCGACGACGTCAACGGTTGCGCCGTTCGCCGCGGAAATGCCGGACGGATCGAGACGGCAGCTTGCCAGAGGGTTCTTCGCGTTTCCGTTTGGAGCTCTCTCGCCAGAATCTGACGCGACGATCGTTTTCATCGGAGCCGCGGGTGATACGGCCTGCACGCTCACCCGGGACGCGCTCCGAAAGCTTCGTTGACGCCGCTGTCGGTCAGAGCCCCAGGACAACCTTCCTGGCGTAGAAGGCTTCCGCGTATCCGCCGGCGGCGCGACATTCCATTCCGCGCAGCCGCATCAGGCCCATGAACCTCTCTTCGGAGAACCAGTGTTTGTCGCGCTGGGTCCCGAAAGCGGTCAGCAGGTACTTCACTTTGCGGGCGCACGTCGCGCGAGTAAGCGGCACGAAGAAATTCGGGGTACCCAGGTCGCCGTCGAATTTCGGGATCTCGTATTCCAGCACCAGGTGATCCCGGAACGTATTCCAGGCAAGGTCCGAGAGGACTCGATGATCCTGGTGGCGATCGTTGCGGTAGTGCGTCAACACGAGATCGGGATCGATCTCGCGCTTCAGTCTCTCGAAGACTTCCTTGATGTCGCTGTCGTAGGGGAAGAAGCCGTCGCGGAACTGCCTGACGTCGACGCGGGCGCGCGCCGCCCCTTTGAGGAACTTCGCCGCGCTCCGCCGCGCCTCTCGCTCGCGATTGGCGCGCCCCGAAAACACCACCCAGCGGACGTCGACGGCGGCGGCCCTGTTGATTAACGAGAGAATCAGTCCGCCGCAGCCGATTTCGATGTCATCCGAGTGGGCCCCGAGGCAGAGGACGCGTACGCGACCCCGTGGAAGATTCAGCGCGAGCATTGAGGCGCCCGGTGGACGGTGGGCGGTGTCATTCTACACGGCAATCGCGGCGGGTGGCGCCGACTCGGCCAGCCCGCGATGATTCCAGACCTCCCACGGCGCGTCGCCCCTCGTATAGATCTCTTCGAGCTGCTGGCGATCCTTGAACGTATCCATCGACATCCAGAAGCCGTCGTACTCGTACGCCGCCAGCCGGCGCGCCCGGACCAGGCGATGGAAAGGCTCCCGCACGAGTTCCTCGCCCTCCTTGATGTGATCGAAGATCTCCCGGCGGAAGACGAAGAAGCCGCCGTTGATGCGGATTGGCGATCGTGTGATGTCCTCGATGCTCGACACGAGTCCGTCCGGCTCCGTCGACACGACGTGGTAGCTGAGGTTCGGCTTGATGCTGACGAAGCTGGCGACGGCGTCGTGGCGCCGGAAGTGCTCCATGTGCACCGGCAGCGGCAGATTCGTCAGACCGTCGCTGTAGTTGGCCAGGAACTCCGGCTCGTTGCCGACGATGCGTTCAACGGCTTTGAGGCGCTGGCCGATGTTCGACGTCAGCCCCGTCTCGACGAACGTGATCTTCCAGTCCTGGATGTCGCTCTTGAGCAGCTCGAGCTTCTTCCCGCCTTCGGACAGAATGAAGTCGTTCGAGAGCGTCTCGCTGTAGTTCAGAAAGTAATTCTTGATGACGTCGCCGCGGTATCCAAGGCACAGGACGAAATCCTTGTGGCCGTAGTGCGCGTAGTACTTCATCAGATGCCACAGGATCGGACGATACCCGATCGTGACCATCGGCTTCGGCACGTTCTCGCCGGCCTCGCGAATGCGCATGCCCAGTCCGCCGCAGAAGAGAACCACTTTCATCGTTGATGTCCTCGAAGCTCCATCGATCGGGTTAGCGTCGTCACACCGCCACCGGCGCCTGGCGCCAGCGGAGCGTCGGGTCAAGCCGCCCTTCGGCCAGCAGCTCCTGAATCTTCTTCAGCCGCACGTAGCCCGCGAACATCTCGCCGCTCAGCCCGTTCTGAACGAACGCGTTGTAGAGCTCCTCGGCGCCGCTGCGCACGGTCCACTCCGTCCGGAATCCCGGGACGTGCACGGCGAGCTTGTCGCAGTTCACGCGATAGCAGCGCGGATCCGGGCCGCCGCCTTCGAGGTACTTGACCGTGCACCCGGGGACGATCTCCTGCACGATCGCGGCGACGTCGCGAATCTGGTAGTTCTCGGCGCTGCTGCCCACGTTGAACGCCTCGTTGTGCACGGCCTCCCGCGGCGCCTCGAGCACCGCTAGAAACGCGCGTGAGATGTCCTTCACGTGAACGAGCGGCCTCCACGGCGTGCCGTCGCTCTGAATCACCACCTGCCCCGTGGTGTAGGCGATCCCGACGAAGTTGTTCACGACGATGTCGGCGCGAAGACGCGGGGAGGCCCCGTAAGCCGTCGCGTTGCGAAGGTAGGTCGGGCTGAACGTCTCGTCGGCAAGCTGCGACACGTCGGCCTCGACGAGGACCTTGGACGTGCCGTATGCCGTGATGGGATTGAACGCGGCGGTCTCGTCCAGCATGCTGTCGCCGCCCGCCGCTCCATAGAGGCTGCACGACGAGGCGAACAGAAACCGCGAAACCCCGGCGGCCTTGGCTGCTTTCGCCAGCGAGACGCTGCCCAGGTGGTTGATGCTGAGCGTGCAGCGTTCGTCCAGGCAGCCGAGGGGGTCGTTCGACAGCGCCGCGAGGTGAATGACGGCGTCGAAGCCCCGCAGGTCCGATGGTTCGACCTCCCGAATATCTTTCCGGAGCGCGGGGATGACGTGCCCGTCGGTCCCGAAGTCGCAGCCCTCGTACAAGTAGGTGTCCAGGCCGGTAACCTCGTGCCCCGCGTTACTGAGGACCCGTGTCATGACCGAGCCGATATAGCCGTGATGTCCCGTGACGAGTACCTTCATCAACCACCCTTTCGGCAACACATTCGGCGGTGCGGCAGCGCAGGCCGCCGCTCCGCAATCGGGTATTCTGAGTTGGCCGCCCGCAGTTCAGAGCAAGGAGTTGGCCAGCAACATGCTGGTATGGAAGCGGGGAACGGCCGCTTTTTCAACGAGTTAGCGGATGTCGCGGGGCTTTGTCTGGTGCGGGCGTGAATATAGTCTGCTTTTTGGAAGACTAATGTCGCCGCGCCAGCCCCCCGACCCGGCACGCGCCGGCTACTCGAGGGACCTTGTGATCTTTACGCCACTGCCGCTCCGCGGCGCCTTCATCGTCGACCCGCAACTGCACGCTGACGAGCGGGGCTTCTTCGCCCGGACCTGGTGTCAGCGTGAGTTCGAAGAGCGCGGCCTCGAGACGCGGCTCGTGCAGTGCAGCATCTCCTTCAACAGCAAGGCGGGCACGCTCCGCGGCATGCACTATCAGGCGGCGCCGCACGAAGAAGTGAAAATCGTTCGCTGCACGCGCGGCAGCATCTTCGATGCGATCATCGACCTGCGGCCCGACTCACCGACGTTCGGACAGCATGCGGGCGTCGAGCTGACCGCGGCGAATCGACGTATGCTGTACATTCCTCGCGGGTTCGCCCACGGCTTTCAGACGCTCGAAGACAATACCGAAGTCACGTATCAGATGTCCGAGTTCTTCCACCCTGGAAGCGCACGCGGCGTGCGCTGGAACGACCCCGCGTTCAACATCGCGTGGCCGCCGGCCGAGCGCCGGATCATGGCCGAGCGCGATGCGACGTACCCGGATTTCAGCCTGGTCAGGAACGAGGCATGAGCGTTCTGGACCAGGGGTCGCCGCTCACGCTCGAAACGCTCCGGCGCGATCTCGATCTTGCGACGGCCGGCAAAGAGATTTACGCGCGCATCGAGACGCTGTATCCGATCTGCCGGAGCATCACCGGAAACGGCGTTCGCGAGACGCTTCGCATCATCGGCGGCGAGATCGAGCTGCAGACGCGCGAGGTTCCCACCGGGACTCGCATCTTCGACTGGACGGTGCCGCAGGAGTGGAACATCCGCGACGCGTACGTCAGGGATCCGAACGGGCGGAGGATTGTCGACTTTGCCAGGTCGAACCTGCACGTTCTCAACTACAGCGCCCCTGTGGAGGCGCGCCTTCGGTTCTCCGAGCTCCAGCCCCACCTGTTCTCGATTCCCGAGCATCCGGACTGGATTCCCTACAAGACGTCGTACTACAGCCGGAACTGGGGATTCTGCATCACCGAGAGGCAGCGCCAGGCGCTCGCGGCCGATCCAAACATCGAGTACGACGTGAGGATCGATTCGACGATCGAGGACGGTCATCTCACGTTCGGCGAATGTTTTCTGCCAGGACGCGAGACGGGCGAAGTGCTCTTCTCCTGTCACGTCTGCCATCCGTCGTTGTGCAACGACAATCTGTCGGGCGTGTCCGTCGCGGTCTCACTCGCGCGGCTTCTGGCCGGAGTGCCGCGCCGCTACAGTTACCGGTTCCTGTTCGCGCCGGGCACCGTTGGAGCCATCACCTGGCTCGCGCTGAACGAGGAGCGCGCCGCGCGCATCCAGCACGGTCTGGTGCTCGCGTGCATCGGGGACCGCGGCAACATGACCTACAAGCGAAGCCGGCGCGGACACACGGAGATCGATCGAGCCGTCGAACACGTGCTCGCGCGATCGGGGCAGCCGCACGAGCTGATCGACTTTTCACCCTACGGCTACGACGAGCGGCAGTACTGCTCGCCGGGATTCAACCTGGCGGTTGGCGTGCTGTCGCGAACGCCGCACGGGCGCTTCCCGGAATACCACACGTCAGCCGACAATCTCGAGCTCGTCGCTCCGGAGCCGCTGGCAGATTCGCTTTCCAAGATCCTGGCGGTTGTGGAAGTGCTGGAAGGGAACGCCCGGTACGTGAACACCAACCCGAAGTGCGAGCCGCAGCTTGGAAAGCGTGGGCTCTACGCGAGCATGGGCGGCCACGGTGACGCCCGGGCGAAAGAAGAGGCCGTTCTCTGGGTGCTCAACCTGTCCGACGGCTCGCATACGCTGCTCGACATCGCGGAACAGTCACGGTTGCCGTTTGCGTCGATTCGAGAAGCCGCTTCGACCTTGCAACGGCACCAGCTGTTGAGCGAATGCTGATGGGTGGTTTCCGGGGTCAGACCGCGATCGTCACCGGAGCCACGGGCGGAGTGGGACAGGCGATCGCCGATCAGCTGGTCGCGGCCGGCGCAAAGGTCCTGCTCGTCGCGCGCAGCCGAAACGGCCTCGACGCGCTCGTTCGACAACATGGATGGGGGCAGTCAGCCGTCGAGTCTCATCCCGTCGATCTTGCAGTGGAAGCCGAGATCGCGAGATTTGCGGCCGGCGTCGGGGACGTCCACCTGTTGGTGCACGCGGCGGGAACGATCACGTCAGCGAGTATGGAAGCGGGGGCGTTGAGCGATTTCGATGCGCAGTATCAGATCAACGTTCGCGCGCCCTACCAACTCACACAGACTCTTCTGCCGCATTTGATCCGGAACCAGGGTCAGGTGGTGTTCATCAATTCGAGCGTTGGAATCCAGGCGAGACGAGGCGTCGCCCAGTACGCCGCGACGAAGCACGCGCTTCGCGCCGTCGCCGACAGCATGCGCGACGAGCTCAACGAGCGTGGAGTTCGCGTGTTGAGTGTGTTTCTGGGTCGAACCGCGAGCCGGATGCAGCAGGTCGTCCATGCGCAGGAAGGACGGCCTTATAAACCCGAGAAGCTGCTTCAGCCGGCCGACGTGGCCTCAATCGTTCTGTCGGCGCTGGAGCTTCCCCGCACCGCTGAAGTCACCGACGTTCACATCCGGCCGATGCAGAAGATCTGAGTCCGGCCTCGGTCAGTCGATCACGTGGACGTTGGGGATCGGCACGACGAACTTCCCGCCCCACGTCCGGATGCGCGCCATCTGCTTCACGATTTCATCCTTGAAGTTCCAGGGAAGGATGAAGACGTAATCGGGCCTCGTCTCGTCGATTCTCTCGGGCGCAAGAATCGGAATGTGCGTGCCCGGCGTGAACTTTCCCTGCTTGTACGGGTTCCGGTCGACGGTGTAATCCAGAAAGTCCGTCCGGATCCCGCAGTAGTTCAGCAGCGTGTTTCCCTTGCCCGGCGCGCCGTAGCCCACGACCGACTTGCCGGCGTTCTTCGCCTCGATGAGGAAGGCCAGCAGGTTCCGCTTGGTCCGCTTGACCTGTTCTTCGAACGTGGCGTACGACTCGATTCTGCTGAAGCCGTGCTGGTCTTCGATCAGCCGCATCGCCAGCACCCGCTGCGTGATCGGCTTCGACGTATCTTCCCGGTGCTTGCCGTAGATGCGCAGAGATCCCCCGTGCGTGGGCAGCTCTTCCACGTCGAAGAGCACGAGTCCGTGCGCGGCGAAGATCTTTTCTGCCGTCAGAAACGAGAAGTAAGAGAAATGCTCATGATAGATCGTGTCGAACTGGTTCTGCTGCATGAGCTGCAGCAGGTGCGGGAACTCCATCGTGATGACGCCCGTGGGCTTGAGCAGCACCGACATGCCGCCGACGAAGTCGTTGATGTCGGGGACCTGAGCGAGCACGTTGTTGCCGAGGAGCAGATCCGCCTGAATTCCTTCCTGGACCAGTTGTCGAGCGAGCTGCCGCCCGAAGAACGCGACGCGCGTGCGGATCCCTTGCTTCACGGCGACTTCGGCGACGTTGGCCGCCGGTTCGATCCCGAGGGCCGGTATTCCGCGCGCCACGAAGTTTCGCAGCAGATAGCCATCGTTGCTGGCCAGCTCGATCACCGAGCTTTTCTGGTTCAGTCCGAAGCGCTCCACCATCAGGTCCGAATAGCGTCGCGCGTGTTCCAGCCAGGTATCCGAATACGAAGAGAAGTACGCGTACTCCGTGAAGATGTCCTCGACGCGCACGTACTCCTGGAGCTGCACGAGGAAGCATTTCTCGCACACGTAGACGTGGAGGGGGAAAAACGGCTCCATCTGATTGAGCTGGTCGAACCGCAGATAGCTCTCGCAGAGCGGCGACATGCCGAGATCGACGAACGAGTACCGCAGGCCCGTTCCACAGAACCGGCAGACGTTCGAGCGGGCCTGTCCCGGCTCGCTCCCGTGCGTCACCTCAACTTCCGACGGTGCCTGACGAACAGCTTCCATCTGCAATCGCCTCCACGTTCTCAATTGGTTGTCGAGCGGATTCCCGATCTGATCAGTGGCCGCCCAGCGAGCCGAGGACGGTCTTCGCATCCGCGGCGCCGGGGAAGTCCGGCTTCAATTTCAGCGCGCGGCCGAGCGAGGCCCGCGCCTGCTCGGTATTCCCCGCCTTGGCGTACGCCAGGCCGAGGTGATAGTGGAACATCGGGTTATTCGGGTCTTTCTCTACGCTCGATTGAAGCGGAGGAATCGCCAGCGCCGGGAGATCCTTCTTGTAATAGATGAATCCCAGCGTGTCGTTCACTTCCGCCGCATCGGTCAGCTTTCGCTTCGCTGTCTGCGCGAGCTGGAGCGCGATGTCGAGATTGCCGCCATTCTCCACGTAGAGCCAGGCCAGATTGTTTGCCGCGACGGGCGCCTGACTGTCCAGCTGCAAAACGCGCTCGAACTTTTCCTGCGCGGCGGCCTTCTTGCCCTGCGCCTCGAGGATCATTCCTGCGAACGTCAGCGCAGCGACCGGCTTTGCCTGACGCTGGGCGAGATTCTCGAACTCCGTCAGTGCCGCATCGAGCCGTCCCTGCTTCGCGTAGAGCTGTCCCAGCGCGCCGTACGCCGCCAGATACGACGGGTCGGTCGCCAGCGTGCGGCGAAAGAGCTCTTCAGACGTCTTTAGATCGCCCGTCGCTCCGTAGGTCCTGGCCGCCAGGACCAGTTCCACCGGCTTCGCATCCGGCTTCTTGGTCAGCGCATCGACGCGTGCGTGTGCGTCATCGAAACGCCGCTGAGAGAGGTCGAGCGCCACGAGCGCTCCAATCGCCTCAATCGAGTTGGGCTGCAGCTGAAGGGCCTGCTCGAATTCACGGCGAGCCTCGACAAGGTGATTCTTGCGCCCGAGCAACATTCCCGTCTGGACGTGCACCGCCGCGGAATTTGGAAAGCGCGCTCTCAGAACGTTCAGGTCGGCCTCGGCCCGATCGAGCTCCCCCTTCAGCAGAAGGCCCTGCACGAGCACCAGTCGGGCGTCGGCATTCTGCGGCTGCGCTTTCAGCGCTTCTTCGGCAAAACCGACGGACGCATCGGTGCGCCCCGACGCGAGCTGCAGCCGCGCGAGCGCGACCTTTGCGTCGCTCGCGAGAGGATTCAGCCGGAGGACTTCCTGGTACGCCGCGATTGCCGCCTCGGGCTGCTTTCGCGCTGCCTGCACGCGGCCGAGGAGATAGTAGGCGGCCACGCCGTTCGGGTGACCTTCGACCGCGGCCGTCACGATCTTCAAGGCCTCGTCGAGCTTCCCGTCAGCGAGAAGAAACGATCCTTTGAGGACCTGCGCTTCCAGATTGGAGGGCTCGGTTCCGAGCACCGTGTCAAGCCGCTTGTAGGCCTGTTCGGAATGTCCAGCCGTGCGGTCGAGCACCGCGAGGCGCGCGCCCGCAACCGCGGCGGTCTGCGGCTTGGCTGCCAGCGGTTCGAGCACGCTGCGTGCGCCCGTCTCCTGTTTTTGCGCCACGTAGTAGTCCGCAAGCGCCATGGCTGCCGCGGGGCTCTTCGTGAGGTCGAGTACGCGGCGAAGATGCGGTTCCGCCAGTTCCTGTCGATTGGTGGCGATGTAGAACGCCGCTGCCGCGCGATGCGCCAGGGCGTTGTCCGGTTCGACCGTCAGAGCCTGCGTCAGCTCGCGCTCGGCTTCGGGCATCCGCGCCGTCGCCCAGAGAAAACTTCCCAGCGCGAGATGCGCGTTCGCCGACTTCGGCGCGAGCTCGACGGCATGTTTGAACGCTTTCTCCGCTTCTTCGCGCCGACCGCGTCCGAGCTCGATCTCGCCGAGGTTCGTGTACGTCTGGCTGCGGTCCGGATGCAGACGGATCGCTTCTTCCAGCTGCGCGACTGCGCCGTCGAGATCTTTGAGTCCTGCGAGAGAATTCGCCAGGAGGATCTGCGCTTCGACGTTCTTCGGCTCGATCTCGAGCGCCTTCTGAGCCCGAACCTTGGCGTCGTCGAATCGTCCCGCGAGAAGCAGCAGACCGCCGGCCTTGACCTGGATGTCGACCTTCGGCAGAAGATCCGCCGCGCGCACGTACTCCTGGATGGCTTTCACGGCTTCGCCCTGTTTCAGATAGGCGTCAGCCAGCTTTACGCGAACCTCGCCCGCTTTCGGTTCCTTGTCGACGGCATTGCGATACTCGACAATCGCCTCCGCCGTCTTGCCTTCGGCGACATAGCGATCGCCGCTCTTCTCGTATTTCAGCATCGCGGCGTGCGGATCCCGCGTGCAACCCGCAAACAGCGCACCCACGGTGCCAAGCAGACAGATAACCCGAAGGGAAGTGATCACAGTCTTCATGGTTTGACCTGAAGGGGAGTAGGAGCAAAGAACTCTCCGGCAGGAGGTCGAAGGCCGATCCTGATGCAAGTCACTCAGATATCGATGTTTAGGACGGTCGGCGACCATCCTGTCACGGTCGGCCGCCGGAAAAGTCTGCAGACTGGATGACTTTTCTCTGACTGTTGGTGCCGAAATGTCGCGGTCCTGGGGAATTCTTCAAAAAAAGCGCCGCCTGGCGATCCAGCCGAGGCGGCGCAGGGAAACTTCTGGCAGAGCGAACTAGCGACGACGGCCGCGAGCCTTGCGGTACGCCGCGATACTTCCTCCACCAAGAAGAAGGAGCAGGCCGGTCGCCGGCTCCGGGACCGACAGGATGGCGTTCCCCGCAAAGCAGATGGACGGCAGTGCGAGCGTCATCACCACTAGCGCAAGCAACACGTTCGTTTTCATGCTGGGCTCGTCTCCTTAGGACTGACGCCGCCGACGCGAGAACCGCGCAACGAGTGCTCCCATGCCCAGCAGAGCGACCGACATGGGTTCCGGGGTCGTGATCTGGTCCTGGCCGCCGCCGTTTGTCTTGGTGGCATCGAGCCAGGCCGCGACGGACGTGTAGTAAAGATGATTCGGGGCGTTGCTCGAAAACAGCTGGCCGAGGTAACTCGTCGCCTGGTTGAAGATGGCCTGGGCTTCGGCGTCCGTGGTGTAGGGCACGCCGGTCGTCAGCAGTTTGAAGCTTCCAGTTGCCAGGTTGGGGGTGTTGTCGTACAGCGCCTCCCAGATTGCGACCTGCAGCGCGGCTGCCTGGATCCCAGTGGTGACGGTCCCTCCGAACGAGTTCAGTAGCCACGCGGCCTTGCCCCCGCCATCGGTGGCCGGCGTCGTCATGGCGGGATCATTAGTAGTGCTGACGTTTACGGTTTGAGGATCGGTGAGTTCGTGCAGGATGTCGACGCAATAAGTAGTAATCGACGGCGCGAAGCCGCTGGGGACGGGTGCGAGCCAGTCCCACGTGATCTCCCCCGCGTAATAGGATCCCGAGACGACCTGGCCATTGACGTTGGCATCGATGGTAACGATGTCGCGGAGTCCCATTCCGGTCCACTTCAGATCGGCCGCAGCCGCGTTTGACGGAACCAGAAGCGGACTTGCACAAAGCAGCACCAACAAAAGTTTTCGCAAGGTGAACCTCCGACACCCGAAGTAGTTA
>Ga0114129_10012020_pt1 | contig 12315 bp, 8 predicted proteins | sample RhiMetdeltSRZDD1_FD_80071 | JGI IMG/M metagenome (GOLD analysis project Ga0114129, IMG submission 80071) | Populus rhizosphere microbial communities from Tennessee, USA - Rhizosphere MetaG P. deltoides SRZDD1 (version 2) (version 2) | ecosystem: Host-associated > Plants > Roots > Rhizosphere >...
GAGACTTCCCGTCTGATCGCTTCGATAGAGGTTGCCGGTTCAGTGAGATCCGGATCGGACAAGCCCAACAGTTCCCATCGGATTTTCGGCTTATACGCCGGCCGGTTTTTTCTTTTTCCCACGGTGTTTCGTTTCCAAACCGTCGAAATCTTCATTCAGGTACTCCTTTGTCGGGGCATGACATCGTCAATCTCGGCGCTGGAACCTAGCTTATGTCGGCGCCGACACGACGTCTTCTTCGGCAACAGACGATGACTCGTCCGGCAGAAAACATGCTTGAATGGCGGGGTCGATCGCGCAGAAACCATGAACGGGAGTCAGAAGCGCGAGGCACAGAAAACGCAACTCGTATGACCTGTCACTGTACCATGCGGCTAGCGACGGGTCAAACGGCCGGCGCTGGAAACATCCTGTAGGTTTGAATCAGATCGGAATCCCGCGGGCGGTGCGATAGTTGTAGCTGGCCGGCCGCCGCCGCTCGATTACCTTCGTGGTAGCCTTTAAATACCAATAGATCTGTGGCGGGACTCTCAGCAGGTCTCAGGCCTCTTGACCACCCTCCATACAAGGCGTAGCCTGAAGGAATCTTTCTAGCCGCCTCTTTGCAGGTGGTGACATGGTCCTCCGTGGAGTAAACCATCCAACGGCGCGGACCTGCCGGGTGTATTACTTCTCACCAGACGGGCCCTTTTCCACCCCTGTGAAACGATTTACTTCGTGCCTTAGACGGCCGGGCGGAGCTGCAGCCGATGTGCTTGTTAAGAGAGCTCTTGTTGCCCCGTCAAGCCGCCGGATCACAAAAGGAGGTTGTTATGTCCTATCGGTACAACAGTCTGGATATCGTTGTTGGTGTGGGCATGTGTGCGATCATGTTCGGTGCGCTACTCATTTTTATCGCGGCGAGCGGCGCCTTTGTCGTCACTGCTCCTCAGTCGGCCGCAGCCGATCAACTCGCAGCGGGATCGCCTGAACAAACCTGGCTCCAGCCGGCTCTCGGCCAAGCGATGGTTGAGCAGTTTCTCCTGCAACGCAGGACGGACCAGATGACGTTGGCGGCGACAGCCGAGTGGAATCGAGCTGTGCTCGCTCATCGGAGTCTGCAAGCGATCCCCGAGGGAGGTCTTGGAACCGTGCTGCATCGTGCGAAGGCTATCCCGCTTGAACATGCTGCGCGCGTTCAGAGCATGATGGGGCGCTCGATTGTAAACGGCACCGGACGGGGAATCAGGATCGGCGTGCTGTCAGCGGGCCAATACCTCTCCGATTACAATACCCGCCTGATCGGAACGGCGGAAACGATGGGGCAGCGGGTGCACCGAGAGTTCTTGTCCCGATGGCAGGGTGTGCTGGGTCAGACCATCGTCGAGACGAGCCGGGACTATGCAGCCCGCGAAACAGCGGTGCAGGAGCAACTGGGATTGGCGATCGTGCATCTGGCTCAAGCCAAAACGGTGCTGCAAGAGGCCTGGGATGCGAATCAATATCAAATGGGCAGCTTGATGGCGGCCGTCGATCGCAGCAATATTGCACCGGCATCGATTCTGGCTGCTCAGGACCAGCCGAAGATTGCGGCCACGGTCTCCACCCAAGCAGTATCCTGGCCCGATATTCCTGTCGGGATTTTCGTCGTGGCTGCGTTCGGGCTCTGCACGATATTTTTCTGCGTGTTGATATCGGCGGGCTGGTATCGTGAAGTCACAGCGCTCGTCGAAGCCAGGCGGAATTCTGCCAAATGGGTCTATCGCTTGGCGGCTTAAAGAAGAATCGTTGCTTGGCAAGGGAGACAGGCGTCGTAAGGATGACTTACGGCGCCTGACAGTTCGTTGTTGTGAAATGTGAGTCGCTGCGAGATTGTGGCGAATGTGAGGAAGAAGGAAAACGTGAACTTATTTGAGCGAGATCTTCACGCTGATCGCACCACCGAGATCGCCTTCCTTGGCGCCTTCGCGAGCATACCCTGAAATGTCGCGTTCGCCTTTCGGCTCGCCGTGGCATCCCAGGCAAGATTTTCCATAAAACAACGGCAGCAGCACCCGCACGGCCTGTCCCTTATCGACAATTTCACTGAAAACCATCGTGGCGGTCGCATCGGACGATCGCGCCGCCAGGTGGCTCAACGCGTCGACTTCATAGGGGTCCGGGGCATTTTTCGGATTGCGGATAAGGGATGGGGGCGCCGTTTGTTTGAGATATACACCAGACCAGTTTTGAAAGCGCTTGGCAGTTTCCGTGCCGAACGTCGCAGGAATCAACCCTTTATACCGTACTCCCGGAATGTTGATCACGATCTGATGGGAGGCGATCGTTTTCTTGCTTTCCTCGAGCAACCTGGTCAGCAGCGGTTTGGCCATCTGAGGAACAGCTTCTGTTTCGATACGTTTGAGAGACCATCCCGTCCGTTGGTGAAACTCGTCATCGAGTTGTTTTTCGAATACATCCGGCGTAAAGCCTTTGTCGCCTCTTGCCGGATCATTTATCAGCTCTTGATTGTTGGCGATCGTGACTCGCCCGGCGTCGAGCAACAGCGCCAACAAGCGTGCGGTCTCAGTCGCATCTTCCGATTGTCCGGTAAAGGAGTTGGATGGGAAAAGAGATAGGGCGATGAATAGGATACCGACCAGCCGACTGACTTGCTCTGATTTCATGCTAGCTTTGATCCCAGAGTCTTCTTCAACACGATGACCAGACAGTTACGCTATCGCGGGCGCCATACTGTCTCTCACCGCTCACACAAAAATCAAGCCGTCGGAAGGCGGATGGGCATCTACAGCTACAACCGTTCACAAATAGAGCGTCTTGTCTGCGTGCGCCCAGACCGAGATGACCGACGTTTCAAAGGATCGGCTCGATCTTGGCCTATTTTGTGAATTCATTTTCCGGGTAGCGCCTCTATGTGTACAGTAGGCCTATGGAAGAGCGGATGTTCGAGCAAGAGGAGCAACGGTTCGCACGGCTGAATCGCTTTCGCCGGCATCCGAGGGTTCGAATCTCCGCCCCATTCACGTGCGAGCTTTCACCACTTCGGTCTCGCCGTTGGCTCCGCAGACCGACAGTCGATCTGGGAGTCGTCTACGACCTCTCGGTGAGAGGCGCGCGCGTGTGCACGCAGGCTCGCATCAGGCCCGGCGATGAAGTGGCGGTCAGCATTCGATTGCCCAAACAAATCCGGGCGGCGAACATCAGCATTGCCACGGTCCGTTGGACGAAAGATCAATTTTGTGGTCTGGCCTTCACGAGATTATCGGCTTCGTCGTATAGTCGGCTCAAGAAATACGTGGCGATCGCTTCAAGCACCGTGGCGGCTTAGCCTCATCCAGTTCGAACCGATGCCGGCCGGGCTATCGGAATAAAGAGCAGAGATGGAATCGGACGTACACGAGAGCAGGCTGCAGGCTATGCGCGAGAACGAGGTTGTACAAGAGATGCGGCGGACTCCTCGCTTCCGGGTATCCGTGCCGTTTCCTTGTGCGTTTTCGAGAATGGGACTAGCCCGTTGGCGTGCCGAGGAAAAAGGCGGTTATGGAGTCGTGTACGACGTCTCGTTGAAGGGCGCACGGGTGATGAGCTCCGTTTCCGTGGCTCCGGGAGACCACTTGGCCGTCAGTCTGCGTTTGCCCAATCATCCGGTCGCGATGACCGTCGATGCCACGGTTCGGTGGCGGAATGAACATGTGTTCGGTGTTGAATTTGGGATCGTCTCACAGGCGGCTGAAACGCGACTCCGCAAATACCTCGCACGGGTTTGAGGTCTTTCCTCGCGCCCTGCTCTCCGAGACCTGCAAGATCCTCTCACTCGCGTAATGGTTGTCGATTCGGAATCCGGGAGGGGACCTGTTCTACTTGATCGCCACGGCCTTCACTTCTTTGAAGGTGGTAAGGCCGAGTAAGCATTTCTGGATGCCGTCCTGCATCAGAGTGGTCATGCCGTCCGCGACGGCGGCTTGGACCATTTCTTCGGTCTTGGCTTTCGTCTGAATCAATCGTTTCAGATTGTCGGTTCCGAGCAGGAGCTCGTGAAGAGCGACTCGCCCCTTAAAACCGCTGCGATTGCAGTTCTCGCATCCTTTTCCTCTGGATAGCCGGAACGTGTTGTCGAATGGGATACCGAGCTTGTCCCAAAGGGCCGGCCCGTAGCCAAGGCGGATCTCATCGTATTCTTCCTTGGTGCCCAGGTACTGTTCCTTGCAATCTTTGCACACTCGGCGAGCCAAGCGTTGTGCGAGGACTCCGAGCATGGCGTCGGCGAAACTGAACGAGTCGCAACCCATATCGAGGAGTCGGGTCACGGTTTCGACAGCGCTGTTCGTATGAAGCGTGCTCATGACCAGGTGACCGGTCAGGGACGCCTCAATACCGATCTCTGCCGTTTCCTTATCGCGCATTTCCCCGACCATGATAACGTCGGGGTCTGCACGAAGAAACGCCCGCATGGCCTTGGCAAAGGTGAAATCGATCTTGGGCTGCACCTGGACTTGGCGCAGGCCGTACTGGGTAATTTCGACAGGGTCTTCCGCGGTCCAGATCTTGATGTCGGGCGTGTTGATGTATCCGAGCACCGAGTGCAAGGTTGTGGTTTTTCCGGAACCGGTGGGTCCCACGCAGAGAATGATCCCATAAGGCTTCTCCGCGATGTCTTTGATGGCTTTCAAATTGCGGTCGGAGAAACCCATCTTATCGAGTGGCAGCGGCTCGCTGGCCGCGAGAATACGCATCACCACGTCTTCGTTATATCCGGCGGTGGGAATCGTCGCGACGCGCAACTCAATTTCCTTGTTCTCCGTGAGCTTAAACTTAATCTTGCCGTCCTGCGGCTTCCGCCGCTCGGCGATGTCGAGGCTCGCCATGATCTTCAAGCGCGAGACGATCGCTCGGCGATAGCTTTGAGGAATTTTCATGTACTCGAAGCAATCGCCGTCGACACGGAAGCGTACCAGCGTTTCGCGCTTTTCACCATACGGCTCGATGTGAATATCCGACGCGTTCTGTCGATACGCGTCTGCGATGATTTGATTGGCCAGACGGACGATGGCGCTGTCGTTTTCATCGAGCCCTCCGCCGAGACCGGACTCTTCCAGAGCTTCGGCTTGGGCTTCCGTGACCAGTTCACCCAGAATGTCGGACACATTTTCGTCGAGTTTTCGCCCGCTGCTATCCCCCTGACCTGTGGCAGAACCGAGAAATTGAACGATATCCCGCCGAAGGCTGACGGCAAAGCGGATGTTGAGGCCTGGAAACGTCCGTTTGATGTCCGCCACGCGATCCAAATTTCCAGGGTCGTCGGTAAGGACTTCGATCGCCGTCCGGTCGCGCTTCAGCGGCATCCAATGGTTCTTCTTGAGGTAATCGACGTTCAGGTTCTTCAGCAGTTCGATGTCGACGAGCGTGCGCTCGCTGTATTCGATATAGGGGCACTTATGGTACTGCGCCAAAGACTTTCCAATCTCGAATTTCGGGACCTTGTACTTTTCGATCAAAATGCTCTCGAGATCCGACACGCCTTTGCGTGATTCGGCAATGGCATTATCCAAATCGCTTTGCGAAATGCGATTGCTCGCGACGAGGAGGTCAAACTTGCTTGGGTTCTTCTTGCTGGTCACCTTCCGCAGATTGAAAAACGCGATGCCCAGCGCCTTGGCGATTTCCGCGACTGATTCTTCGTCCTTGCGTGTGAAACGGCCGCCGCTTTTTTTGTTCAGCAGCTGAAGAACACCCATGAGGTACTTGTTGTCGGCGACAATGGGATAGGTCAGCACCTGCTTCGTCTTGAAGCCCGTGCGTTTGTCGTAAGTCGGGTCGTGCAAAAGCGAAGGATGGATGCCTTGCAATTCCGCCGCGTTGTAGGCATCGGCGATGTTGACGGGACGGAGATATTTGGCGCAGAACCCCGGAAGGCTTTTCTCCGTAATGGGAATGCGGACTTCTTCGACGGAGTCGATGTGGGGCACCTTCGAGAAGATTTCTTTCTTCTCCGGATCGAAGGCGAAGAGTGTCAGGTCTTCCGCGTCGAAGAGGCTGAGGATGTCCTTATGGAAATCGAGGAGGATTTGATCGAGGCTGTTGGCGGCGTGGATCTGCGAGGTGATCCGCTTGACATGCTCCGCAAATTCGGTCTTTTGCTGCAACTCTTGCAAGTTGGGGGGCATGGGCTTCGACTGCATACCGGCTTGACTCCGTCTCTGTCGTCCGAGCCATTCCGACTATGCGGTCGAACGCCGGCGCAGACGTAGCTCACAACGATGCGGGCAAGAATCAAAGCCCAGTCTAGCTGAAGAGAGTTGGAAGGCAAGGAAAAGGTCGAATTTCATCCGGACGACGGGTTACAGCCCAGGCTATCCGCGATTGACCAACGTCTTGGCGACCTCAGCCGGCGCGACCTTCATTTTTTCGCCGGTTCTTCTGGTTTTTATCTCAACAGTATTATCGGCTAATCCTTTGTCGCCAACGATGACTTGATAGGGCACGCCGATCAGGTCGGCGTCGTTGAATTTCACTCCTGCGCGTTCTTCACGGTCGTCCCAGAGAATCTCGAGACCGACGCGCTGCAGTTCAGCGTACAACTGGGATGTGACCTCACTCACCGCCGCGGACTGTCCCAGCGGCAACAGGTGCACGTGAAACGGCGCGATGGGGAACGGCCAGATGATGCCTTTGTCGTCATGGTTTTGTTCGACCGCGGCCGCAGCGGTGCGGCCAACGCCGATGCCGTAACAGCCCATGACTGCCGGACATTCTTTGCCGTTGGCGTCGAGATAGTAGGCGTTCATGGCTTGGCTGTATTTGGTCCCCAGCATGAACACATGACCCACCTCAATGCCCTTTGTCGTCTTCAGCATTCCGTCCTGCCGAGGCGACCGGTCGCCGGCTTGCGCGTTTCTGAGATCGGCGAACTGGTCAACGTGAAAATCACGGTCGCAATTGGCATCCTGGTAATGGTGATCCGGCTGATTGGCGCCCACGACGACATTCCGAGCGGCCTTCACCGCATGATCGGCAAGGATACGAAGGCCTTTGAGACCGACCGGGCCGGTAAAGCCGACCGGCGCACCGGTCATTGTTTCTACCGCCGCCGGACCGGCTAGTTCCAGCTCCGCCGTGCCCAGAAGCCGCTGAATTTTGATCTCATTCGCTTCGTGATCTCCTCTGATCAACACGGCGACCATGTCTTTGCCCGTGCTGTAGAGGAGGGTCTTCACGAGCCGGCGCGGTTCAATCTTGAGAAAGGCCGTCACCTCTTCGACGGTCCGGACGTTAGGCGTGTGGACCAGGCGCATTGCACGCGATTCTTCCGTGCTGATGTCATCGGGCGGCAAGGCTTCCGCCCGTTCGACATTGGCCGCGTAGGTCCCCGTTTCACTGTAGACGATGGTTTCTTCGCCGGTATCGGCCAGGACCATGAACTCATGCGAGGAGGTGCCGCCGATCAAGCCGGTATCCGCCTCCACCGCGCGAAACGTCAATCCGCAGCGCGAGAAAATCCGGTGATAGGCATCGTACATGTGCTGGTAGCTCGCCCGCGCGCCCGCTTCGTCTTTATCGAAGCTGTACGCATCTTTCATGATGAACTCGCGCCCCCGCATGAGGCCGAAACGCGGGCGGATTTCATCGCGGAACTTCGTTTGGATCTGGTAGAAATTGAGCGGCAACTGGCGATAGGACCGGACCTCGCGCCGAAATAAATCGGTGATCACTTCTTCATGGGTCGGTCCCAGGCAAAAGTCGCGTTCGTGCCGGTCCTTGAAGCGCAGCAGTTCTTTTCCGTAATAAGTCCAGCGCCCCGTTTCGCGCCACAGCTCTGCCGGAGAGGCGATGGGCATGAGCAATTCTTGAGCGCCCGCACGGTTCATCTCTTCACGGATGATCTCTTCAACCTTGCGAATGATGCGCAGGCCGAGCGGCAGATAGGTATAGATGCCGGCGGCGACCTTGCGAATGAGCCCGGACCGCAGCATCAGCTTATGACTGACGGTTTCGGCTTCGCCTGGGTCTTCCCGCAGGGTGGGAAGAAGGAGTTGCGAGGTCCGCATGAGCCTGTCAGTGAGAGAAGAAGATTCGTTCGAGGTCGTTCCAGAAGGCGAAGATCATCACGCCGACCAGCAAGACCAGTCCGACCTGCTGGGCCAGCTCGCGCTGTCGTTCGCCGAGCGGCTTACGCAGGATGCCTTCGATGAGGAAGAAAAGCAAGTGGCCTCCGTCGAGGATCGGGATGGGCAGAAGATTGAGTACGCCCAAATTGATGCTCAAGATCGCGATGAGGAACACGACGCTGGATACGCCTTGTGATGCGGCTTCTCCCGAGATATTGGCGATCGTCAGCGGACCGCCGATATTCTTGCTTGAGATGTCTCCGATCACCATCTTATACAGACCGACCACGGTCAATTCCGTCCATCCCCACGTCGCCTGAAGGCCGTCGTACAGAGACAGCAGGGGATTGCTCGACCGCATCACCGAGCGGCCGGGACCGGAGATGCCGATCTTTCCCACTTCGACCTGACGTCCGTTAACCGTAGCTCGTTCAGCGGATGGAGTGACGGTCAGCGGCAGACGGCGGCTCTCTCGCAGCACTTCGACGCGCAGTGGCTGGTTCGGATGTTCCTTCACGATCCCGGTCATTTGAGACCAGGTATAGATGGCTTGGCCGTCGATGCTCACCACGCGGTCGCCGGCTTGCAGCCCGCCCTGGGAGGCCGGGGAGCCGTGTATGACGGAGGTGACCAGAGCCGGTGTTTCTTCGATGCCGAGGTAATAGGCCGGATCTTCCGCCGTCGAGGTTTGGCCGGGAGCGATGGTCGGGATCACGCTCAACGGTATCGTCCGGCCGTCGCGCTGTATGTCCAACGCGACCGCTTTTCCACCGCTCTTGGCGATGGCGTCGAACAATTCGGTTCTCGTCGAAATATCGCGTCCGTTGACTTTGGTGATTCGATCGCCGATCTGCATCCCTGCATGATCTGCGGGTGATCCCGGAACCATTGCTTCGACGTCGGCGCTGAGGTCCTTGAATGTCGGGACGAAGAGCGGCGATCCGGTCGCCAGCCATCCGGCAAAAATCAGATAGGCGAGGATGAAGTTGAATCCGGGCCCCGCAGCCACGACCAACACTTTTGCCCACAAGCTCTGGTGGGCAAACGAGCGTGTCCGGTCTTCCGGAGTGACCGCCTCGGTCTCGTCTTCACCGAACAGCTTCACATACCCGCCGAGCGGAATGGCGGAGACCAGATATTCGGTATCTCCCATCCGGCGGCCGAAGATCTTGGGTCCGAAGCCGAGTGAAAACTTGAGCACCTTCACGCCGACCCAGCGTGCAGCCAGGAAGTGGCCGAGCTCGTGAAAGGCCACGAGGACACCCAATACGACAAGGAACCACCAGGCTTTCTGCAACAGGAGCCAGACACTGTCCGGGGACCACGTCAAAGCGGATAACATCATATGTAGTCTCAATGTTGGCTGTTCAAAGTCAATCTACCATTCGACAGCCGTAATTCAAAATCTATGTTAGCGGACCAGCGCATGGACCAATGAGTCGGCTTTACTTCTCGCCCACCGATCGGTCTCCAATGCGGCCTCGACCGTTTCCACTTCCCGGGGCTGATGCGCGTCCATGGTGTTCCGGATGATCTCCGCAATCGCAGTAAACCGGATCCCGCCGTTCAAGAAGGCATCGACGGCGATTTCGTTGGCCGCATTCATCGCGGCAGGCATGGTGCCCCCGATGCGGAGCGATTCGTATCCGAGGCGGAGGCACGGGAAGCGGTCGTGATCCGGCTTGCAAAAAGACAATTGGGCGACCTCGGTCAGATCGAGCGAGGGAAGATCCAACGGCAGGCGTTTGGGGTATCGCATCGCATAAGAAATGGGCGTTCGCATGTCGGGCAATCCCAGTTGAGCGATCATCGATCGGTCTTCATATTCTACCAGAGAGTGAATGATGCTTTCGCGATGGATCAAGACATCGATGTGAGACTCCGGAATGTCGAAGAGCCAGCGGGCTTCGACGACTTCGAGGCCCTTGTTCATCAGCGTCGCGGAATCGATCGTGATTTTCGCGCCCATTTTCCAATTCGGGTGTTGGAGCGCCTGTTCCGGAGTGACGTGCTGGAGCTCGTCCTTCGTCAAGGTCCAGAGCGCGCCGCCGGAGGCCGTAAGAATCAGACGTCGCACATCTTCGATCCGATGGCCTTCCAAAGATTGGAAGATGGCGCTGTGCTCGCTGTCCACCGGGAAAATTTTCACGCCGTGCCGGCGGGCTTCCTCCTGCATCAGTTTTCCCGCCATTACCATCGGTTCCTTGTTGGCCAGCGCGACGTGTTTTCCGCTGCGAATGGCGGCCAACGTCGGCACGAGACCCGCGCCGCCAACGATCGCTGAGACGACCAATTCCGGCTCCGGAAGAGACGCCACCTGAACAAGGCCGTCCGGTCCCGACAAGATCTCGACCGGTACATCCTGACAGCGCCGGCGAAGCCTGGCAGCGGCCGCCTCATTCGAAAGCGCGACCACCCGCGGCTTGAATCGGCGGATCTGTCCCTCGAGCATGTCGTCGTTGCTGCCCGCGGTCAAGCCGGCGACGCGAAATTCTGAGGGGAACCGATTCACGATATCCAGAGTATTCGTGCCGATCGATCCGGTGGATCCGAGGATGACGATGGTTTTCATGACGGCTCCCTAAGCAGGATGTTGAAAAAGTCGCCCGTCTCACCCGCCATTTTGAACATCCTGCGATCGTTTTGCTGGCATCGTGCCTTAAGGGAACGAGACGATGCCGCGAATCGACGTCACATAGTAGTAGAAGGCCGGGGCGGTGAACAAGAGACTGTCGAGACGATCTAACATCCCTCCATGTCCCGGCAGCACTCCTCCCGAATCTTTGGCCCCGACACTTCGCTTCATCGCGGATTCCACCAGGTCTCCCCACAATCCCGCTCCCGTCAGCAATAGGGCCAACATGGCGCAGTCGAATGCCGAGAGCATTGGCGCAAACCACCATTGCGCGAGATACGCGGCGAAGATCGCCCCGATCGCTCCTCCCGCCAGCCCTTCGATGGATTTCTTCGGACTGACTCGAGGGGCCAGCTGATGTCGGCCCCAGACGGTTCCAATGTAGTAGGCGCCCGTGTCTCCCGCCCAGGTCACGAAGAGGAGAAAGAAGACAAGCCATTCACCATGCGGGAGCAGCCTGGTCGAAACCAAAAAGCTGAGTGTCAGGCCGAGGTACAGCACTCCCAGCAAGGTGACCGCCGCATTCTTCAACATCTGATCCAAGGGAAGACGAAAGAGGAGTGGAACGGACAAAACTCCTATCAGCACCGCCAACAGTCCGGGGATCATCAGGGTCGATTGGTGTGGCCCAAGAATCAAGGTCGCGAATCCAAGCAGGCCCATGCCGATGAGTGGGCGGTCATGTGCAGGGGAGAGAGCCAGTCGATAAAACTCGAGCAAAGCCACCGCTCCTCCCGCCAGCACGAGACTCGTGAATGCCAAGGGGGGCAGATACCGGATCACGCCGAAAACGAGAGGAGCCAAGACAAGGACGGTGTAGATCCGCCGAAGGTCGAATCGCGGCACCACTGCCCGGACAGGCGGTTCGTGGCTTGTGGTACGGCACTCCAACATGTTTGCGTTTACCACAGCCGGTCTGAATTTGTCATGGCGGTCCGTTGCCGGATAATCCGCGTCAGGAAGAGAGGCTGCTGAAGACGCGACCGAAACGTCGTTCCCGCCGTTGGAATTCGAGCAGGGCCAGCAGCAACTCGCGCCGCCGGAAGTCGGGCCAGAGGGTGCGCGTGAAATAGAGTTCCGTGTAGGCCAATTGCCAAAGGAGGAAGTTGCTGATGCGTGTTTCTCCACTCGTCCTGATCAAGAGATCAGGATCCGGCAAATCGTGCGTATAGAGAAACTGCTGAACGAGCGATTCGTCGATCTCGTCGAGCTGGACTTTGCCGTGCTGAACGTCCCGGACGATGTGGCGGACTGCGTCCACCATCTCGGCCCGGCCGCCGTAGCTGAGCGCGACCGTCAAGTGAAGCTTGCTTAGGTGAGCTGTTTCTTGTTCGGCCGCCCGGACCCATTGCAGGGCTGAGGTCGGCAGGGATTCTGCCCGTCCGATGGTCCGAAATCTGACGCCTTGTTCGATGAGCTTGTTTCGCTCGGTTGAGAGGTAATGTTCCAGAAGTCCCATCAAGGCATTGATCTCCTGGGCGGGCCTTTTCCAGTTTTCCTGTGAGAACGCATAAATGGTCAAGGCCTGTATGCCCAATTCCAGACAGGCCGTGATCGTTTCACGCACGGACTTGATGCCTTCACGATGGCCGGCGA
>Ga0114129_10012021_pt1 | contig 12315 bp, 5 predicted proteins | sample RhiMetdeltSRZDD1_FD_80071 | JGI IMG/M metagenome (GOLD analysis project Ga0114129, IMG submission 80071) | Populus rhizosphere microbial communities from Tennessee, USA - Rhizosphere MetaG P. deltoides SRZDD1 (version 2) (version 2) | ecosystem: Host-associated > Plants > Roots > Rhizosphere >...
CGAAAATCGGCGCCGCCGGTCTTGTACGGATGAATGCCCGTGAGAAACGTGGCGGTCGCACGCGCGTGATCGCCCGGGCCGTCGCCGAGCGCGCGCCCCGTGACCTGCGCCAACCCGCCGAACACATTCAGCTGATCGCGGAACGGCTCGAGCGCCTTCATCGTCGGACTGAACTCGAAGTTCTCGCCGACGCTCTTCGGCGTCCACATGAACGGACGCGGGCTCTTGTCGCAGGCGCCGACGATGCCGTTGGGCGTGTAGACGTAGCCGAGTCGGACCGGCGACCCCGAAGACCCCGGAGACCCCGGAGACGACGTCCGGCCCAGCGCCGACAGCGCCGGCGTCATCACGTCGAGCAGCGGCAGCGCCAGCGTCGCGCCGACGCCGCGCAGAAACGTCCGGCGCGGCAGCGTGTGGTTCGAATTGATCATGAGTCCCCGGTCCTCCACGTTGTTTACTCGCGGGGGCCCCTAGCCCCGCTCGGCGTCGCTCCGCTTGCGGGGCCCCCTTTGCCCCGCGCCGGGGCCCCCAACGCGGCAGCCGCGTTGGGGTGGCCTGCCGCTTCGCGACGCATGCGGAACGGGGTGCTCCGCACGATCGCGAGGATCAGCGAAGAGACCCGATAATTATCGCGCGCCGCGTCGCGTTCGATCGATCGAATCGTGGGGGCGTCGTAATACTCCACGCCGCGGCCGAGTGCATACGTGAGCAGTTTTTCGGTCGCCGTTCGCACGAAATCGTCCTTGTACTTCGTGAGGAGCAGCTGCGCGAGCCCGGCCGGACCCTCGAAGGCGGTGCCGTCCGGCAGCTTGCCGCTCGCGTCGATCGGCGCGCCGGCGTCCTCGGCGCGCCACCGCCCGACCGCGTCGTAGTTCTCGAGCGCGAACCCGATCGGATCCATCCGCGCGTGACACGCGGCGCACACGGCGTTGCTCCGGTGCACCTGCATCTGCTCGCGCATCGAGAGCGCTTTGCCGTTCACCGCCGCCTTCAATTCCGGCACATCGGGCGGCGGCGGCGGCGGCGGCGTGCCGAGTAGGTTTTCGAGAATCCACTTCCCGCGCTGCACGACCGACGTGCGATTCGGATACGACGTCACCGTCAGCACGCTGCCTTGTCCGAGGAGTCCGCGGCGGTTTTCGTCGGTGAGCGTCACGCGGCGGAACTGCGAGCCGTACACGCGCGGAATGCCGTAGTGCTCCGCGAGCCGCTGATTGACGAACGTGTAGTCGGCCGACAGCAGATCGAGGAGGCTACGATCCTCGCGGAAGATGCTCGAGACGAACAACGTCGTTTCGGTGAGAAAGGCCCGGCGCAGCGCTTCGTCGAACGGCAGCAAGATCGGATCCGGCTTCACCGTCTCGACGTTTCGGAGCTGCAGCCATTGACCGAAAAAGTTCGAGACCAGCGCGTCGGCGCGCCGGTCGTCGAGCATCCGCCGTACTTGACGCTCGAGGACGGCGGGATCGCTCAGCTTCGAGCGCTCGGCGAGATCGAGGAGCTCCGCGTCGGGGATCGTGCTCCACAGGAAGAACGACAGCCGCGACGCGAGCTCCACGTCGCTGATGCGATATGCCTCGCTATTCGCGGCGCTAACGGAATCGCGCTCGATGCGGAACAGGAATTCCGGCGAGACGAGCATCGCTTCGATGGCGGCTTGAATACCGCTCTCGAAATCGGCGGAGCCGGCGGCACGGCGCTTCTGGTAGAAGGCGAACAGCGGATCGACGTCGGCGCTCGTCACCGGACGCCGGAACGCGCGATGCGCGAGGTTCGTGAGAATCGTTCGCGCGCACGCGGACTCCTGTGCGCGCTGCGACGGATGACATCCGAAAATTCTCTGGCGGCTCGGTGTGTCTCCAGGTCCTGACGGATCGTACGGACCGCCGACGATCAGCTTGCTGATCTCGGGAACGCCGCCCGGCACGTCGAATCGCTTGACGCGCGCGCCGCTCAGTCGCAGATCGACGGGATATGGAATCTGGCCTGCGCCGCCGCGTCCGCCCGCGCCGCCGCCGCGTCCACCGGGTGCGTCGATTTCGACTTTCAGATTTTCGCGCGGCGACGTGACGCCGACGGTGTGAAGACCGGCTTTGACGGGAACTCGGACCTGATATGGATCGGTCTCCGCGACTTCACCGTCAGCCTGAACGCCGAGGAACCGGACCTTGAAGACGTACTCGGCGTCGAGCGGAAAGTAGTGCGAGACGGCGATGCCGGCGCGCGAGTCGAACGGCAGCTCCTCGTTCAGTTGCTCGTTGCGGCTGCCCTTCATCGGATCGCGCTTCGCGTCGTAGATCTCCTCCACCGGCTTGAGCGTCAGATCGCCGACAGCGAGCCGGCTGACCTTGCGCGCGGCGGCCATGTACTTGTCGAGCAGCGCCGGAGACGTCGACAGCACCGCCGCGATGTTGTCGAAGCCGTACCCGGAGTCGTCGACCGGCAGCCATTCGCCGGGCCGCACGTCGACGGCGAGGAGATCGCGAATCGCGTTGCTGTACTCGGCGCGGTTCAGGCGGTGCACGAGCGAGCGGCCGGGATTCGGGTGCTCGATGGCGGCGCGATCGAGCGTGGCTTCGAGCAATGCGACGAACGCTCTCGCGCGTTCGGGATCCGGCCGCGAGCGGACCGTCGACGGCGGCATCTCACCCGAGCGCACCTTCCGCGCGACTTTTTCCCAGACCTCGGCGTGTTGCGGAACGTCCGCGAGCGTGAGGTGTTGAAGCGAGAGACCGGCGGTTTTCAGGCGGTCGTTGTGACACGACACGCAGTACGTGTCGACGAGGTTCAAGTCTGAAGTCTGAAGTCTGAAGTCTGAAAAGTTTGAAGCGCGAGGCTGGAAGTTGGAATTCTCCGTGACGTCAGGCTTCGAGCATCCGGCTTCTGACTTTTCAGACTTCAGACTTCGAACTTCAGACTTACGGACGGCAGACACCACCGTCATCGGCGCGACGAGCGCCAGCGCTGCCACGATTACCGTCACCCAGAAAATTCGCACGCGAGTCACAAGTATAACGTCGCGTCGGCGCGCGGGAGCGGCAGTTGCAAACGATTGCAAGCTGGGTTTTTTAGCGTTTTCTGACTTCGGCCGTCGCCTTGCCGCCCGTCGCGCCGACCACATCCAATGATGTTTGCTCCGTTGCCGACAGTGAGGAGTGTCGCGGCACGAGTGGATCAATTTCTCCATCGGCGTACGCGCGCAGCAAGCCGAGCAGTACTTCGCGCAGGCGATCGCCTGCTCTGTCGCGCACCTTCCGCCAGAGCGGCGGCGGAATGCCGCGGATCCGCCAGTCCATCTAAGCTGAACCTCCTTTGTCACCGTTGCGCTCGCGCAGCGCGCGCACGTCGGCGACCAATTGCAACACGAGTTCTTGAAGCTGGCGGACCGTGTCGCGGAGATCTTCGCGTTCCGCACGGGCCTCGCGTGAGACCTCGAAGGCGCGCAGCAAGCCCAGCATCGTGTCGCGCACGCCATCATGCGCGGCGAGCAGCGCCGCGTTGGTCCGCCCCACGGCTTCGGTGGCCTGCCGCATGGCGTCGTTTAGTTGATCGAAGGAATCCGGCGTCATCACTCGCATCCTTTTCCGGATGGTTGGCGGGCGGAGACACCCGCGACCGAAATCGAACGAATTTTATTACACGATGATTCCGCGCGTGACCGGGACGGCCAGCAACCCGTCCCGGCCTCTGCCGATGAGCGACGCGCGATCTAGAAGCCCAATCGAATCTGCAGCTGCAGGTTTCTCAGCGGCTGCGCGTTGGTCGCGGCGCCGAAGCCGGCGTTGCGCGGCTGGAGCCGTGCCGGATCGAGCGAGCCGTCCGGCAGGTACTGCGAATTGACGATCGTCAGATCCGTCGGGCTGCGGAAGATGACGTTCTTATTGCGATCGTTGTAGACGACCGTGTTGAACGCGTTGTAGACGTCGAGCCGGAACTGGAGATTCCGATTCCCGCCGAGACGGACGGTTCGCGCGATCGCCAGGTCCACGGTCCTGTTCGGACAGCCGCCGAGAAGGAAGCGGCCCGACTCGAGACCGACGCTGCCGTACTGGGGCCCCGTGACCGCTGCTGTGTTGAACTGCGCGTACTGATTGTCGGAGCAGCCCGATCCCGGATCGCCGACGTAAACGATGCGCGCCTGGTAGTCCGGCGATCCGGTCAGGTTCGTGGCCGTGCCGTTGTTCTGATACGTGTAGGTGATGTCGTACCGGCCGTTCGAGTCACCGGTGGGGTTCCCCTGCGCCGCGCCATTGGCCTGAATCGCGCCGGGCTGGTACGCCGATCCTGCGGTGAGCACGCCGGAAATCTGCCAGTCGTTCAGCGCGCCGCGGACGATCGCGGGCGAGCCCGCCGGCGCGTTCGGCAGATCCCACACCGCGAAGCTCTTGATCACGTGGCGCTGCAGCGCGAGGTTCTCGTTCAGTTTTTCGTACGCCGCCTGATCGTCGCGAACCGAGATCGTGCCGTCAGGCGCGTGCTGGATGCGAAGCAGCAGGCCGGTGTTGCCCTTCAAGGAGAGGCCGAGCGTGTAGTTCGTGCCGAACGCGAGACCGTTCTGGAAGCGCCGGTTCAGCGAGAACTGCATCGAATGATAGGTGTCCCAGAACCGCGTTTCCTGTTCGTTGATGTTGCTGTAGCCGCGGAACGCGCGCAGCAGGGCCGGCGGGTACGCGCTCGCGCCCGGCACGCTGCTCGCTCCGAGCGTCGGATCCTGGTTCTTCGGCAGAAACGCCGCGCCGATGTCGATCGCGTTCAGATCGACGGAGCCGCCGGTGCCGCCCTGGAACGCGCGCAGCCGGTTGAAACCGTGATTGCCCACATACGAGACGTCGAGCGCCATCGCGTGCGGCAGCGCGACCTGCACACCACCCTGCCACTGCCATGACGACGGTACCTGCGCGTTGTACTGGAAATCGATGATCGCGGGGACGCCAACGGAGGCGAGACCGCTCCCGCTCGCCAGGTTCTGCAGCTGACCGTTGCGAAGATCCTGCGACGTCGAGATCGGTGGATTACCAGGAATGGAGAACACGGTGTTGCCGTCCGGCCGGTCGTAGAACAATCCGCCGCCGCCGCGTATCACGATGTTCTGCGATCCGGTGAGATCGTACGCCATGCCGATCCGCGGAGCGAGGACGAGCGAGGGCCACACGTATGATGTGTCGGCGATGCCGTCGCCGGCTTTGTGGACGCCGTTGGTCAGATTGCCGGTTCCCGGAACCACCGTCCCGATCAACGCGGCGCTGTTGGCCGCGCCCGGGGCCGTGACGATCTGGCCGGTGCGGGGATCGACCGCGTTGCGCGCGTTGCCCGAGCACACCGTCGCGCCGTTGCTGCAGCCCGACAGATAGAGGAGCGGAGCGCTCCCGATCTTCCATTCATCGGCGAAGAAGTTCGACATCTGCAGGAACTGGTCGTACTGCGGCTGCTGGTGCGTGAAGCGCACGCCGTAGTCGATCGTCAGGCGATCGGTCACCTTCCAGTTGTCCTGCCCGTAGAACTCGAGGTTGTTGTAGATCATGCTCCCTTCGATCAACTTCGACTGCTGGAGGTACTGCGTGAACACGCCGACGGCGGCGTTCGCGAAGCCGCAGCCGGTGTCGAGCGCGTTGTTCGTGTCGTTGCCGAAGTTGACGTAGCCTTGGAAGCCGAGATTCGGGACGCCGCCGGCGCCGGTGTTCTGCGCCTTGAAGCTGTGGTTGTTGTAGAAGCCCGCCTTGCTCGTGTGCGAACCCCACACCTTCGTCAGGCTGATTGCGACGTCCTGCGTCCGGTTGATATTGAGGAATCCGGGGAAGAGTTGATTCGGCGGTCCCGGCAGGTTGCCCGTCGTCTGATTGCCCATGATTCGGCTGCCCCAAAAGAATGAAGGCGGCAGGTTGATGCGCGAGCCGTCCCACCATCCCGGACCGAGATCGTTCAGCACGCCGAACGCGTAGTAGCGCGGATCGACGACGCCCGCGTCAGGGTAGAGGAGCGGAAAGCCGGGCAGGCTCGATAGACGATTCGCGGAGTCGTTGACCAGAATCCCGCCGGTCAGAATCGCGCCGATCGATCCGCCGCCGGCGAGCTGATTGCGAATGAAGCCGTACGTGCCCTCGACGAACGTCGACGGGCTCGCCACGTAGTCGACCGTGACGCCGTAGTTCGTGATGAACGGATACGGGTTCTTCACGTCGCTGAATCCCGGAATCGCGCCCGGCGTGATCAGCTTGCGCTGACGCTGGCCGGAGTATTTGCCGGTCAGCCGCAGCTTCGACGACAACTGGTAGTCGACGCGGACTGTCGGCTGCTGCAGCAGGTTGTCGGTCGTCGGCGCGGGAATCTCGTAGTTGTAGTTCTGGCCGGACAGCTGGTTGACGTTTGGCAGTGGATAACGACTGAGGATGTTCACCCCGATCGGATACAGGCTGCCGGCGGGAATCTTCCCGAGCACGCCGCCGTCCTGGAAGCAGCCCGCCGTGTTCGCCGCCGTGCACGGCAGTGGCGAGCTCGGATCGTGAATCAGATTGAACAGCGTCCCGTTGTTGTCGCGCGTCTGCGAGAAGTCGCCGGCGCGTTCGAGCGCCGTCGGCACGCGAATGCGAAGCGGATTGCCGTTGTTGATGGCGGTCGTGATGGGCCGATAATCGTGCGCGTAGAAGAAGAACAGCTTGTTCGCACCGCCAGGCTTGCCGACGGGGCCGCCGATCGTGTAGCCCAGCGTCTTGGTGCTGGTCTTCGGCTTCGGATCGCCGTTCTTGATGTTCACCCAGCTGTTCGAGTCCCAGTCCGAGTCGGTCTGAATGTCGTAGACGGATCCTCGGAACCTGTTCGTGCCCGACTTCGTCACCGCGGTGATCTGCAGCCCGCTCGATCGGCCGTACTCCGCCTGATAGCCCTGCGTGAGGATCTTCACTTCGCCGATCGCATCGGCGTTCATCGCCAGCATCTGGCCGTTGTTGCCGGTGTCCATCGCCGAGATGCCGTCCATCATGATGTTGTTCTGCCCCGCGCCGCCGAGTCGGGTGCCGCCGGCCGACGCGCCGGTTTGCACGACACCCGGTGTGAAGGCAGTGAGGTTCGTGAAGTTGTTACGCGAGAACGGCAGGTTCTCAATCTGAGTGCTCGTGATCGCGAACGATCGCTCGCCGCTCTGCGTCTGCACGAGCGGCGACTGCCCGACGACGGTGATCGTTTCGGCGAGCGCGCCCGGTTCGAGCGTGATCGCCGGCATGCCGACGCGGTCGCCGCCGCTCACCGAGATGCCGCCGCGCCGCACGGTCTTGAACGCTTCGAGCGTGACTTCGACGGTGTAGGTGTCCGGCGTGACGTTCGGAAAGACGTAGTCGCCGGTTTCGTTGGTGACGGCGGGCGCCGACTTCGTCCCGCGCGTTTCGCTGATGAGCACGACGGTCGCGCCGGGAATCACGTTCCCCTGCGTGTCGCGCACCGTGCCCGTCACCGTGCCGGTCGTGATCTGCGCCAGCACCGGAGACGGCCCCGTGAAGATCGCGAGCATCAGACCGACGCGTGCCACGAACATCCTTCGTCGCATGATTCCTCCCCGATGCAAACGATTACAGTGGCGCAAAGGTAAGAAGGAGCCGTGCGTCAGTCAAGTCAAAAATGACGATCGGCGACGTAGAAAACGCGTCAGAACGTCAGCTTGAATCCCAACTGCGCCTGAAATGGATCGAACGCCTGGCGCGGTCTGCCGAAACCTGTGGGGATGCCGGTGCCCGTCACGCCCGGTTGCGAGCTCTGATTGCCCTGGTAATTGGTGAAGTTCACCGTGTTGAACACGTTGAACATCTCCCACAACACTTCGGCCCGCGCGCGGCCCAACTCGACCTTCTTCGAGAGGCGAACGTCGGCCTGGACGAACTTGTCGCCGCGCGCCGCGTTGAAGGCGACGCCGGCAGGACGATCGTTGTTGTCGCCGTCGCGGTTGGCGTCGGTGCCGGTCGTGATGTTGTAGGGCGGCGCCGAATTGGCGGTGACGATGCCGCCGATCTGAATGCCGTAGGGCAGCTCGTAAATCAGATTGCTCACGAGGCGATGCCGCACGTCGTTGCCCGTCGGTCCCCAATCCGTCAAGAGGGTGTATTTGTCGGACGGCGTCCCGCCGTCGGCGATCGATTTCGCCGTGCCGAGCGTGTAGCCGATCAGGAATCCGAGCCGGTCGGCAAACCGCTTCTGCAGACGCAGCTGCGCCTGATGGATGCGGATCGGCGCCGAGTCGTCGTAGAGCAGCAGGCGCAAGCCCGACGTCACCAGCGGGAAGCTCCCGTCCGCCCGACGCGCGTTCACGTTGCGGGTGACCGGAAAGTGTTCGCCCCGCATGTACACGTAGTCGAACGACAGCGCGTAATCGCGTCCGAGCTGTCGCGTCGTGCCGGCGGTCATCTGATGCGTGTACGGCGATTGCCCGTCGCGGCTCGCGATGCGGAACGAGCTGCCGACCGATTCAGGCAGCGAACTGGTCGGCAGGTTCGGGAAGAAGTCATTGAGCAGCCGAGCGCCCGATCGCGAGTCGTTCGCGATCTGCGTGGTGATGAATCCCGGATAGCCCGCGACGACCGAGCGCAGCGTCGTCGTGTTGATCTGATCGTAGTAGATGCCGTACCCGGCGCGGACGACGAGCGCGTCGCGATTGGTCGGGTCCCACGTGATGCCGAGGCGCGGCGCGAAGTTGTTCAGATCGTTCGGCACCGGTTTGTAGTTGCGCCCCCGCAGATCGCCGGTCGCATGCCGGATCCAGAACTGCTCGATCGGGATGTCGGCTGGAACATCGTCGCCGTTGAGATCGCCGCGCCAGAACTGGAAGTCGTAACGCAACCCGAGATTGACCGTCAGACCGCCGGTGGGACGCCACTGGTCGTTGACGAACGTCGAGTAGATCGAGACGTCCCGGTTGAGCGCCGCCAGTTTGCCGCGCAGCTCGATCCCCTGCGTGAAGCGGAAGGGCAGCGTCGACGCATCGCCCGACACGACGGGCCGATCCGCGAGGAACTCGAAGAGTCCATTGAACGACTGATTGATCGTGCTCGTCGTCGGCACGATGTTGGCTTCGAAGCCGAATTTCAGATCGTGCGAGCCTTTGGCGACGTAGTGAAGATTGGTTGCGTTCGTCAGAATCTCGTTGTCCTGCGTTCGACCCTGCGGCACGTTGCTCGCCTCGCCGAACTGCACGGTCGGGAAACGGATCTCCGGCTTTGCCGCGGTCCCCGCGGGCAACACGCGATCGAGCGCCTGATGCGACACGCTCACACGCAGCTCGTTGACGAGACGGCTGCCGAGCACCGACGTCAGATTGCCGACGACGAACCATGCGCGGCGCTTGTCGTCGTATCCGTGATCGCCCGCGCTGTCGCTGCCGACCTGCTGATTGAACAGATCGCGATGGTCGTACATGTAGGTGACGTGCGCCGTGTGCTTCGAGCTCGCCAGATACGTGCCTTTCCCGAACACGTTGTTCTCGTCGGTGGTGACCGGCACGTCGGTGCGCGCGTCGTACCCGAGCGTCTGGACGAAATCGCGAATCGCGACGGGGATGTTCACCTGCACCGAGCGTTTGTTGGCGCGCCGTTCCCAGGAGCCGAAGTAAAAAAGTTTGTTCTGGCGGACCGGCCCGCCGACCGTCGCGCCTGACTGCTGGATGTTGAACGGCGGCACGATCTCGGAAAAGTAATTCGGCTTCTCGAAGGCATCGTCGCGCCGGAAATAGAAGCCGCTGCCGTGCAGGTGGTTGCCGCCCGACTTGGTGATGATGTTGATCGCGCCCGACGCCGAACGGCCGAACTCGGCGGAGTACGAGTTCGCCATCACCTGGAACTCCTGGATGACTTCCTGCGCCAGCGCGATGCGCGTCGCCGACGAGAGCGACGAGCCTCCGCCCGTGACTTCGTCGTTGAAGTCGACGCCTTCGAGCCAGACCGATTTGTAGTTCTCGCTCATGCCGCCGAACGAGATCGAGTCGGTCTGCCCGCCGACGGCCGATCCCTGGTCGGTGACCACGCCCGGCGCGAGGAGCGTGAGATCGAGAAAGTCGCGGCTCTTGAGCGGCAGCGCGGCGATCTGCTGCGTCTCGATGTTGGTGCGAACCGCCTGCTCAGTCGAGTTCACGAGCGGCGCCACGCTGGTGACGGTGACGGTCTCTTCGACGCCGCCGACCTCGAGCACGAACGGCACTTCGACCTGCGATGCGATCGGCAGGCGAACGTCGGTGCGCTGCATTTCGTGAAAGCCCGCGAGCGCCGCTTTGATGGTGTAGAGGCCGGGCGGCAGTGCGGAAAAGCTGTAGCCGCCGCGTGCGTCGGTGAGCGCATCGCGTGTGGCGCCATTGCTCTGGTTGATTGCGGTCACGGCGACGCCGGGCAGCGCGCCGCCGGTCGAATCCTTGACCTCGCCCAGAATCGTCCCGGTCGCGGTCTGGCCGAGCGCCGGTGAGGCCGCCACGGTGAGCCACAGCAAAACCGTGCACACGGGCGCGATGAATCGAGACCCCATGGTCGACCTCCTCAACAAAGCGACAATTTATAACAATCCGGTGGGCGGAAGACGCAGCGGAGCCCGCTATACTGGCAGGCCTGAAGGCTTGCGCTACGCATGAGTGAGATGAAGAAGCTTTTCGCCGTCGCCGTCGCCGCCTGGCTCTGTTCGCTCGGCGTGTTCGCGCAGGCACGGCAGTCGCCGCGCCACGCCGCCGCTGGCGTAGCGCAGCCCTTTAGGGCTGCCAACGCGGCGCCCGATCCGAACGTGGCGACGCAGACGGTGAAGCAGTACTGCGCCGGTTGTCATAACGATCGCACCAAGGCCGGCGACCTCTCGCTCGCGGATTTCGATGTGGCTCACGCGGCCGAGCATCTGCAGATCGCCGAAAAGATGATCCGCAAGCTGCGCGTTGGCATGATGCCGCCCGCCGGCGCGCGGCGTCCGGACGAAGCCACGCTTCTGAATCTGCGCGGCGCGCTCGAAACGCAGATGGACGAGTGGGCCGCCGCGAACCCGCATCCAGGCTGGCGGCCCTTCCAGCGGCTCACGCGCGCGGAGTATGCCAGGGCGGTCAAGGATCTGCTGGACGTCGACGTCGACGTCACCGCATTTCTTCCGCCCGACACGATGAGTCAGGGTTTCGACAACATCGCCGACGCGCAGAGTTTCTCGCCCGCGCTGCCGCAGGGCTACCTGCGCGCGGCGAGCGAGATCAGCCGCCTCGCCGTGGGCGATCGAACCGCTGCGCCGACGACCGCGACCCGGCGCGTGCTCGCGACGGAAAACCAGCTGCAGTACGTCGAAGGCGCGCCGTTCGGATCGCGCGGCGGCACCGCGTTCGTGCACACGTTCCCCGCCGACGGTCCGTACAAGTTCGTCGCCACGCTCGTCCGCACGGTGAGCGGCGAGCTGTTCGGCAACACGGCGATCTACATGGCGGGCAGGAACGAGCTGCTCGACATCTCGATCGACGGCGAGCGCGCCGCCATCCTCGAAGTCGATTACGGCATGAGCGACGCCGGCGAAAAAGGCCTCACGCTCGAGACGCCGCCGATTGCGATCAAGGCTGGGCCGCACCGCATCGCCGCCGCATTCGTCCCGCGATCGGTCGCACCCGTGGACGATCTGCTCGCGCCGATCGAACAGACGCTGATCGACACGCGCATCGGCACCGGCTTCGGCGTGACGACGGGGCCGCATCTTCAGGAGCTGGCGATTGCGGGGCCGATGAAGGTGACGGGCATCTCGGAGACGCCGAGCCGCCGCAGGATCTTCACGTGCCGGTCATCGTCATCTTCGTCTGAACGTCGCTGTGCGACCGAGATCCTGCGGCGCCTCGCGACGCAGGCGTATCGCGGCCCGGTGCGCGACGATCTCGACGATCTGCTCGGGTTCTACGATCAGGCGCGCGCCGACGGCGGCGGTTTCGAGGATGGCGTTCGTCTCGGGATCCAGGGCATCCTCGCCAACCCGCGCTTCATGTTCCGCACCGAGCAGACGCTGCGCGCCGCCAACGGCGCGTCTCGATTGACCGACGTCGATCTCGCGTCGCGCCTCTCGTTTTTTCTCTGGGGCACGCTGCCGGATCAGGCGCTGCTGAAGGCGGCCACCGACGGCACGCTCGGCACACGGGCGGTCTTCGACAGGCAGGTGCGCCGCATGATCGCCGACCCGCGATCGCAAGCGCTGTCAACGCGCTTCGCGGCACAGTGGCTGCGCCTGCAGGATGTCGACAAGGTTCGCCCCGACGGCTTGCTGTTCCCGTACTGGGACGGCTCGCTCTCCGAGGGGTTCGTTCGTGAAACCGAGCTCTTCTTCGGCAGCATCGTCCGCGAGGAC
>Ga0114129_10012023_pt1 | contig 12313 bp, 6 predicted proteins | sample RhiMetdeltSRZDD1_FD_80071 | JGI IMG/M metagenome (GOLD analysis project Ga0114129, IMG submission 80071) | Populus rhizosphere microbial communities from Tennessee, USA - Rhizosphere MetaG P. deltoides SRZDD1 (version 2) (version 2) | ecosystem: Host-associated > Plants > Roots > Rhizosphere >...
GGGCTGACGTGCGACGGCGGCCGTGAGCATGGCGACGGCGGCGGCGATCACGCGCGTGCCGGCGCCGCATATCTGACGGGTGTGCATCCCAGAAAGACGTACGGCAAGGACATCAAAGCCGGCATCTCGATGGATCAGATCGCCGCCCGGCACTTCGAGGGGCACACTCGATTCGGGTCGCTCGAGCTGGGCTGCGAAGAAGGGATTCAAGGCGGCAACTGCGACAACGGATACAGCTGCGCCTACAGCAACAGCCTGTCGTGGCGTACGGAGAACACGCCAAATCCTCCCGAGATCCGGCCACGCGCGGTTTTCGATCGGATGTTCGGCGCCGTCGACGACGAAACAGATCCGGCGAGGCGCCAGCGCATCGGGAACTACCGGAAAAGCATCCTCGACATGGCGCGCGACGAGGCTCAACGCTTGAAGAGCGCACTGGGAGGCGCGGACCGCCGAAAGCTCGAAGAATATCTATCCGCCATCCGCGACATCGAACAGCGGATTCAGACCGTCGAGCGCGATAATTCTTATCGGGCCGTACGTGTGCCCGGCAACGCACCGTCGGCAAGCGTTCCCGACGATTTCACGGAACACTCGCACCTGATGTTCGATCTGGTGGCCCTGGCGTTTCAAACCGACATGACGCGCGTCATCACGGTGCTGCTCGCCATCGAACAGAGTCCGCGGAACTATCCGGAGATTGGCATCACGGAGGGACATCACGGGCTGACACATCACCAGGGAGACAAGGCCAAGATCGAGAAAGTGACGCGGATCAACGAGTACCACATCAAGCAATTCACGTATCTGATCGACAAGCTCAAGTCCATGCCGGACGGCGACGGCACGCTGCTCGATCACTCGATGATCGTGTACGGAAGCGGGCTGGCCGACGGGAATCAGCACCAGCACCACAATCTGCCGACTGTTATCGCCGGTCGAGGCTGCGGCACACTGAAGCCCGGGCGCCACGTCCGGTATCCCGCCGAGACTCCGATCACCAACCTGTTCGTCTCGATGCTCGAAAAGATGACCGTGCCGGTCGAGGCGATCGGCGACAGCACCGGCACGCTGGGCGAGCTGTCCGATTTGTAGGCAGGGAGCAGATCGGTGCGAGGCGGCCCACTCTCGAGTGGGCCGCCCACCAATCCGTTACTGCCGTCTGAAGATTTCGTAGATCGCGCCGTTGCTCAACGACACCACGAACAAGTTGCCGTTGGGACCGGTCTGGATGTCGGTGCCCACACCGAAGTTGGTCCCGAATAGCAGACTCTCGCTCTCGGTGATGTCGAATTTCGCGTTGTTGTCGGCCACGCGATCCTCGAGCCGCGGATCGTCGACGCCGATCTTCCGGCGATTTCCGGTCAGATTGAAGTGGAATAGTTGTCCGCCGCGCAACGTCGGCCTCGCCGCGCCGGTGAACATGTCGCCGCGGTATTGCGGTCCGAGCGCCGAGCCGCTCATGAATCCGAGGGCCGCCGGCGATACCTCGAACTTCCAGCTGAATTCGGGATCGCTGTAGTGCGACACCGGCTCGCCGTCGACCGCGATCTGTCCGCGAATCTCACCACCCGGAAACGCCACCGTGTGCAGGTTTGCGTACGCACGACCTTGTCGCATCCTCGCGACCAGCGCCGCGACCGTTCCGTCGAACCCGGGCCGCGCGATGACGTCGTCGTCGGTCAGCGTTCCCTCGGCGATCTCGTCGCCCGGTTGGAAATCCCTGCCGGCCGCGTTGAACGGCATGAGAAACGCGACGATGGGTCCGTTCTGCCCTCGGGCGCCGAGATGAATGTGCGCCTGCTGTGCCTTCGTGATCGCCGCTGTCGCTTTCAGCTCGAACTTCAGCGTCCCGTCGTCGTTCAACGTGAAGTCCGCTTCAGCGGTCGCGGCTGAATTCACCGGCGGATTTTCCTGCCGTCCCTCGAGGTGTGCGTCGAACTCGGCGCCATCCTCGAACACCATGAACAATCTCGCGAGCGCGTCTTGCGGACTGTCGGCGATATTGGTCGGCGGCCATCGCACCTGTTGCAGTCCGAAGAACATCGGGCTGGTCTCGATTTGCTTGAACTGGGCGATGCGGCTCACAGGGCCCATGATCTGCACCCAACCGAGATTGGAGCCAGGCTCGACTCTGTTGATCTCAGTAAAGCTGTCGTCACCGTTCTGCGCGTCCCAGAGTGCTCCAGACACCGGATCGAACGCCATGCCGAAGCCGTTGCGAACGCCGTATGCGAACGCCTTCTGAAGATTCGCGCCTGCCTCACCACCTCGCTGCGCGCCCGCTTTGAAGAACGGATTGTCGAACGGCGTCGAGCCGTCGGGATTGAGCCGGAGGATGACGCCCGTCAGGTGCGCGTTGTCCGGCTCGGGGCCGCCGAATTGATCGTCAGGAAGATTTCCTTGCGGGATCGCAGGACAAGGCAACGCATTGCAGCCCGGTCCATCCGGAAGATTCTGCATCTGGCCTCGCCGTCCGTTGTCGCCAAAGAAGATGTACAGCTTGCCGTCGGGACCGAAGCGCAGCACGCCGCCGTCGTGATTGCCGCGCATCACGCCGTTGGTCGCGTCGTTCTGGAACGCTCGCAGGTGGATCAGATTGCGGTCCATCGTGAGCGTCGTCCCGTCCCACAGGAACCGATCGACGCGGTTTCCCAGCAGCGGAGTCTCGGCGAGGACGGCTGAGTCAGCGCCGGTCGTGCTCTCGGTCCAGTAGAGATAGACAAACGGCATCGCCGGAAAATGTGGATCGAGCGCGATGCCGAGCAGACCGCGCTCCGACGCGGAATTCACCGCGAGGTCCAGCACGGCACCGCGTACGGTGCCGTTGACGACACGTTGCACCTTGCCGCTGGCTTTCTCCAGAACCAGGATGTCGTTCGCGCCGATGAACGCCATCGTCGTCGGTTGTCGGAGGCCGGACACCAGGGTCCGGACGGCGAGATTCGGATCTTCAAGACTCGGGCCGGTTTGCGCGGAGAGCGACAACACAGCGGCGCCTGCGACGCCAACGATCGCGACCGTGACGGATCTCATGACGGGTCTCCTTTCAGATTGACTTGAACTGCGAGCTCCCTGATTGGATCGCTTCGTTCCTGGTTGGGTTCGGTCGCTGATGAGGGAAGGGTGACCGGCGCGCTCGTTCGCAAGGCACATGCCGCGGGCGCAGCGCTGTTTCGCGCGAGAGGAAAGAGGTGTCGTCCGACCGTGCTTTACGATGCGTGAAAGGACTTACGTCGAGCCGACCACGGCGGTCACCGCCTCGCGCGCCACGTCGACCAGCTGATCGATTTCTTTCTCGGTGATGACGAGGGGCGGAGCGAGGCACACGATGTCGCCCGGCGCCGGATGCGCGCCGGCCGTGGGACGCGTGCGCGTGACGACGCCGCGCGCCATCATCTCCGCCTGAACGCGGCGCGCCACCTTCCGATCGGCGGTGAAGTTCTTCTTCGTGTCGCGGTCTTCGACGATCTCCACCGCGGCCAGCAGTCCTTTTCCCGCGCGGATGTCGCCGACGTGCGGGTGGCTTGCGAGGGCGCCGGTGAGATCCGCGCGCAGCCGCTCGCCCATTGCCGCCGCGCGTTCCGCGAGCTGCTCGCGCTCCATGATCTCGATGTTCTTCAGCGCGACGGCGCAGCACGTCGGATGGCCGGAATAGGTGTACGCGTGAAACCACCGATCCTCCGGCTTGACCGAGTCCATCGTGTCTTTGATCGTCTTGCTCACCATGATTCCGCCGAGCGGAAGATAGCCGGAGGTGACCCCCTTGGCGAACGACACGATGTCGGCCGTCACGTTCCAGTGCGGCAGCGCGAACCAGCGTCCGGTGCGGCAGAAGCCCGTGATCACTTCATCGCCGATCAGCAGCACGTCGTGGCGCGTGCATACCGCGCGGACGAGCGGCCAGTAGTCGTCCGTCGGGTAGAGCACACCGCCGGCGCCGTGAATCGGTTCGCCGATGAAGGCGGCGACGGTGTCAGGTCCCTCGCGGAGGATCGTCTCTTCGAGCTCGCGCGCGGCCGCCTGGCCGACGGTCTCGCCGGGCTTCGCGCCCTGGAATCGATACGGGTAGCACGTCTGGATGTGCACGAAGCCGGGGACGCGCGGCTCGAACATTTTCCAGTACGCGGCACCCATCGCCGTGGCGCTCATCGCCTGAAGCGTGAGGCCGTGATATCCCTGCTGCCGTGCGATGACTTTGACTTTGTCCGGCTTGCCTCGGGCTTTCCAGTAGAACCGCGCGGTCTTGAATGCCGATTCGTTCGCCTCGGCGCCTCCCGTCGTGAAGAACACGGCCTGCATCGTGCCGCCGGTCAGCTCCACGAGGCGTTCCGCGAGCGTGATCGCGGGAATGTTCGACGAGCCGACGTAGCCGGAGAAGAACGCGAGATCTTTCATCTGAGCCGCGGCCGCGTCGGCGAGCTCGACACGGCCGTGACCGACGTTCACGTTCCACAGTCCTGAGAGCCCATCGAGGTACTCGCGGCCGTCGAGGTCCTCCACCGTCGCGCCGCGTCCGCGGACGCAGATGAAGGGCGCCGCGTGGTCGACGGGATGGTGTAGGGGATGGATCAGATGCTCCTGATCGGTCGCGATCAGCTCGGCGGGTGTCACTGCCACTTGGTCTTCCGTTTTAGTGTGCACGCGAGAATTGTATCTCCGCGGTAGAATCCCACCTCATGATTCGCGAAGACATCCTCCAGCGATTCCCTGAGCTGTTCGAGCCGAAGACGATCAACGGCCGGCCGGTGGACGTCGAGCAAACGATCTACACGCTCGCGACCGAGTTGGGGCCTGACATCGCCGCGGCGCTCGCCGCGCGCCGCGCGCTCCTCGAATCGACGGCGCCCGTTCGCGAAAAATATGCGTGGCCGAAGTGGGACGACGCCTTCGAGGATCCGATCAGCGGACGGCCGTGGACGTTCCGTCAGATCGTTCAGGGATTGATCGACAACTTTCTCGGCCGCGAGAGCGAGCGGCGCTGGCGGCTCAACGACGAGGTGTCGATTCCGGGCGATGCGCATCCGTCGGCGAATCCGGGCCTCGAGCTCACCGGTCCGTGGCATCCGCCCGATATGGCGTTCAACGCGTTGAACAGCGATGCGCCGATGAACATGCCCGACTTCGAAGATGCGTCGCCTGCGCATTTCCGGCCGGACGGAACATCCCGGCGCGATCCAGTCGGCGTGTTTGCGGCACTGCAGAATGCCAAGGATATTTTCGAAGGACGATGGGCGAACCGGCCGTACGAGGTGACCAAGAAAGACCGGCCGCGAACGTACACGATCAATCGATCGCCGCAGCAGTGGCCGACTCGGTTTGCGCGGCCGCCCGGTATCCACGTGCGCTTCGATCAGATCACGCTGGATGGCGAGGCCGTGCCGGGCCTCGTGGCCGTCGCCACGTTGTGGGCCCTCAACAACTACGAGCCACTCGTCCGCGCCGGCACCGGCGTTTACTTTTATATCCCGAAGATCCAAACGCCGCAGGAAGCGCTCATCGTCGAGAAGCTGCTGTCGAGACTGGAAGACGTCATCGGCGTGCCGGTGGGGACGTTCAAGATCAAGGTTCTCTATGAGGAGGGCAATGCGGGACGGTTTCTTCCCGCGATTGCGTGGGTGCTGCGGCGCCGTCTCCTGGGGACGAACGTCGGACGCTGGGATTACCTCGGCAGCCTCATCGAAATGTGGAAGGACGATCCGAGGGGTGTGTATCCGGATCCGCAGTCGATCAATATGGCGGCGCCGAACATGATCGCGTACCAGCGATACAACGCGCTCCTCATGTTGATGGCCGGCATGCGCAACGGCGAGCTCAGTCATGCGGCGCCGATCGGCGGGATGGCCGCGGTCATGATCTATCCGCCCGGCGATCCGTACGGGCGCTCGAAGTACAACCCGCTGGCGCTGCGCGCGATGGTCATCGACAAACTGCGCGAGCGTCTGCTCGGACTGATGTTCGTGCCGGACGATGGACTGGCGGGCGATCAACAACCATCGCTCGACGACATTCTCGCGAAACGGGTGAAGGGTCGACTCTACGACGGCTACCGCCAGAGCTGGGTCGCGAGTCCGGAGCCGGCTTACGTCGCGGCCGGCAACGCACCGCTGCGCGCGTCGCTCGCCGAGCTGCAGGCCATCCTCGATGCGCCGCAGGAGACCGTCGACGTGAAGGGGCGCGCCGTGCCGACCGTCACGAGCGGACTCGCCGACGCGGAGCGCCAGATGCTGCAGTCGCGCGGCTTGCTGAACGCGCAAGGACGGATCACGCCGTGGGTGCTCGCGAGAGACGCGTTCGACACGCCGGAAAAGCTGCTGTCGTCCGAACGGTGGAACAGCATCTACGGCGTCCCGGCTGGTGATGTGACGATCGAGCGCGTCCAGCACGCGTTCTACATGGCCGCGAACTACGGCTTCCAGATCCTGAACGGGAATTTCGCCGCCGCAATCGACGACTACGAGCTGTCGCTGCGGTTCATGAACGATCTCGCGACGTATCGCATCGACGTGTCGTGGTTGTGGAGCCTCGTCCATCACGAGGCCGCCATCACCAAGGACGGCTACCTCAAAGGGCCGGCGCTCACCGAAGACGGCGTCGTGCCGGTGTCGAACGCGTTCGCGGTGAGAGCGGGAACGCGATTCTCCACAGATCTCTTCGAGAAGGTGTGGAACGTCCACAATCAATGGACCGACGCGTTCTTTGCGGAGCTGGATCGGCGCGGCGATCCCGGCCGCTTCGACCGTGCGAAGGCGCCGATCATCATGGAGATCCTGAAACGGCAGCTGCTGTCGCCGCGCTACATCCAGCACAGCGCGCGCGTGCTCTTCGTCGTGGCGCAAGCCGCGGCCGGCGAGCGCGCGCAGATCCTCGACGCGATTTTCGATCTGCCGCGCGAGGAGATCGTGAAGCGCGTGCAGGCGGGGACGATCGCCGGCGCGGCGTTGACCGCCCACGACTACGTCTACGACGTGTTTCCCGCGTTGACGGCCGTTTAGGTTTTCTTCGGCACGAACGCGAGGAACCGCCGCGGGTTGTCGTGAAGAATCGTGTGCAGCGTCGTCTCGTCGACGCCCGCTTTGCGCAGCAGCGGGACGAACACCGTCAGCGTCCGGCCGTAGCCCGGACCCGCTTCCATCGTGCGCTGTCCGGTGAAGTCGGCTGAGAGCAGCAGCTTGTCGGCGTGGCCCGCCTCGAGAAACGCCAGCGCCATCGCGACCTTTTTCTCATCCGGCATGATCTGCTGAACCGTCGTCACACGATCGAAGCCGACGAACGCGCCGCGCCTGGCGACTTCCTTGATGATCGTCGCCGGCGGATCGTCGAGGCAGCACGAGTGCCCGATGGCGATCCGGTCGGGCCTCAATCCCGTCGACTCGAGGATGTCGAGCTGCTGCAGTCCGATGTCCTTCGGGACGTTCGGGCCTGTGCCGTACGAGTTGTGTGTGAACACCGGAAGCCCGGTTCGAACCGCCGCTTTCCCAACCGCGCGGAAAACTTTGCGCTCGTCGAGCGTCAGCTCGGCGCCGTTCGGATCTTCACCAATCTCGCCGAACGCGCCGAGACGACCCTCGCTGGCCTGACGAACGAGATCGTCGGCGACCTGATCTTCCGACTTGGCGGCGATGTCCGGAGGATAGACGCGCTGCATGTAGAAGCCACCGCTGGCGACGATGTGCACGGTGGTCTGCTTCGCGATCGTTTTCAGGTTGTCCAGGCTGCGGCCCATGTCGGCGTGGCCGCCGTCGACGATGCCGCTCACGCCTTCCATCGCGGCTTTGTTGACGAGTTGCACCATGAGATCGAGATTGTCCGTCGCCGGCGGAAGCGGCGGTGTGGGCGGCGCGCCTTGCCTCGCGCCGCGTCCGAGTCCCGCGAGATTGATCGAGAGGTGCTCGTGAAAAAGGACGGCGCCCGGACCCAACGCGTCCGGCGGCACGTCGCGCAGGAGCGTGCGGATGATCGAACCGCGCGGCAGGCGCCGCAGCGATGAAGTCGACGGTGCCGTGGGTTGGAGCGCGGCGATCGCCATCAGGCGTATCGCCTCTCGGCGACTCAGCATGACGTCCTCTCAGAAGTTCGCCTGGATTCCGAATTTCACGAACCGGCCGGCCAGAATCTCGGTCGGGGTGAACAACCGCGGACCGTAGGTCGTGACCTCCGACAGGATCGCGCTGCCGTTGAGCGAGTTGTACAGGTCGACGACCGCCTGCACGCTGCGCGGACCGAACCGGAATGTCCGAGTGAGACGGAGATCGAGCTGCTGGATGCGATTCTCGAAGACCGTGGCTGGCGCAATCAAATTGATCGTGGCCGTCCCGTTGGCGCCGGATGAGAGGTCGCGTCCGAGCGACGGTCTGATCTCCGCGTTCGTGGCGGCATAGCTCGCCGATACCGCAATCCCCGGCAGATTCTGATACGTGCCGCTCACCTGCAGATCCCACGGCAGGTTGTACGCGCCCGAGAATTTCCACTGTGGTTGAAACGGCGGATCGATGTGGCAGAACGCAGCGGTCCGCGGATCGTTGGCGCTCGCGGCCGGTGAGCCGCCCATCGGCAGCAACTGCGGCTGACTCATCGCGAAACACCAGTCGGTGACCGTCTGGCCGACATTCACGCCGCCGGTCATGAAGGCGCCGCTCTTGAAGCGCGCGTTCATCGTGACGTCGAAGCCGTTGTACACCTGCGTGCGGCTGCCGAAATTGGATGCGAGCGCCACGTTGTTCTGGACCTGGCCGAACTTCGCCGACGAGACGTCGTACAGGCCGCCGATCACGTAGCCGCCCCCGTTGGGGAGCCGCGGATTGACCGGCGCGGTGATCGAGTACGGAGTGAAGTCGGTGGGTCCGACGAGGGTGTTGTTCTGCACTAGAAGATTGGCGTACCAGGTTCGGAAGTATCCGAAGTTCACCGAGACGCGATCGCGAATCTGCCGCTGCAGCGCGGTCGTGAGCTGCCAGTTGTGTCCGCGGTTCCCGTTCAGCACGTCGCCGCCGTACGTCGTCGCGCGCGGATTGCCGGCGCCGAAGCTGAGATTGTTGATTTGCAGGCACTCGCCGTTCTGCAGCGGATTCGAGAGATCGCAATCGGGAACGAAGTTCTGATTCGCGTCGATCCAATTGCGGGTCGTGGTCAGGAACGATGTGACGATCGGATTGTTCTGGAACGCGAGGTTGTTGACCGATTCAGCCGTCACGAACTTGCCGAGGCTCATCTTGACGGCGGTCCTGCCGTCGCCAAACAGATCGTACGCGGCGCCGACGCGCGGCGAGACGTCCTTCCAGCACGGCACGCAGTCGACCTCGGAGAAGTCGCGAGCCGGTGTGTAGCGATTGGCCGCCAGGCTCTGCGCCGGATCGAAGGCGTTGAGATAATCGAATCGCAGACCGAGATTGAGCGTGAGCTGTTTGATTGTCCATTGATCCTGAGCGTACAGTCCGAGGTCCAGCCGCAGCCGCTCTTTGGCCTCGTACGGGAGCGCTTCGGTGAGCGATTGCGGGACCTTGTTCCTGAACGTGTAGTTCACGTCGCCGTTCACGTAGTTGAGGTGATCGCGCCACCCTTCGAGCGTGAACAGACCGACTTTGAACGCGTGAGAGCCGGTGACGTACGAAACAGAGAATCGCTGATTGGACTGCGAACTGATTTTGAATCCGTACTCGTACGTGCCGATCGGCAGCGAGTTGTATCTGATCCCGAGGATCGAGTCGTTGATGGAGACGTCCTGGGGTTGCACTCCTTCCTGCGGCACGGTCGGGAAGTTGAAGATGAGCGTCGTCACGCCGGCGTCGAAGAGGAGCTTGCTCGTGCGCGCGTGCGTCCAGCTGGCCTGGGTGAGGTAGTTCGGATTCGCGAAATACCAGCGGATGGTGGCTTCCGGCGACGTCGAGCTGGTCAGATTGACGTGGCAGTCGCAGTTGTCTTCCACGTCGACGGAGAAGTTGAACTTGTGGCGCGGCGACGCCTGCCACGTCATCCGAAGCGTGTGGCTCCGGTTCTTCTCGTCGATGACCGATGGGCGCGCAGGGTCGGGCGCGTAGAACGGCGACCCCTGCGTCGCGTTGTAATAGCCGCCCGCGACCAGATTCGCATACCCGAACGAGCGATGCGCCGAGTAGAACCACAACGCGTCGCGCTTGATCGGACCGCCGAAGGAGCCGTTGACATCCCAGATGTGATCGATCCTGTTGGCGACCGTCAGGCCGCGCGCCGTCAACGCATCGGTCAGGTTGTCGCTCTGCATCCCGTGCGACGCGTAGTTGCCGAAGAAGTAGCCGTGAAAGACGTTGCCGCCTTCGCGCGGCACGACGTTCACCTGCACGCCGCCCAACTCGTTCTCGACCGGATTGCCGCCGAGCGCGAGCGTGATTTCCTGCGCCGCGGCCGGGTTCACGTAGAAACCGCGGCCGGACCCTTCCATCGAATTGAAGCGCATGCCGTCCTGCAGCAGCCGCTGATCGTTTCCGGCGCCGCCGTGGATCGACATCGTGGCCAGCTCGCCTTTGTTGCCGCCGACGTCCTGCGCCGTGGCGCCGAGGTTGATGCCCGGCGTGAGCGCGGCAAAGGATCCGATCCCTTTGTTCGTCGGCAGCGATTCGAGGAGATCGTGGCCGAGCGTCTTCTGCGCGGTCGTGTTCTGCGTGTCGACGAGCGGCGACTGACCGGACACGGTGACTGTCTCTTCGATCGATCCGACGCGCAACTCCGCGTTCACGGTCGCCGTGAACCCTGACGTCAGCTCGATGCCTTCCCGTCGAACGGTCGCGAAGCCGGGCAGCACGAACGTGACGAGGTAGAGTCCTGGAACGAGGTCGACGATCTTGTACTGTCCCTGGCCGTCAGTCACCGCGGTCCGGGTCTTTTCGATCAGCGCGGCGCTCGAAGCCTCGACCGTCACGCCAGGCATGACGGCGCCCGATGTGTCTTTGACGACGCCGGCAATGCCTGACGGCACCTGCGCCGCCGCGTGCGCGATCGGCAGGAGGAGTTCGACGAGCGCCACTACGATCAAGTGTTTCGTCATGAGCGTTGCCTCCGTGGCGGCGGCGATCGCGACATCCTACACCTCAGGCGTTTCGAGTGTATCCTTTGCCACCATGCACATCACCCGCCGCCGTCTCATTCACACCGTCGGCGCCGCTGCCGGCGTCGCGGCCTTCACGCCGCGCGGCACGGCACAGTCGCAGCCTGCGCAGCCGCCGCAGCGAACGGCTCCGCGCACGGTGATTTCCGATCCGCCGCGCGACTTCACGCCCGGCGCGCTGCCGGTGACGTATCCGGACCCCGACATCCTCACGATCGATCCGTCGTTCAACGCGCTGCGCCTCGGCAACACGCCGATTCAGCGGCTGTGGACCGGCGGGTACTGGTCGGAAGGTCCGGCGTGGTGCAGTCAGGGACGTTACCTGCTGTGGAGCGATATCCCGAACAACCGCCAGATGCGGTATCTCGAGGACGACGGTCACGTCGCCGTGTTCCGGTCGCCGTCGAACAACAGCAACGGCAACACGTTCGATTTCCAGGGCCGTCAGTTGTCGTGCGAGCACGGCGCGCGCCGCGTGGTGCGCTACGAGCACGACGGCTCGATCACCGTCATTGCCGATTCGTATCAAGGCAAGCGATTGAATTCGCCGAACGACATCGCGGTGCATCAGGACGGCAGCATCTGGTTCACCGATCCGCCGTACGGCGGGTCGTTGTACGAGGGCATGGTCGATGCCGCGGGCGGACCGAGCAACCTGCAGGGCCGGCTGAATCCGAAAGCCGGGCAGCCGGCCGGCGCCGGAGAGCTGAAGCGCGAGCTGCGATCGAACGTCTATCGCGTCGATCCGAGCGGACGCCTCGATCTCGCCGCCAGTGAAGAAGCGATCGGCTCGGTTCCCAACGGGATCGCCTTCGCGCCCGACTACAAGAAGATCTACCTCGTCGCGCGCGGCGGAGTCGTCGTCGGCGATGTGAGCGGCAACACAATCGCGGCGATTCAACCGTTCAGCAATTTCATGGTCGACGGCGTACGCTGCGGCACCGACGGCATTCGTGTCGACGTGTACGGCAACGTCTGGTGCAGCAGCAACGCAGGAACGAACGTCGGCTACAGCGGTGTCACCGTGCATTCGCCCGACGGGAAAATGATCGGCCGCATTCGCCTGCCCGAAGTCTGCGCGAACATCGCGTTCGGCGGACCGAAACGCAATCGGTTGTTCATGGCGGCAGGGCAGTCGCTGTACGCGGTGTACGTGAACACGCAAGGCGTCTCGCCGGGATGAGCCCGCATCGTGCTCGTTGTCCTGAGCGGCCTGCCTGGCGTCGGCAAGAC
>Ga0114129_10012025_pt1 | contig 12312 bp, 13 predicted proteins | sample RhiMetdeltSRZDD1_FD_80071 | JGI IMG/M metagenome (GOLD analysis project Ga0114129, IMG submission 80071) | Populus rhizosphere microbial communities from Tennessee, USA - Rhizosphere MetaG P. deltoides SRZDD1 (version 2) (version 2) | ecosystem: Host-associated > Plants > Roots > Rhizosphere >...
CGTCCAAAACATCGTGGTCGAACAGGAGAAGACCCGCAGCAACACCAAGACGACCAAGTCACGGGCTGAGGTCTGGCTCAAGGGCTACCTACAAGGCAAGGGTGAAATCCCAGCCGGCACCGTGACACGGGACGCCGAAAACGAAGGCTGTAAGTACTCCACGCTGAACCGTGCCGCCAACGATCTGGGCATCGTCCGCACCACCCTGTCGGGAGGTGGGACGACGTGGCAGCTACCAACTGGGTAGGTCCACGTCTCTATCTCTCCCTTGGAAGCATGCAATACATGAAAGCATGCAAACCTTGCAAAACCATGAAAACCATCCTCTGACAAGGAACTTTGCAAGCTTTGCATTGGTTTGCAGGTTTGCAGAGACGTGGACTTGCAAACCATCAAATCCGCTCAGTTCCAATGCGCGACATAGGTTCTGCGCATTTCGGTGCTCCCTTCGGAGAGTCTGGATGCTTAACTGTTTCGGTCCTCGAACCGGCGACTCCACCCAGACTTCTCGAGCGAGTCCAACCCTGGGTGTGCAGGTGGGCTGCACGCCTGACGTCCACGGCGCCACCGCAACGAGTCTCAGAGAGAGCATTGGCGTCTGCGGGTGCGCACGACTCGGTATTCGAAGTTTTAGGAGCCCTCGGGTCCCCAGTCCGGAGCGCTGTCCCACAGCTTCGAGTGTGTTACGGCCGTGTTGCCTGTGCCGTCGGCGCGCATCACAAAGACGTCGGCGTTGCCCTCGACGCCGTTGGTGGCGTTGACGATCCACTTACCGTCGGGCGAGTAGGAGGTTGAGAGAACGAGCGTGCCTTGCTTGTAGTGCGTCAGCTGCGTCAGGTCCTTGCCGTTCGGGCGGACGGTCCAGTAGTCCGACTGCTTGGTCTCGTCGTGCTCGAAGGACCGGAACAGAATCGTCCCATCCGGCGAAAACACCGGGTGGTCGCCGCCGCCAAGCTCCCACGGGGTGAGGCGGCGGTGCTCGGAGCCGTCGAAGTTCACGGCGAAGATCGCCTGTTGCCCGGCCGGCTTGCTCCTCCACGAGTTCCGGCGAATGTAGATGACGGTGCGACCGTCGGGCGAGACGGCCCCTGCGTTGGCGTCTCCGGTCCAGTCGCGCCGCTCGACGATCGTCCGCTGGCGGCCGTTGTTGAGGTCGAGCAGCTCAACGGTGGATTGCTGGATCCAGTTCTCGTCAATCGTCGGATCCGAGCGTTCGCGGCCCTGGGCGAGAGTAACGACGAGTCGCCCGTCGGGTGTCCATGCCGGATTCGCGACATCGCAGATCGGCCTCAACTCGCAGCGCGCCTCGACCTTGTGCGGACGGCCGCCGTCGGCGGCGACGGTGAAGACCTGGCACGGCTCGACCTCCCCGCAGCGCTCGAAGGCAACCCGTTTGCCGTCGGGCGACCAGTCGGGCTGGTCGTCGACATACCCGACGGGCGGATCGGTGAGCTGCCTCTCATCGCTCCCATCGAGGTTGATAGTGAAGATCGCCCCATGTGTCTGTGCGTCGTCGAGGAACCGCCTGAAGGCGATCCGCCCCCCGGGCAGCTCTACATTCGCGGCAACCGTCGGCCCGGACGTCGCACCCGCCTTCGGGGACTGCCCGGAGCCGCCGCAGCCGGCCGCGACGACAGTGATCACCAGCCCGACGGCCAGCATGGATACACGCACGAGCCGTCGCCGCGATCGGCCTACGCGGACCCAATAGTCGCCGCTTTCGTAGTCGCCGCTTTCGACTCTCGCGGCCGAGATCTTTTCCACTTCGCACCTCCATGTGTCGCCGAAGCGGCAGACCGATTCGCATGCCAGCGACGCTAGGTTGCCGGCCGGCACTTCCCGAGGATGTGGGGGGCGACCCTGGGGCCGATCGGCTCCAGGGTCAGCGCACCCGTACGAAATTGGCCAATGCATTGGCTAATTGCGCCGTCGTATCTGTTCAACGCGCTGAACAATTAGTGAGCCTCGGCGAGCTTCCAGGGAGGTTCGGCGATTCATACATATCACAGCTTTTCCACAGAGCAAATTCACCGAACGTTTACCGCACGTTTACCCACAGCTGGCCCACGGGAAACGAAAATAAAGCTCATGGGAGACGCACAGAATTGTGCAGAAACCGCACAGAACTATGCAGAAAGCGACTTAGGTCCGAGTTCATTGGGACTTTAGTCCCGAATTCGGCTAAGGCTAACCCACCCCGTTCATGACGGGAATGCTTACCGGCGACGAAAACAACGACAGGTTACGGCTGTGCGCCGCTCGCCGGACGAAGATCAGCAGCTTTGATCCAGCGCTGCTTACCGTCCGCGCCGCGTACCCGACCCCACCATTCCCGCCGTTCCCTCACCCACCAATCGAGCGTGCCGCTTGGCGACCATGAGGCCGCCTGGACCTCAATAGGTGGGTCGACTACCCGGCGATAAGCCTCGGCCCGCCGCTCCAGATCCTCATCACTGAAGTCCATACGTGATTAGAACACGAGTGCGATTCTGAGGAAGGGGACCACGCCCGACTCCTATGAGCATCAGCGGACGAGCCTGGCAGTACCTAACAACGCATAACCGACACGCTGAGAGTGACCGCGGGCTGTGCACTTGCCGCCATATACGATTTAGCCATCGTTGAGCCGGACGGGAGCCGTTGAAGTGGAGCCGATGCTTGTTGCGTTGCAGCTCAGCTCTGCGGAAGCCCTTGTCGGGATTATCTTGCTCATTGCCATTGTCATCTGGGCTCTGTCGTAGCTCGACAGAAGCCAGCCGATAGGGCTGATGTTGGGTGCGCGATTTAGCGCGAGTGACCCATACGATCCTACGGCCACGATCTTCGTCTGCCGCTTGGCGGATTGAGGCGATCTTGTCCCGGTTGATACTGCGCACCGTCCTTATCAACGCCACGACGGCATGTAACCGCGACAGATCGTCGATCCTGTTCTAGTTTTGGGATCCACACTCGCGGCAGTAGAGCAAATGGGGACCATATGGCAGATAAGCGGCTCACTATCGAGGAAGCCTGGGAGGCTGGTGCCTCCATCCCATTCACGAGAGATTATGAAAAGCACACCTTATTTTCTAAGAAGACATACAAGCAAGGGAAGAAAGCGATAATTACTCGGCCTCATAGAGGCCTTCTCGATCAAATTACGCACGTGGACGTTCGCTTGAACGATGGTGAGCGCGTACGTGAAATGCCCGTCGATTTCTTTTCGGTCTAGTCTCGCGAACGTGCGTGATTGGCTTGCCGGCAGCCCGATCCACTAAGACCAATGGGTTCTCGACAGCCCCTAGAAGAGCCAGTGCACGAGAGCCCCGGGAGTGCCTTCCACGAGCACCCCAGGGGCCCTACGTTCCGCGTACGGGAGCCGCCACGCGGGGGCCGTCTTGCGCATGACCTTTTCAGGACGGAACTCTAGTTAGCCGCGATGCGGCACCGCCTCAACCAACCAAGTCGGCCTCGGCCCCTTACCCTCCCAATGCGTAGGCCTGGGCGACTGCAGGCGGCCAATGTGATGCAAGTGAGCCAGCGCATGGCTGAACTGCCGATCATCAAGCCCGTCGATGCCAGCGGCGGATAACCACTCTCGAAGCTGGGATTCATCCTCGAAACCGATCTCTGTCCGATCCCGCAACGTGGCAACAATGTCAGCCTCTAAAACATCACACTCGTCGTACGGCCAACCACCAGAGGTCACGTAGTTCAACGGGGCCGCATCCGATTGCCGCACCGTGACCAACTGGCGGCAGTCGACGAGTCGGGTCAGAATCCGCGTCAGGTCCTGGTCGGAAAACGTCCTCATTGGCAGTGTGGAGCCGCTCCCGCGATCTCCTCTTTGGTGGCCCTGTTCTCCCGACCGTTGCCACCCTGGGCGACGCTAATAACGAGGCGGCCCAGACGCAGCTCCGGGGAAACCTCAACAGGTTTGTCCGCCTCTGTTGCGATCCACCCAGCTCGAGGTTGACCCAGCCCAGCCGCAGGACGAGTGATGGCTCCGACACTGCTCAGCAACGACAACGCGTGCTGAACATCCGCAGAGGAAAACGCCACACCATCGGATGCCAACCATCCCCGCAAGATCCGCTCGCTGTCGTAACGACCACGGCCCGGTTGCCGCAAACAAACCAAGATCGCCAGAGGGGCAGGCCCAGGGTGGCGGCGTGTGCTGGCAGGACGATCAGGCCGAGGCTACCGAGCCCCGCGATGGCTGCGCCCGCAAGAGCCTTCTTAATGTGGGACATGGTTTCCTTTCGGAATGTGTCACCGAAACAAACGCCCACACATCACCCACCCGCCACCGCAACCGCCAAGTCCTAGCGGCCTTCACGGCATCTTTGAGCGGGCTCACTTCTGTTTGCCGTTGTCCAGCACCGGATAAAAGTTCCCGTCCGCATCCTGCACCAACGTGTCGGAGAACTGAAACGGATTCGACTTAACGTCAATCTCGAGCTGCTGCCTCGAGGGAAGCTCGCCTTTTTCTTCGGCCAGTTGATGCAACGCCTTCAGCAACAAAGCCCGGAACCGGACCTCCTGGCCGGGAGTCAAATCCCCCGACTGCAACCGCTCATCCACCTCAACAAGCTGCTGGGAATACACGGCAAGACGGTCCCGCTTAACACATCCTCACGGCTCGATATCCTCGCGGGACATCTCCTGCTTGGCAGCGTTGATCTCATCGGCGTTACGAGCACTGAACTGGCGGACCGCTTGAAGAGATCGTCCATACCGCTCCGCTAACCGCTCATGGGTCTCGGTGCCCAATGCCAGGTTGGATGGAGGCTGCGTCCTACGGCCGGCATGTGGGGTCGCAGTAGCTGGACGACGAGCTCGTCGCCGTTGATCGTGCTAGCGGCCAGCATGCTAGGCGGATGGGAGTATTTGGACACGGTGCCTCCTCGGGCATCGAGGCCCCGGGGAGCGCTTGCATCGCGAACCGGGGCCGCATATTTGTGTTGCGGGCCCCAATCCCACACGTGATGTTTAGCTGTGGCGGAACTCGACGACGTCTCCGTCGGCCATCACGTACTCCTTGCCTTCCAGCCGCACCTGGCCCTTTGCGCGCGCATTCGGCACCGACCCTGCGGCGACAAGATCATCAAACGAGACGACTTCAGCCCGTATGAAGCCTTTCTGGAAATCGCTATGGATGACGCCGGCGGCCTCTGGCGCCATTGCGCCTTTGCGTATGGTCCAAGCTCGCGACTCCTTCGGACCAGCCGTCAGAAAGGTCTGCAGACCAAGCGTGTCGAAGCCAACGCGGGCCAAGATGTCCAAACCGGGCTCGGCAATGCCCATCTCCGCAAGGAACTCTCGCGCCTCGTCAGGCTCCATCTCAACCAGCTCGGACTCGATCTTGGCATCGAGGAAGATCGCCTCGGCGGGCGCGACGACGGCGCGCAGCCGCTGCTTGAGCGTTTCGTTGGCCAGCTCATCGGAGTCGCAGTTGAAAACGTAGAGAAATGGCTTGGCGGTGAGGAGGAAAAGCTCACGCAACGGCCCACGATCGAGTCCGGCAGCGAAGATCGTGCGTCCGCCGTCGAGCACCTGCTGCGCCTGCTGGACGGTCGCCAACGCTGCCGCTCTCTCCTTGTTGATCTTGGCTTCCTTCTCGAGCCGCGGCAGCACCTTCTCAATGGTCTGCAGGTCTGCCAAGATCAACTCCGTCTCGATGGTCTCGATGTCGCTGGACGGGTTCACCGCACCGTCAACGTGAGTGACATCCGGGTCATCGAAGACCCGCGTCACCTGGCAGATGGCGTCCGCCTCGCGAATATGGGCCAAGAAGGCGTTGCCCATCCCTTCGCCCTTGCTCGCCCCTCGGACGATGCCAGCAATGTCGACGAAGTTCACGGTTGCCGGCACCATACGGTCGGAATGGAAAAGGTTCGCGAGGATCGGAAGGCGTGGGTCCGGAACGCCCACAACCCCGATGTTGGGATCGATCGTGGCGAATGGGTAGCTGGCCGCAAGCACATCGTTGCGAGTCAGCGCGTTGAACAGCGTTGACTTTCCTGCGTTGGGAAGTCCGACAATGCCGATGGTGAGTGCCACGGGCGACAAGCCTAAGACGTCAGCCGCGACAACCTGACTCAGTTCTCGCCGGTAAGGAAGGCCTCCATCGCGCGGGTCAAGGTGAGCGGGTCCTCAGTACCGGCGAGCTCGCGGGCCGAGTGCATGGAGAGCAGCGGGATGCCGACGTCGACAGTGGCGATCCCGAGCCGCGTTGCCGTCAACGGGCCGATCGTTGAGCCGCAGGGCACGGCATTGTTCGACACGAACTCCTGTGTGGCGATGCCGACCGCCCGGCAGATGCGCCGCCAGAGGGCTACGCCTCGGCTATCGGTCGCATAGCGCTGGTTGGCATTGATCTTGAGCAGCGGCCCGGAGTTGAGCAGCGGTTGATTGACCGGATCGTGCCGACCCGGATAGTTCGGATGAATAGCGTGACCAGTGTCTGCCGATAGGCAGAACGATTGCGCCAGAGACCGATGCTGCTCATCGAGTGTCGCCCCCAGACCAGAGGAAATGCGGGTCAAGACGTCGGCAAGCAGTGGCCCAGAAGCACCGCTGCGTGAGGCGCTGCCTAGCTCCTCATGATCAAATGCGGCAACCATCTGGATAGCGTCCCCATCACTGGTGTTGATCATTGCAACGATGCCGGCGTGCATGCTGCTCAGATTGTCCAGCCGGCCCGACGCAAAGAATTCCCGATGCGGGCCAAAGCTTGCCGGGGCTGCGATGTCGTACGCCCGGAGGTCGTAGCCGTCGATGTCGTCGGCAGTGCAACCAGCAGCTTCCGCTACGTAGTCAAGAATGTGAATGCCCGGATGGCCGACACTCCATACCGGCGTGGTGTGAGTCTGTTTGTCCAGCTTGAGGCCCCCGTCGTTCACAGTGCGATCAAGATGGATGGCCAGCTGAGGAATCCGCATGATCGCTTCCGTGCGTACGAGCACAGTGCTTCGGTCGCGGAGAACCAAACGACCTGCCAGGCCAAGCTCGCGATCGAGCCAGGAGTTGAGCAACGGAGCGCCATAGATCTCAACGCCCAGCTGCTGCCAACCGTAGGCGCCGGTGTCGGCCCTTGGCTTGAGCGTGAAGCCCGTCGAATCGGTATGCGAGCCCAGGATCCGGAACGGCATGAATGATCTTCCTGTGTCCGGGATTCGCCAGGCTACGAGCGCACCATCTCGCACCACATAGTGCCCGCCCGGGTCCGAGTTCCACTCCGCCGACTCATCCTGTACGGCAAAGCCCGCTGCAGCCAGCCGGCGGGCGCCTTCCGCAGCGGCGTGGTAGGACGATGGTGAAGCCTCGACGAACGCGGCCAGATCGGCGACATGATCAAGTGCGGAAGGCATGACTCCAACCTAAATCACCCACCGCCAAGCTAGATCCATGGCTGATGGAGGGTTCGCGGAGCGGCCTCCGACGATTTGTCGTCGCGCACCGGCAGGATCTTCTCCATGGAGAGCGTGACGGTCATTGCGCTGATCTGCGGCCTGACAGTGGGACTCCTGCTCGGTAGCCTTGCTGGCTGGGCGATCGCGCGTGCCCGGGTGCAGGCCGACTCAGCACACGCTCAGATGTTGATCGCGCAGTCGCAGGGAGAAGCAGCGACTGCCCGTGCCGAGGCCGCGCAGGCGCGCGCCGAAGGGGCCCAAGCTCGTAGCGACGTCGCAGAGGCGCGCAGCGAGGCAGCAGCAGTACAGGCCGAGGCCGCGCACGTGTCCGCCGACGTAGCCAGGGCAGTCGCTCAGCGCGACGCTGCCCTCGAGCGGACACGAGAGCTGGCCGCCGATCGCGAGTCGATGATCAACCAGTTCCGAGTGCTCTCGGCCGAGACGCTGGACCGACAGGGCCACGCTGCCGATGCCCAGGCGGAGGTGCGGCTCAAGGCGACCGAGCAGCTGATGATTCCGGTCCGGGAGAGCCTTGAGAGGTTCAACTCGCGGCTCACTGAGGTAGAGAAGGAACGAGCCGCCATGTCGGCCGAGCTGCGCTCTCAGGTCAGCCACGTCCAGCAGACCGGCGAAACGCTGCGTCGCGAGACTGCTGCGCTCGTGAATGCCTTGCGGAAGCCACAGATCCGTGGCTCATGGGGCGAGACCCAGCTCAAGCGGGTCGCCGAGCTCGCAGGCATGATCGAACGTTGCGATTTTGATCTTCAATTCACGACCAAGGATGACGATCGTGTGCTGCGGCCAGATATGCGGGTCAACCTGTCCGAGGGCAAGCACGTGTTCGTTGACGCCAAGGTGCCGCTCACTGCGTTTCTGGAAGCCGCCGAAACTGACGACCCGCAGCTCAAGGCGGAGGCTCTCGCGCGCTACGCGCGGAACGTCCGGACCCACATCGACCAGCTCTCCTCCAAGCAATACTGGAAGGCCGCAGAGACGCCTGAGTTCGTTGTTCTCTTTCTGCCGAACGAAATGTTCTTCGCGACCGCTCTTGATCAAATACCGGATCTCTATGACTACGCTGCCGCGCGGGACGTGGTGCTTGCGACGCCCACCACGCTGATCGGCATGCTGCGCGCGGTGGCGTACGGCTGGCGCCAGGCGGCCTTGGCGGAAAGCGCGAACGAGGTGTTTCGGCTTGGCCGCGAGCTGCACGAGAAGTTGGGTTTGCTGGGTAACCGCTTCGACAAGCTCGGCCGCGCACTGCGTACCTCGGTGAATGCCTACAACGAGACGATCGCCACGGTGGAGGGCACCGTGCTGGTACGCGCACGCAAGTTCCGTGACTTGAAGGTCAGCGAGAGGGAACTGCCCAGACCGACCCAGATCGATGAACCCGTACGCCAAATCCAGGCCGCTGAGCTCGTTGAGGATGCGGTCCGAGTCGAGCCGATCGTCGGCCGCGGCAGCCGACGACGTCCGGCGGCGATGCCCGAGGAGGCTGAGCTGTATCGAAGTGACCCGGATCTTCCTCAGCTGATCGAGCAGAGTTCGCGTGTGGACCCCGACCAAAGTGCACAGTCGTGCTGATCCGAGCCTCCCTGAATTTGCATCACGGCCGTGCGAAGCTCGACCGTTTGAAGCCGGACGACGTCAGTCGTGATGCAAATTCAGGGATCTCAGTGGATCAATCGTTGACGGCGCCCTTCCGGAGATCCTTGCGTAGCTCCGGCGGCAGCGCAAAGACCAGAGATTCCTCGGTGAGGCGCTCCTCCCTCGCGACAGGAAACCCCTGGCTGACTAGGTAATTCAAGACTCCCTGCACGAGGTCGTCCGGCACGGATGCGCCACTGGTCACTCCGATCGAGTCGACGTCAGTCAGCCAGATGGGATCGATCTCGCTGGCGTTGTCGATCCGGTATGCCGCCGTGGCGCCGGCCTCCAGCGCCACCTCGACCAGTCGCACCGAGTTGGACGAGTTCGCCGAGCCGACCACGATGACGAGGTCGCTGTGCGCCGCGATCTGCTTGATCGCGAGCTGACGGTTCTGTGTCGCATAGCAGATGTCGTCGCTCGGTGGATCCTGCAGAAGCGGGAACTTCTCTCTGAGCCGGCCGACCGTCTCCAAGGTTTCGTCGACGCTCAGTGTGGTCTGGCTCAGCCAGGCAAGTCGCGAGGGATCGCGAACTTCGAGGCGATCGACATCGTCGGGTGACTGTACGAGTGTGATGTGTTCGGGCGCCTCGCCAGTTGTCCCCTCGACCTCCTCGTGTCCCGCGTGTCCGATCAACAGGATTTGCAGGTCGTCGCGGGCGAACCGCCTGGCCTCATGGTGCACCTTCGTGACCAGCGGACAGGTCGCGTCAATCGCCTTGAGACGCCGCTCCTTGGCCTCCAGTTGGACGGCTGGGGAAACCCCATGCGCCGAGAACACCACGGTCGAGCCCTCCGGAACTTCCTCGAGTTCCGCTACGAATATGGCCCCGCGCTCCTCCAGGTCCTCTACGACGTGGCGATTGTGAACGATCTGCTTCCGTACATACACCGGCGGGCCGTAGGTCTCCAAGGCTTTCTCGACGGTGATCACGGCGCGATCTACGCCGGCGCAATAGCCGCGGGGGGCAGCGAGCACAACCTGCTTCGGGCGGACCCGCCTTGACGGGCTCGGTGCAATTGCCTGGCCACTCTCGGTCACCGGGTCAGTGTAGGTGCTGCAAATCGTCGCCCAGCAGAGTCCGGTACTACGCTCGCGGAGTGGCTTTGGAATCCTCGCCTGAGCACCCTCAACCCCTGCGGGTGATTGCACGTGCGGTCCGAGGCTGGGTGGAGCGGCTCGGCGCTGTGTGGGTCGAAGCCCAGCTGATCGAGATCAGCCGTCGCTCAGGGACCCGGACGATCTTTTTGACCTTGCGCGACAAGCTCGCCGAGGTCTCGGTGTCCGTGACGGCGTCACCGATGACCCTCGATGCGGCAGGACCTTTGACCGAGGGCGCGACCGTGGTGGCTCGGATCAAGCCGACATACTTCGAGAGCTCAGGCCGCTTCATCTTTTCCTGTGATGCCATCACTCCGATGGGCGAAGGTCGCCTGCTTGCGCGGCTGGAGCAGACCAAACGCCTGCTTCAGGCGGAAGGCCTGTTCGATCCGTCATTGAAGAAGCCGCTGCCGTTCCTGCCCAAGGCAGTTGGCCTCGTCACCGGGGCCGGGAGCGCCGCCGAGCGCGATGTCGTGGAGAATGCGCGGCGACGCTGGCCCGCGGTACAAATCGTTGCCAGCTACGCCTTGGTCCAGGGACCGCAAGCCTGCGAGCAGCTCATCGCCGCGGTCGAGCACCTTGACCGACGCCAGGAGGTGGACGTCATCATCATCGCCCGCGGCGGCGGCTCGGTAGAGGACCTTCTCCCGTTCTCTGACGAGGGTTTGATACGCGCTGTAGCTGCCTGTCGGACGCCCGTGGTGAGCGCTATCGGACACGAGTCGGACAGTCCGATCCTGGATCTGGTTGCCGACTACCGCGCCTCTACCCCAACGGATGCAGCGAAGCGGGTCGTGCCTGACGTTGCCGAGGAGAAGACTCGAGTGCATCAGGCTCGGCAACGGATGGTGCAGGCGATGTCCGGTCTGGTTGGCCGCCAGCAGGAGCTCCTCAACGCGCTACGCTCCCGACCTGTACTCATGGATCCGACAGCGACATTCGGGCGCCGATACGAGCAGCTGGCCGACCTTCGGCATCGCGCAGACCGTGCTATCGGCTCGACGATCGAACGCGAGTCTGCCCTGATCGGGCACCACCTGGCCCGAGTACGCGCCATGTCGCCCCAGGCAACGCTCGAACGCGGCTATTCGATCTTGCTCGATCCAGACGGTGTCGCGGTCCGCACGGTCGAACAGATCAAGGTCGGAGAGGATCTGCTGGCGCAACTCGCCGATGGGCAGCTGCGTCTCGAAGTGCTCGAGCTGATGCAGCGAGGAGCGGCATGACGGATCGAGCAACAACCTCCGAGACCCTCAGCTACGAGAAAGCCCGCGAGGAGCTGATTGTGATCGTCCAGCGGCTGGAGTCGGGTGGCGTCCCGCTGGAGGAGTCGCTCGCTCTTTGGGAACGTGGCGAGCAGCTTGCCGCCATCTGCCAAGCCTGGCTGGATGGTGCAAAGGCCAAGATCGAGGCCGCGCGAACGAATGAGCGCCCAAGAGCCGAGGAGACCTGAGTCGCCGCTGGTTCTCAGGCGCTGCTGGACAGTGTGGAGACGTACGCCTCCAACGCCTCGTAAGGGAGATCCGCGGTCACGATTGTGGTGACATCGGGGCCACGCAGCACGAGTGATCTGGTTCGGCCGTCAGGACTGATCAACCGTTGCCAGGTCTGGCCAGCGACAACGCTGCTGCCGTCGGCAGTACCCGCCCGGGACTGCTGATCAACCATCTCTTGCGGCCGCACGTCCCCTTGATTGAGATCGATGAAAACGTTCTGCGGGGTCAGAAACCCGATCTGCCACAGATTTCGCGGCGACGTCTCACCGTTGAGGTACGGCTCTCCCTGCGGTACCCAGGTGACGCGGGTGGCGCGCCAGCCTGCCGGAAGATTCGCTGGCGCGAGGACCTGGAACGGAGCTTCCTTTCGTGCCGTGGCGAGTACAGGCTGCCACTCCACTTCTTTGACAGGGTGGTCCTTGGGCGTGTTCGTGAAGATGATCGTGATCACGACCAACGGGATCAGGATCACAGCGAGCGAGCGGATCATGTCACCCGCAGTCGCCTGTCTCGTCGTACGCGCCACGTCCTAATCTTCACAGAAGACGCAAGGGAGCAATCACATCGGATCGCGCGCGACGCCAAGGCGGCCTCCAACGCGCGATCCGCGCCCGCGACGTTCGCGCCGCCGATCTGCAGGAGAAGCCGACGAGACGGCGTCCGTGGTGGA
>Ga0114129_10012026_pt1 | contig 12312 bp, 14 predicted proteins | sample RhiMetdeltSRZDD1_FD_80071 | JGI IMG/M metagenome (GOLD analysis project Ga0114129, IMG submission 80071) | Populus rhizosphere microbial communities from Tennessee, USA - Rhizosphere MetaG P. deltoides SRZDD1 (version 2) (version 2) | ecosystem: Host-associated > Plants > Roots > Rhizosphere >...
ATCGCATCGCTACAAGTTTATGTGCTTGTCTCGCAGGATACTCCCAAGATCGAGCAGTACACCCGGCGTGAAGGTGATATATGGGAGTACAAAGAGACATCAGGGTTGGACGCTGAAGTAGAGTTCGTATCGATTCAGTGCAAGCTGCAATTGGCTCACGTGTATCAGGGTGTCAGCTTCGAGCACGGGTGATTCCTGGTTCAACAACAGCTACAATCGCTGCTGGCGATGATGTCTAATCCTCAATATCAAGGGGATAATGTAAAGTGATACTACTCCGCCAAGAATAAGTTCATAAGTTCTACTCGAAATATGGATGGTTCTGGTAGCATATAGTACAGTAACTATTACACAAAGAATAAGAATCAGGAACACGATGCTGTTTCCCAAGAGTGATTCATAGTCTTGTCTGAGGGCCGTTTTCATCTGCGCAATCCGATGCCGAGACGCCCATACCTCCATATACCGGAAGTAATCCGAGATGCTTTGAGTAGGCAGCGGCACTCCATGAATCTTTCCAAACTCCTTCATCCTACTCAGATGGGTTCGATAAGCATTCTGTGCATTTGATGGAGTTGCTGCACCAAACCTGAGATCGGGTAGTTCGACTCGCGCTGTATAGGCCAATCGTGGGTGTTCCCCGACTGTCTCAAGCCAAGCGTCATCTGGAAAGATAGTTTCAAAAGACACAAATGGGCTAGCAGGCAAGGCGATAATGGCAGCACGCGTTGTAGTGGGTTCATCTACTAAAACCCAGAAACGCTGGACGTCAGTAAGTTCTGGATAAAACATTGAGCATTGACCTAAGCGTCGAAATCCTAGATGATTGAGGTCAGCTATAACTCGCTGAATGTTCTCTGGAGTGTAAATCTCCTGGTCGCTAAGATCGGTTAACGTGCGCTCGGAGGCATGATCGAGTTGCTTCTTCGAATACTGTATGGCCCTTAGAGTAAGAATGATACGGTAAATCATTAGACCAGACACGATAAGAGCACCTAATACTACTATGTAAAAGCTTGACATTTGTACCTCAAAATGAAGAAGCGATAGGTAACCCCAACGCGGTGAGGATCGCGACGATGAGCGGGGCGATGATCAGCGCGGGGAGCAGGTTCGCCACGCGGATCGCCTTGATCTCCAGCAGCCCACTGATTGCCAATCCGAGCAGCAAGACACCGCCTGCCGCCGTCATCTCCGTGAGCATCGGCGGCGTGAGGATCGCGTTGGCCTGCACCGCCAGTAGAGTCAGCGCGCCCTGAAAGATTGCAACGGTAAGCACTGAGAACATTACCCCTATCCCCAGGCTCGACGCGAAGGCCAGTGCAGCGAAGCCATCCAGTGTGGATTTGATCGCGAGAAGCTGGTAGTTCCCGCTCAGGCCATCCTGAATCGAGCCGAGGATGGTCATTGGGCCGACGCAGAAGATCAGCGAGGCGGTGATAAACCCCCGGATGAAACGGCGGGTAGCATCTTCGGCTTCCTCACCCTCCCCCTTATTGCTCGTGACACGGGATTCCAGCCACGCTGCGAAGCGTTGAAGGGCGCGGTCGATGTCGATCCACTCGCCGAGGATTCCGCCCACCAGTAGACTGCCGAGCGGGATCAGGATGTTGGCGGTGGTCAGTGCCATCTGCATCCCAATCACGATGGTGACCAGACCCAGCCCGGCGATGATCGTCTGCTGCATCTTCTCCGGGAGGCGGTTGCCGATCAGCATCCCCAGCGCGGAGCCAATCAGGACGGTAATGATGTTGAGGATGGTTCCGAGTCCGGTCAAAGAGTTTTCCTTCTGTGGGTTAGTGCAGATCATCCGCCGCCTGGAGCGCGGCCAGCAGCCGATCTTCCTCAGTTTGCGGTGTACCCTCAATGCGATCAGCATGGCGGCGGGCCAGCGACACTGCCACTTGAGATGCTCCCGCCGACTCCATATCCTCCGCCGACCATGACGGATGCTGGGCTGCAATTACCAGCGCGCGCCGCCAGCCTCTCGGCTTGAGAGAGGCAGCATCGCGGTAATACTCATAGGTCGAATGTGATACTTTGAGAATTAGCGACGCGATCACGCGTTCGGGCAGCGTCATTCCATAACGCGATTTACCCACGTCATGCAGCAGCGCGGCAGTGAGCAAATCCGGCTGATCGTAGCCATGCGCGCGGAGAGTCTTCATCACGCGGATGGAGTGAATCTGCTCGCTGCGGGTCATCCGTTGGAACAGCCTATAGAGATCAGGTGTGAGCACCTCTCGCACCACCGCGTCATCGACCGGAAGGGCGAAGGCAAACATCGCCCGCAGCCCCTGCCCGATGCGCCCGATTACTGCTGCCACGTACCGAACTCAGCGCGTGCTGGGAGCATCGCACGGCGTTGGGTTCGCCAGCAGATCAGAGATGCGGTAGGCCAGCAAATACTTGTCGGAGTAGTAGGGATCACTGGCGAAGTAGGCGGGCATGGTATCCCAGACCTGCCCGGTTGTCAGGTCCTTATGCACGATGATGTAGCGAAACCCATCGTCCTCCAGTGCTTGCAGGCTGGCGACATAATCAACCTGCTGGCAGTCCAGAAGGTTATTCCTGTTCCATGCATAGAGCAGCTTGTTTGAGGTAATGTAATCCTTCATACCGGGTACGGGCCGCCCGGAAACGCCTTCGACAATTGGGCGGCTGTGAACTGTCTGATAATACTCATACCGTTTGGATTCTTGGCGGCCCATCGGGAGATCAATCAAGGCGAACTCACCCGCCTCATGAGCAATCTGCTGATAGAACGGTGAAACTGCTGTATCCTGCATAACGACACGGCCCGTCCAATACTCAAAACAGATAACCGCTATGAGCGCTGCCAGCACCCCCATTTTAAGTGAACCATTCTGAATTCTTCGAAGCCACACTCCGGCCCCTGCCACAGTCAGGATTGCAACCGGAAGCGCCAATCCGAGTGCGAAAATATGAGGGCGCACTCCCCGGATGAATGGAAGCCAATGTACTAATCGTGCGGGCATCCAAATCGGGTAGATTGTGCCTCTGAACTTTAGCTCTGTGCCCAGAGCCAATACAAGATACACGGCAATCAAACTGTACCAGATCGTTAGCTTGCGCCGCTGCTCTGACCATAAACTGGAAATCATGAGAGAAATTGGAACGAGGCCCAGATAAAAGGTGAGTTTAACCTTTGTGGGTGCTCCAATGAGTCTGTAGAAACGATAGAACAAGCCGTGATAGGGGCTGGGGATGAAGAATGTGACAAGATCTACCTGTGTGGTCGTGGCATCGCTGTTAGCCTTGAGCGCTGTATCAAGTCCGGAGATGTTCGTAAATAGAGGAATTAAGCGCGGCAGCATGAGCACAATCGCCACACTACCTGCGAGCACCGCTTGCCGCCAGAAGATTGGGTCACGCCAACGCTGCTCGTCGAGGGCAAGATATACATACAGCACCATGATGAGCACCAGCGCCACCGAGAAAATGTAATAACTCGTCCAGGCAGTTAGGGCAACCGCGACTCCGGTCAGCACTGCAAATCCCAGCCGGCGGGGATTCTTCGCACTTAGCATCGCGAACAGCACAATCAATGGCAGCCATTGGAGGTTTGAGAAGTCGGGCCATGACCCCGCTATGCCGTTCCGCACAGGAAATATCGCGAAAAGCACACCCCCAAGCCAGCCGAGCAGCCGATTATCGAAGAGGTATAGCGCCAACCTGTATCCGCAATACGCGCACAGGAGCGTTATCACCAGCGTCGTCAGGTTGTAACCCACAACGGGGCCAAGAGCCAGCGAAAATAGCCATGCAAGCGCAGCCGTGAACCAGCTAATACTGTGAAAGCGCAGATCAAGGCCGCGCGGGTAAAACAAGTAGGGCGTATGCAGCCAGTTCTGGCCCTTGACCACCTGCCCAAACCACCAGTTATCCCACAACTTCATCCATGTATCGATGTCCCGACCACCCAACCCCGCCCCCAATCGGAACGCCAGTGGATACGACATGAGCATGATGATCAGCACAAAACCAACCAGGGCGATGAAGTCGCTCCGCCAGCCTTCCCATGCCGCGATTCTTTTGACCAGCGAAGCACCTGTTGATTGAGTCACTTGCTGGGTGGCGAGTGGTTCGGTCGTCTGCATGAACTCTCCTGTTAGGAACCGATTAGGAGGCCAGTTAGGAAGTTCGCCGGGATGCCGACCAGCCAGTTGAGTGGATTGATGACCGCCAGTATCGGCACATAAGAAGTGGCGAAGCCCAAGATGATCAAGCCAAAAAGTACATAGGTGCTCTCCTGTTGGTGGCGCTGCCACCAGATTGCTGGTTTGGGCGGCAGCAGCGAGAGCACCACCGTCCATCCATCAAGGGGAGCCAGTGGGATCAGGTTAAAGACGAACAGAAGCACATTCATAAATACCATCAGATAAACGATGAATTCCAGATTAGGGAGGAGACCACCAACGGTATTGATATTCAATGGGTCGAGAATACCAAAGCGGAAGAACACCGCGAAGATCGCGGCAATGAGCAGATTCGAGATTGGGCCTGCCGCCACCGCCAGCAGCATTCCGACTCGCGGGTTCCGCATCCGGTAGGGATTCACAGGTGCAGACCCCAGAATCGCGAAGCCAAACAGCACGCCGATCAAAAAGCCGGGCCAGTAGATATTGGCGCGCGGGTCAAGGGTCATGCGGCCCTGCTCGTAGGCGGTCATATCGCCTTGAGTGTAGGCGACATAGGCGTGTGCAAATTCGTGCACCGATACTGCAACCAGCAGCACAATCACGCGGGCGATAATAGAAGCAGGTGATAGATCGAACAAAAGGTTGCTCCTTGATAAGAATCTCGGCGGGGAAGCGCCGACATGCCAGATTATAGCCTTGATTTTGCCGCAGTCTGTAGCAATCTTCGGCGGCGAAAGGCAAGGACTCCCGACGCACTTGCCAGTACTGCGAGCGTGCCCGCACTAATCTTCCAGCCAAGGTCAAAAGTGCGTGGATAATAATCCATCTCGATAATATGCTCGCCCGGTGGAACAACCACGCCCCGGAAGGCATAATTAGCCTTCCAGATCGTCACAGTCTCCCCATCCAGCCGAGCATGCCAGCCGGGGTAGTAAGTTTCGCTGAAGACAACCAGAACAGGTTCATCACTGGTAACGACCGCTGCCAGCGAATTGACATCATAGCGAACGAAGTGGCCTTCAAACTGAGGCGCTTTCGCTACTTGAGGGAGCAAATCGATGTTGGGATTTCCGGTAATAATCGCCGTTTCGTATGGATCGAAATCAGGGTTGGAAAGTTCTTTCAATGCAGTTGCATCATCGCACGGTCTGGATAGAGGGCGCAGCATAAATTCGGGGCCAATTATCAGACGCCTCGTAGAGATAGGCATCGCCTTGATGTTTGACTTCTTTCAGGCTGGGATCAGATAGCTGATTCCTCGACACCTGATAGAGGGCAGCTAGAGCCTGCCTGCCACGTAATCCGAGCCTAAGCAAATGGTCCATAGTATCCAGATTGCCGCCATCCCAACGATATTCAATCGTCGGCACGCCGTAGTTTGGCGAGGTGCGCCGCCCGTCAATGCGAACTTCCGATAGGCTCAAATCTAATTTCGCCAACGGGTCTTGCGGATCATAGAGATTGGTCTCCGCATAGGGTATCGCTAACCCTGCTGCGTAAATCAGCATTTCAATCAGGACAGCACCCATGATGACCCAGCCACCAGTTGAAGTGGTGACATGCTGGCGCACAATTACAAACAGACACAGTGTAGCCATGAATAGAGTCAGTAAGAGAATGAGTAAGTTACGGGTTTGTGCTTGTAGAAATACCTGCGGTTCCAGCCAAGTGAACAGTCCCTGTTCCTGTGCCATATTGAACAATCTGGAACCTGCGAGAAGCCATACAATCAGGCCAGTGACTGTAGCGCCGATCAATACACCAAGCGTTCTGGCAGCAATGCCGAACACCCGCCCCGCAAAGTCTGATCGATTCTCAGCCTGCATCAGCAAAGAATCCAGCCCCAACCCGCCCAGCCCAGAAATACCAAAAGTCCATAAATACATATAGCGACCAGGCACACGAAAATACGGGACTAGTGCATAGATCAGTCGAAACAGGGGCGAGTATTTCACAGCAACCAGCAGGCCGAGCAGGGCAGCTGCCGCAAAATACCAAGCTTCGGGCTTTCTAGATGGGCTTATAAGCGCGGGAAAACAGAGCATCAGAGTGATTAGCCCAGCGAAGCCTGATACTTCCCAGACAGGTGCAAAACCCAGGGGCGTTGCGGTGGCCGTATCGAACCAGATATTCGGAATGATCAGTATCGGTAGGTGGGCAACCAGGACCGACCCACTGGACGCACCCTGATACGATAAGCCGTGATTTCTGACAATCTGCTGGAACCACTCAATACTGGGAACGAGCTGGATGGCAGCCAATCCTAGTGCTCCAAGTATGATGACAATCGACCAGCCAACCAGCCGGACGACCTTACTTAGCTCTCTAGCGGAGATAAGCTGAACAGCTATGAATACGAAATACACAGCCAAAGTAAACAGAGTAATCATTACATAGGGAAGGTGTCCGGTCGTGATCTGAAGCGCACATAGGATGGTTGCCGGGAAGAGATACCAGGCCAATTCCGGTCGGAATGTTAATAGACGCCTGTAGCAGAGGAGAATTAAAGGGGGCCACGCCGCTGCATAAATGTAAATCACATGCCCAGCCAAAATACGGGGCATGATGATACCGGAAAACATGTAGCTGAAAGCACTCACTAAAGCGGCGGAACGTTGTGCGTTCATATCCCGTAACAGCGCGTACATCCCTAATCCGCCTATCCAGATGTGAAATACAGCGCCCCAGTTGAACATTGCTGACCGAGGAAGAAATCGTAGGATCATGGCCGGGAGATAGAGGGCCGAGGTCTGCGAATCGGCAAGCGCCGGCGTCCCTGCACCAGCATATGGATTCCACAACGGGAACTGCCCTGCGGCAGACGCCTCTCTAACGGGGATATCCAGCATGTACATCAGGTTAATATCGCCGTGATAAGCTAAATCGCCGGGGGTCAGTATGATACGCGCGAAGGGGAAGAACGCAGCGAGCAAAAGAGCACCTGCAATCAAGGCATTCCGAACCACCGAAGATTGCTGTAACTTCATCATTGGAGTTAACTGTGTGACAGATTGGCCCATTAAGTAGTAATCCTATGCACCTATGTTAGCTGGATTCCGTTACACCCGCAGAGTAATGTTCCATTCACCACCCTAGAACTGTGCGGTTAATCTGCTGCACCAGCGGGATCATCAGCGCCAAGAGCCAGGGCGTCGGCATCATGAGCAAGGCCGCGATTCCAATTCCGAGGATCAGGGTCGTCCGTCCAGAGGCTGCTTCCCATCTTGCCATCGCGCGCAGAGGGAGGATGGCATGGATCGACATATAGCCGTCTAGAGGGAACAGGGGCAGCAGATTGAACAGCGCAATTGCAAGGTTCAGCCGCACGAACACCGTCAGCCATTCCGCGAGAGTAGGCCATGTATTGATCGGCGTTGAGGGCAGCATCCCAAGCGCGCTCATGACTGCTACCCCGATCAGCGCCAGCGCAAAGTTTACACTTGGCCCGGCTGCGACGGTGATCACCCCACCCAGTGCATCGGGGATGGCCCTGCCGCCGATCTGCATGCGTTGTGGCTGGAAGTGCACCGGGCGGCTCCAGCCGATCCCCAGCGCCAATCCAAGCAGCACGCCGATGCTTTCCAGATGCAGAAGCGGATTGAGAGTCAGCCGCCCTTCCTCGCGCGGGGTTGGGTCTCCCAGAGCGGTGGCGGTCAGTGCGTGGGCGAATTCATGCGCCGTGAACGCGATCACCAGCACCACCAGCCTCACCAGATAGATCGCCCAGGGAAATCGTGCGAGGAACGCAAGCATGGCGGCGATTATAACGGTCGCTATGGGATCAAACTAGAGTCCTTAGTGATTGGTTTTTAGTGGTTAGTTGTGAATGAGAGTGTTTCGCTTCGCCAAAACGCAAAGAGCCACCCCAATCCGGGCGGCTCTTTTTGGTATCGCGAGAGAATGATAATACAGGCATCAAATCAGTGCAAATCTCAGCGACTATAATCACACGAAATAGATGTGTGAGGCAGATTGGATGCCGTTCCGATCATGAACCTAATGATTATCATTACTACCCGTCGCTACATCGTCCGTGACGATGAGTTGGACCCGGTATGCTGAGTGTTCAATTCGATCCAGCGACGTACGTTGCGGCTCGACCGCCAGAAGCTCTATCGTGTACGTATCGAACAAAACCGCCCGCGAGACACCTTGATTCGGATCAGGCAGGGTCAACCAGGCTTCGCCCGACTTGCCACCGAGTCGAGTTTGCAGCCAGACTATCACCGGCCCCTGCTGCTCACAATCGATCTCAGTGCCAACCGGGCAGCGCTGATCTTTCGGCACGTCGAGGAAGAACAGACTCAACGATCCATCTGCCAGCAGCAGTGTGTCATCCATGTTCATCCAGAACGGCGTGCCCAGCGAAAACGTGACTGGCGCGGGCGTGGCGGTCGGCAGACCCTCCCTGACGACCAACTGCGCGCGGTACGCTGATCGCTCAATCGGGTCCATCGACGTTGGCACTGGCTCGACCGCCAGCAGCTCTAATGTGTACTGATCATAGAGCACCGCAGTGGATATTCCCATTTGGGAATTGGGGAATGTCACAGACACTTCGGCTGCCGCATCACCGAGCCTGGTTTGCAGCCGGGTCGTCACCTGTCCCGCCCACGCACACTGGATGTTCGTACCGACCGGGCAGCGAGAGTCCTCTGGCACGTCAAGAAAGGTCAACTCCAGCGATCCATCCTGCTGGGATACCGTCTGATCCATCTCGATCCAGAAGGGTGTCTCCAGCGTGAATGTGTCTGGCGTCTCTACTTCCTGTGTAGATGCTTCGGCAGGACTACACGCAGTGAGCATAAGACATAACAGTAACAAAGGCAGAACCCAACGCATCGCAACCTCCATATCAGTAAAGTTCCATAAGTACGTCTATATATCTTTCTTCCTGGAAAAACCCGGATGAGCGAATTCATAGCTACGCCCGTAATACAAGAACAAGTCTTGTAGTGAAGAACGAGTCTTGACTTACCTTTGTTCCCTGCCTCCGCGCATGAGCGTGTCTGGTAGCAACAATTTCAACTTCTGACAGATCACTTCCTTGATCTGACGAGAAAAAGGTTGTAGAATGTAACCACTGTTACATTTCTGGATCGAGCTATGGCGATTATCACAGCAAATGAGTTGCCTCATTCCATTCCGACGGAGCCGCTTCAACGTTTGTTCCTGCGATTCCTTCGGTTCGGGTGTATGGCATGGGGTGGGCCAGTTGCTCAAATCGCCATGATTCGCCAAGAACTAGTTGATGAGGAGCGCTGGATCTCTAACGAGCGCTTCAACCGGGTGCTGGCGGTGTATCAGATACTCCCCGGCCCGGAAGCGCATGAGCTTTGCGTGTACTTCGGGATGCTCTCACGAGGCCGGATCGGTGGGCTGCTGGCCGGGTTAGGGTTCATGCTGCCGGGTTTCGTGCTGATGTTCCTACTTTCATGGGTCTATGTTGCCTACGGGATCACCAACATCTTATTGGCAGGGTTATTCTATGGATTTCAGCCTGCGGTTGCGGCGCTGATCATCCGCGCCGTGCACCGGATCGGGCAGCACGCGATCTCCGACCGTTGGCTGATGGGCATCGCGGTGCTGGCGGCTGTCGCACAGATACTTGGGATTCCGTTCCTCATCACGCTGCTGGCCGGAGGCGCATCATACGTGTTGATCCGGCGGCAGCATCACCACCTCGGAATTGCAGTGGGGATTGGTGTGTTTGCACTCGTCCTGATCGCATCGCTGCTCGGAGTATTCCAGCCGCAGATCGCTGCACAATCAGGTACTGCGGCGCAGGCAGTACATCCCTCGCTCGGAATGTTATTTCTCTCCGGGTTGAAGGCAGGGCTGCTGACGTTCGGCGGGGCTTACACGGTAATTCCGTTTCTTCAGCAGGATGCGGTGATCAACGGCGGCTGGATGAGCAATGCGATGTTTCTCGACGGGCTGGCACTTTCTGGGATACTACCCGCGCCTCTCATTATTTTCAGTACGTTCGTGGGGTATATCGGCGGCGGGCCACTCGGTGCAGTTGCCCTAACGGTCGGGATTTTTGCACCGGCCTTTGGCTTTACGTTAATTGGGCACGATGTTCTTGAACGCCTGATTCAGCATCCCTCACTTGCCATCTTTCTGGAAGGCGTGACCGCCGGAGTCGTCGGGCTGATCAGCGCCACTTCGCTTGGACTGCTCGGCACGGCGTTGAGGGACATACCTTCCATCGTAATTTTCTGCGTTGGGCTAATTCTCCTCTATCGCTGGAAGTCGAAGATGGTCGTCCCGGTGGTGGTCTTAGCCGGGGGGTTGATCGGCTTGATCTTGGTTGGGTTGCGCTGATGCAAAGCTGGCTGCTGCTGGTTTACAAGATCGCATCCGAGCCTTCGGCACGGCGGGTCTACGTGTGGCGCAAACTGAAGCGGCTGGGCGCGATTCTTCTGCACGATGCGGTGTGGGTGCTGCCCGCCAATCCACACACCCGCGAACACTTGCAGTGGCTGGCAGTAGAGATCAAGGAGATGGAGGGTGATGTCACATTATGGGAGACGGCGACCCTAATCTTCGGACAAGAAGATTCACTCAGAGAGCAGTTTCAGCAGCAGGTGAATGAGGAATATCAGAGCATCCTGAGTGAGATGAAACGTGAGAACGCTGATCTCGCCGCGCTGTCCAGACGCTACCAGCAGGTCGCGGCACGGGATTACTTTCATTCCGAATTGGGCCAGCAGGTGCGACAGGCACTCATCGAAGCGACGGGAGACGCGCCATGAAATGGACAACGTGGGAGCAGGTTGGGGTGGATCGGATGGCGTGTGCGTGGCTGATCCGCCGCTCCATCGATCCGGGGGCCGAGTTCATTTTCATCCCAGTCGGGGCGAGTCCATCTGGCGACGCAGAACCCTTCGACATCCCCGGCGCGCGGCTCTCGCACCATCGCGGGCACTGCACCTTTCACATGATGCTGCGGGAATACGATCTGCACGATCCGATTCTGGATCGGATCGCCCGCATTGTGGATGAAGCGGATGTGGTTCAAGAAGCCAACGTCGAGTCTGCCGCACCGGGTCTCGATCTGATATGCCGGGGAATTCGTCTCACAAGCCCGGATGATTACGTAGCGATTGAGCGCGGTGCATTGATCTATGAGGCGCTGTATGCACAGCTATCGACCGAACAAGCAAGTTAAGTTCAATTTCTCAAGCAAGATATGGAGGATAGGACGATGAAATGGATTACGCGTGAGCATGTGAAGGTAGATCGGGTAGCGTGCCCCTGGATGATCAAGAAGTTTGTCGATCCGCAGGCGGAATTTCTGTTCGTGCCATCGGATCAAGTGATGAGCGAGGCGGAGCGGTTAGGGGCTACTCCCTACGATGTGAAGAATGTCGAGTTAGGGCATCATGGGAAAGAGTGCTCGTTTGAGGCCATCCTTAAGAAGTATGACCTGACAGGCGATCCGGCGCTGGTGCTGCTCGGCAAGATCGTCAACGGGGCAGATACCGATAACACTCTGTGGAATCAGCCTGAAGGCCCTGGCCTCGAAGCGATTGCCGAGGGGTTCCGGCACTTGGGCTACAAGGATGATCACGAGGTCAACGCCGCCGAGTGGATCGTCTACGATGCGCTCTACGCATACTGTCAGGAGATGGTGAATCAGAACAAACCGGAAGGGATGTTCGCCTAGTTAGTGGAGGTTTCTTTGACTCATCAAGTTCTTTTCGTGTGCCCACATGGAGCGGCTAAGAGTGTGCTGGCTGCGGCGTATTTCAACCAGCTTGCCAGCCGGAACGGGTTGGCGTATCAGGCAAGATCGGCGGGCACTGAGCCAGATGACCAAGTGAACCCCCTCGTGGTCGATCTGCTGCATGGAGAAGGCATTGATGTATCGAGCCAGAGGCCGCGCAGGCTCACAACGGGTGATCTGGCGAGGGCAGAGTATGTTATCACGATGGGATGCGATCTGTCGGAAGTGACCTCCGGTGCAAAGGTGCTTGATTGGAGTCACATTCCCGCCGTGAGTGATAACTCTGCGGCAGCCGCTCAGATCATCCGGCAGCACGTCGAGGCGCTGATCGATTCTCTCCGGGTAGACCCGTCGTGAGAGCAAGCATCCTTGAGATCGCCCCGGAGGTGCGGGCTTTACGCAGCCTGAGCCGCGATG
>Ga0114129_10012027_pt1 | contig 12310 bp, 12 predicted proteins | sample RhiMetdeltSRZDD1_FD_80071 | JGI IMG/M metagenome (GOLD analysis project Ga0114129, IMG submission 80071) | Populus rhizosphere microbial communities from Tennessee, USA - Rhizosphere MetaG P. deltoides SRZDD1 (version 2) (version 2) | ecosystem: Host-associated > Plants > Roots > Rhizosphere >...
CCACCGATCTTCCAGCAGAGCTGCGGAACGTGCCATGGAAACGACAGCAAGCAAGGACCGTCGATCACGGATCTCCAAAACTACTCGCCTGAGGAGATTTATCAAGTTCTAACAACAGGCAAAATGAAAGAGCAGGCCGCCCAGGTTCCCGATGTTCAAAAAAGACAAATTGCAGAATTCCTCGCAGCTCGTCCGATGGGGAGTGACGAGGCGGGCGATTTGAAGAAGATGACGAATCCCTGCTCTTCCAATCCGCCGATGTCCGATCCGGCCGCAGGTCCGTCATGGAATGGGTGGAGTCCGGGCAACCAGAATGCGCGCTTCCAGACGGCCAATGCAGCCGGTCTGGCACCGGAGCAAATTCCAAATCTGAAACTCAAATGGGCCTTCGGCGTTCCTAAGGCTGCGGAAATGCATTCGCAGCCGACCGTTGTCTCTGGGCGAGTCTTCTTCGGTAGCGATGGCGGATACATCTATTCGCTTGATGCGAAGACGGGATGTGTCTACTGGGCGTTTCACGCCGATTCCGGCACACGGACCGCACCCACAATCGCTCCAATCCAAGGCCAAGGCGCAACCAAATATGCGGTTTATTTCGTCGATGTACTTACTCGCGTGTACGCACTCGACGCGCAAAACGGCAAGCTTTTGTGGAAAGTTCGTGCTGGTGCACATCCGCGGGCAAAGAGCACAGGTTCGGCGACTGTTTATGACGGCCGCATCTACGTTCCAATGTCCGCCATGGAAACCACAACCGGTGCTGTCCTGACATACGAATGCTGCACCTTTCGCGGCCACGTAACCGCGCTGGATGCGAACACCGGTAAAAAGCTCTGGACGACTTTCGTCATTCAAGAAGAACCCAAACCGCGAGGCAAGAATAAAGAGGGGCAGACCTTATACGGTCCTGCTGGCGGATCGGTATGGAATCCTCCAACGGTCGATCCGAAGCGACGCCGTATCTATGTCGGAACTGGAAATGGAGTAAGCGAACCTGCCGCTGCAGGGACCGATTCGGTGATTGCCATGGACATGGAAACGGGCAAGATCATCTGGCAGCACCAGGAATATAAAGGGGATGTCTTCATCAACAACTGTAAGGCTACAGGTGAACCCGGTGACAATTGTCCGGAAAAGTTAGGTCCCGATTATGATTTCGGCGGCGCCGCCTTGATCATGCACACCCTTCCCGATGGTCGCGATGTCATTATTGCTGGCAGCAAAGGCGGCGTAGCGCTCGCACTCGATCTGGACAAGAATGGGGCTGTTGTCTGGCGAGCCAATCTCGCCGAGCGAGCGCCTGGCGCCGCAGGTCTGATCGTTTTCGGCGGCGCATCCGACGGTGAAACAGTCTACTATGGTCTGAATCAACCGGGCGGTGGCGTCGCTGCCGTCAAGTTGGCGGACGGTTCCCGCCCTTGGACTCAAAAGATCGCGGCCGCTGGTCCCGGCAATCCGGCAGCTGTATCCGCGATTCCAGAAGTGGTTTTTACAGGCTCCTCAGACGGCACAATTCGCGCTCTTTCAACAACTGATGGCCATGTGCTGTGGCAGTACAGCACCGCCCGCGACTATGAAACCGTCAACGGTGTTGTGGCAAAGGGGGGCAATATGGGACAAGCGGGCGCAACGATTGCAGGTGGCATGCTATTTTTAGGATCCGGCTATGGCACGGGAAATGGCGGATTCGGTAACGTGCTACTGGCGTTTGGCCCTGAATGATGACGAAGAAGATTTATAGAACTGACGACCTCCGCATACAGGAAATTAAGGAGCTTTTACCTCCGGACGCCATTCGAGAAGAATTTCCTCTGACAGCGCATGCGGCAGAGGTTACTTACGAAACTCGGCAAGACATTCATCGAATTCTGCATGGTGCCGATGACCGGCTGCTGGTCGTCATTGGGCCGTGCTCCATCCACGATCCCAAAGCAGCCCTCGAATATGGTCAAAAGTTGAAGGCCGAGCGAGATCGTCTGCGATCCGATCTGCTGATCTTGATGCGCGTGTATTTCGAAAAGCCACGTACAACGGTTGGATGGAAGGGCCTCATCAATGATCCACGCCTCGACGGCAGCTTTCAGATTAACGAAGGGTTGCGCACAGGTCGTAGGCTCCTGGTCGAATTGAATGAAATGGACATGCCGTCCGGCGTCGAGTATCTCGATGTGATCTCACCGCAGTACATCGCTGATCTCGTGAGCTGGGGCGCTATCGGAGCAAGGACGACGGAGAGCCAAGTCCATCGCGAACTCGCGTCCGGTCTCTCATGTCCCGTCGGGTTCAAGAATGGCACCGACGGAAATCTCCGCATTGCGGTGGACGCTATCCGGACCTCGCAGCATCCGCATCATTTCCTGTCAGTCACCAAACAAGGACACTCGGCGATCGTTTCCACCATGGGGAACGAGGACTGCCACATTATCCTGCGTGGTGGAAGACAGCCCAATTACGATCCAACCAGCGTCGATGCCGCCTGCAAGGAACTCGCCGGCGGAGGACTGGCACAGCGCGTGATGATTGATGTGAGTCATTCCAACAGCCAAAAAGATTACTTGCGCCAGATTGAAGTCGGAGGCGAGGTAGCCGAGCAAATTGCTCACGGCGATAACCGCATCATGGGAGTTATGGTCGAAAGCAACCTCAAAGCCGGTCGGCAGGACCTCATACCCGGCCGCGAACTTATCTACGGGCAGAGCATTACGGACCCTTGCATTGGCTGGGATGAAAGTGTTCCGCTTCTGAACGTCTTTGCGGCCGCCGTGAGACGGAGACGGATTGAGGCGGAAGTGAAGGATTAGCACCAGAAGCCGGGAATCCGCCAATGTTCAATTCCCAATTCTCAATTCCCATCGGATGGGAATCGAGAATTGGGAATTGAACATTGGCGGATTGCTTTCCTTTTGTGGCTAATCTCCTATGACGATGCGCGGACGTGCTTATTGAACCAATCCACGGTCCGTGTCCACGCAAGCTTTGCCGCGGCCTCATCGTAACGAGGAGTAGTGTCGTTGTTGAACCCGTGCATCGTACCCTGGTAAGTAAACTGCTGATAATCGACCTTCGCTGCCTTCAATGCGGCTTCATATGCCGGCCATCCTGCATTAATCCGGTCATCCATACCAGCATAATGAATCAGCATATGCGCTTTGATCTTTGGGACATCTGTGGCCATCGGTTGAGCTCCGTAAAAAGGAACGCCCGCACTTAGCGCATCACCCAGCCGTACGGCAAGCGTGTTCACCACTCCGCCGCCAAAGCAGAAGCCTACGGAGCCGAGCTTTCCACTACTCTCGGCGTGTCCCTTAATCCAGTTTGATGCGGCAACAAAATCCTCGGTTCTCTTCGCCGCGTCCAGTTGGCCGAACATCTGGGCGGCTTTCTCTTCATCCCCTGGATATCCGCCGACAGGTGCAAGAGCGTCCGGCGCGAAGGCTATGAAATTCGCTACCGCCAACCGCCGAGCAATGTCCCGGATGTGTGGGTTCAAACCGCGATTCTCGTGAACGACCAGGATTGCCGGAAGCTTGCCACCGGCTTTCGAGGGGCGGACGAGATAACCCTTAACAGTACCGTTGCCCTGGGGTGACGGGCATGAGGCTTCTTCTCCTTTGATTCTCGAGTCGGTCGCCGCAATCTGCTCTCCCAAAACGAAATTGGGCCGGAGGGCTTCCAACATTGCCGCGGCCGTCATGCCGCCCACCGCATATTTTGAAGCCTTCTCTATGAACTCACGGCGATCAATACCGCCATGAACGTATCGGTCAAATAGGCTTAAAACTTCCTTAGGGAAATCGCTAGCTTTCATTCGTTGCATACCGGTGACTCCTTAGGTTTTGTTTTGAGTGCCGGAAAGGATATCACGGCCCAGCCATTTATTCATCCTATCGTGTCGCTAGAATTACGGGTGACGGCGATTCCACTTCGACTACTTTGATGGTAGAGAATCCGGCCTTTTTCAACCAGTCTTTGTATTCCGCCATGGTGAACACGTCACCTTCGTTGGTGTGGAGGAGCATATTCAAGCCGAACAGCAATGGGAACGTTGGTCCCGTGCGACTATCGTTGGGGATCATTTCAGCAATGACAAGTGTGCCCCCGGGTTTGAGAGCGCGATATGCCTTATTGATCAGAATTTTGCCCCACTTCTCGCCTTCAGTGTGAATAATGTGCCCAAGAATAACGATATCGTACTGCTTTTGTCCGAAGTCGGTCTGGCGCAGATCGCCTTCGAGGTAGTCATACCGATCCGCAAGGCCGAATTGTTGGGCGTACTCCCGCGTAACCGCGATAACTTCGGGATGGTCGAGTGCTGTGACCCGCGCCGACGATACCGCCTGGGCAAACGGCAGCGACCAAGCGGCCGAACCCGCCGCGACGTCCAGTACTCGTTCGATTTTTTTCAGCTTCGATTCTGGAATTGCCCGCACCAGCGCACGCGCCGAGTTGTAGGTCAGCGGAAAAATCGCTTTGACGAGGCGTGGGAAGAATTCTCGCCCTTCCGGGGAGTCGATCGAGGCTACGGACTTTCCTGTTTTGATCACGTCCGCCAGTTTCATCCAGCCCTCCAATGTCATTAACCCCTCGTCCGCCATAGAACCGATGAAAGACGGTTTCGTACGCACGAGAAACGTATCGGCAATTGGCGTCAACGCGAACTGGTTTCCTCTCTTTGTGAGATAACCGATGCCGGTCAAAGCCTCGAGCAAACGCTCGACACCGTGCGTGTTCGCTTTAATCGCCTTGGCAATGTCCGCGGCGGTTTTCCTTCCCTGTGCGATGGCGGTGAAGATGTCCAATTGAATTGCGGCAATCAACGTCAGCGATATGCGCGCTGCCCAGAGATCGGTCAAAAACTTCATTGGAGTTACCGACGTTTCCGCTTTCTTTTTTTGTGGTCTCGACATGAGTTACTCCTGTGTTGAATGAATCCATTAATGTACTGCGGCAAGTGTCTGAATCAGGCGATATTCCCCTCCTCACGGAGGAGGGGAATATCGCCTATTTCACGCAATTCGTTCTATATCTTCCTTCGAGAGGTTGCGACTCGATCACGCAAATGTAACGGTAGCGAAACATGGTAAAATCCGCGCGGCGAGGAGGCGGCTTGCGCTTTCGACTAGGCTTTCCCGAGCTGATCATCATGTTCATAATTACGCTTTTTGTTTTCGGGCCGTTGTTAGCTGCCAGAGTTCGTGAATCGAGAAAGCGCTACGACTATTCCGTTCCGGTTTGGATCGCGTTCGGTCTGTGTCTGGTAATGTCCTTCATTTATGGCGTTAGTGAATACGGTCACAATTTTTCGATAGAGGGCGAAAACTTATGTCTACCGTGGAACCCCAACAAGCTAGGTTTTTTTTCGAAGGCGTTGCCTTGCCCTGGCTAAAGAACGAGCATCCAGTAACCAAAAGAGTCATCGAAGCCGTTCCGATAGATAAAGGCGATTATCGTCCAAACGAGGCCTCCCGGACGGCGTTTGAATTGGCATGGCATATCGCTTCCGCCGAAAACCGATTTTTGGATGCAGTGGCAGCGGGGAAATTTGATTTCAGCGGCGGCAAGCCGGATTCGATTCGAAACTCGGCGGACGTTGTGAAATGGTACGCCGAGAATTTTGAAGCGAATATAAAAAGGGTTGAGGCGTTATCGGATGAGCAACTCCTGAAGATCGTGGACTTCAGAGGTATACGACAATGGCCGGCCGTGCTGTTCCTTCAGTCCTGCCTTCACCACACGATCCATCATCGGGGGCAGTTGTCGACCTATCTTCGGCCAATGGGAGCGAAGGTTCCTTCGATCTATGGCCAAAGCTACGACGACGCCCAGGCTGCAGCAAGAAAATAGATTCGATTCACGGCGCTAGAGCATTGGCGGCGGCGATGGCGTCGGCTTCCGTCAAAAGCCCGAACAGAAAATAGCTGCGTTCCGCGGTACTCCACATGAAAGCCAGCTCTCCACCTTTTTCCGCATTCTGAAGAATCAGGCCCTGGCCCCCGGTCACTTGGACTTGCCGATTGTCCATATCGTATTGCGTCGGAATGAAAACAAAAGACGCAGGCTCCTTGGCGAATCCTTCGCGCAGGGTGTGCGCGTCGGGCGAATTGATCCCGACAATTCGAAAAAGGACCTCCATGAACTGATCCATGGGGAATCCGGACGGGCCGCTTAGCGTTAATGGCGGTGCCTGGATAATGAAGAAGTCCCCATAGTCCGTCAGAACCCCGGCATCTTGATGAAGCTTGAGCACAAGGCCGTTCCAGGCCGATGGCACGGTGATGTCCGTCGCTTTCGCCTCACGCAACGCGTCCGTCAGATCGCTAACGTTCAAAGTAACATCACGTGTGAAAGAATCGATTACACCGAATTGCGTAACTGACGGAGACTTCAGCATTCGTGGCGTAAATCCCGCGCGTTTTGTGGCCGTCTCCAAATTGCTGACCGGCTCACCGTCCGAGTTTGGATCGGAAAATATCGCGCGCATCGGAGGAGGCAACCTTCGCATACCGTCGGGCGTGGAGCGCAGGACGTCGAACCGTTTTAGTGACAGAGGCTGAGACGGCGCCGGTTGTTGGGTGAAGAGCAGGAAGACGACCAAAGGGTTTATTAAGACGTACATTGTTTTCGATAAGTAAATATCAGGCGAGGAACACAAGAAAACACAAAAAACACAGACGTCTGGTTTCTCAGCGCCCCTTAAAATCCGGCTTCCGTTTTTCCAAGAACGCGCGAACACCCTCGTTCTTATCCTCGCTTGCAAATGTCAGGCTGAACAAATCCGTCTCGCGGTCAAGCCCCTCCCGAAGGTTCATGCGCGCGGCCGTTTTCACCGCTTCTTTTGCCATCCGCAAAGCGATAGGGCTTTTCTCGGCGATGCGCGCAGCTAGAATCCGCACTCGCTCGAGCAGTTGACTTGCCGGTACAACGTCATTCACCAGCCCGATCGCTTTGGCCTCAGTCGCGTCAATAAGGTCCCCAGTCAGAATCAATTCCATCGATTTGCCTTCGCCAACGAGCCGGGTCAGGCGCTGAGTACCGCCTCCGCCCGGAATAATTCCAAGATTGATTTCGGGTTGCCCAAGCTTAGCGGTATCCGCTGCGATACGGACGTCGCAGGCAAGCGCGAACTCCAATCCTCCACCCAGACAAAAGCCGTTGATCATTGCAATGACGGGCTTCGGAAATTCTTCTACGGCGGTAAATACGCGGAGCCCTTTCATCGCCTCCCGCTGGGTGAGCGCTGTGCGGCCGTCAAACTCCGATATATCGGCACCGGCAATGAATGCCTTGTCCCCGGCGCCTGTAACGATCAGCACTCGACAGTCCGGCGCGGTTTGCAGCGAATCGAATGCATGAAGAATTTCATCCCGAGTCGCCTGATTCAGGGCATTCCGCTTGTCCGGCCGGTTAATCGTAAGCGTAGAAATGCGGTCGCTCGTTTCGATAAGAATGTTTTGGTAAACCATGGGAGTTTTCAGTAGCGAGAAGAAAATCGATTTCCTCTCCGGAAAAATTGGACGGGAAAAGGTTGTAGGCCCCGTCTATAACTGCGAGCAGCCATAGACAGAGCCCAAAGCAATCACTTCGAAAGCGCCGCCAGCGTTGGACCAGACTCTCCGCGCGGGAGCAGACTTGGCCCGGAGGGGTTGAACAATGTCCGGGGATCAATTTTCGGATCGATGAGCACACCAATAAAGCAGTTTTGCATCTCTTCCCAGTTTTGATCGCCCCACACGACGAGCTTGGCCGGATCTGGGTTGTATTTGTTGTTCGACGAATTGTCGTAATGAGCCACGCCGATAATCCGCGTACCCTTAGGTAAGGCAATCGGGTCTTTCAAGTCATATCCTAATTGCCAATTGAAATCCCACTTCGCCTTGAAAACCGTCTCTGTTTTCCCCGAGGGAAATACAAGCCGGAGTTCGTAATCTTTGCCTCGGAGGTGCATATGGGGCTGCAAGTATGCAAGTTTCATATCGACCGTGGTCGTCATTTCTGAAACGACCTCGGCGTTGCCGTCTCGGGGGGGAATAGCCAAATTGGCGCCTGTAGGGCCATTGTGCATGAAATATCGAAGATTGGGAGGATTCTTCGCGAATACGAGTCCCACACGCGACCGGTCGGTCGTGGCCTTACCGATGGCGGTGTAATGCATATTGAAAACGAGATCAGAACCCTTCGGAACAAACTTTGCCGAGCCGAATAGACCGAAGTCCTGCGCACCGAGACCTGGGTTGAACTTTCCAAGTGTGTCGGGCGCGTCCTGTTTCGCCATGACCAAGCTACCGGTTTCATACGCCTCGCCCGGTATTGCATCTTTCATGAATTCCGAACCCGGCGGCCTGACGATAACTCTCCCGTGATGGAGCACCTGCGGATTCCCTGGGCGCATTTCCGCAGCAACGACCCAAACGTCCTCCGGGAAATTGACCTTAACCAGAAAGTTCTGGTAGTTCACTGTTCCTGTCGCCGGAACATTAAAATCCTTCGGCATTTCGACGATCATGTCGGGCTTGATGTTCCACCCATCCTGGAAGGTTATGGGCGCCGGCCTGTCTTTCGCATCACCCTCAGGCGCTCCACCGTCGGCCCAAGCACTGATCGTTTTGATTTCCGATTCGCTTAGCCGTTTATCATTTTCGAAATGACCGTAGGCCGGGTCCGCGAACCATGGAGGCATCTGACGAGTAACCACAGCCTGTTTCATTGCCTTTGCCCAGGGCCTTGCGTCGGAGTACGAAAGGAAAGACATCGGAGCGATCTCGCCAGGCCGGTGGCAGCTCTGGCAATTCTTTTGCAGGATTGGCAGGACATCCTTATTGAATGTGACAACCTTCGATTTTGAATCTTCCTCTGTGGCTCGCGCGGTAATGGCAAGAGCGAACAATGCCAATAGAAAAACAACAAACGCTACTTTTCTTGACTGCATGCCCAGCCTCCTGTGGTGAAGCGATTCATCGCACTTTAGTTTAGTCGCTCGGCAAAAGCAATTCTGGAGCGTTTTTGATTGCTGTAAGGTCCTTGAGCGGCTATACATTTACCGCATGAAAGCAAAATCAAACGTTTTTCTCGTTGCCCTCACGTTGTTTTCAGCCGCTGCCCCACTGCTGGCCCATCACTCTTTCGCCGCCGAATTCGATGGCACGAAGCGAATTGAACTGACGGGAGTCGTCACGAAGGTCGAATGGACGAATCCCCACGTTTGGTTTTACATCAACGTGAAGGATGAACCGACCGGCAAAGTTGTCAATTGGGCCGCCGAAATGGGAAGCCCTAACTCCCTCATGCGCTCGGGTTGGACCCGAAACACGATGCAAGTAGGAATGGTCGTGACGTTGAATGGTTCCCTTTCTAAGGATGGCAGCAACCGCGTAAACACCAACAGCGTTTTCGTGGATGGGAAAAAGCTGGGTGCCGCTTCGAGCGAGGGCGAACGGCAGTAAGGGTCAGGAACACAAAAAGCACAAGCTAGTGTTCAATACCCAATTCTCAACTCTCATCCGATGGGAATTGAGAATTGAACATTATCTTGTGCTTTTTGTGTTCCTGACCCTTACTGCCGCTGAATGCGGAAATCGCCTTTCACGTTCTCATGGGACCACGTCCCCACAATGGCACGATTGGCCAAACCAAGATTCTCAATCTTTCCATCGACAACGTAATGGACGTTCTGGCCTGCTGCATTCTTGGCGTCGGCTTCGAAGTGAACCAGCCAACCTTTCGGTTCCAGCGTGGCGTTCTTGAGGGGAATGGCACCTGGTCCAGGATTGATTTGGCCGGTAATCTGTTTTCCATCCCAATCCATTACGATCGTGACCTGATTTCGGTCATTCTTATTCGGCCCCCAGTCGCCGAGCCAAGTTCCCTTCAAAGGGTGCCCCTCCTGCGCCAGCGCGGGTGTGGCGATTGCCAGACTACCCAAAAGCCAAAGTAATAAGAATGCTTTAACTCGCATCGATCCTCCTAGATACTTGCAGATGAAGCGGTGATACTAGCACCAGTTGAAAAAAACCAGAATACGGATTTATATTGAGTCGCTGCCTCAGTTTCAGGAATTCAAGGAGAAATCATATGAAATCGATCTTTGGAAGGACCGGAATGTGGATTTGGGCGACCTTTGCATTAGCGACGATGGCCTTCGCAGCAGTACAGGACCCACCGCTCCCAGAAGGTGACGGTAAGAAAATTCTCGAGACCGCATGCACGTCATGCCACGGATTAGATGGCGTCGTAAGATTGCATCTCGATAAAGACGGCTGGGAAGGGCTGGTTTCTTCCATGGTTTCCAATGGTGCGCAGGTGGACTCAAAGGCCTTCCCCGTGCTAGTCGATTATCTGGTGAAGAATTTTGGGCCCGCAAAACCTGCAGGACAAGCCCAGGGCGGCGGTGGTGCCCAAGGCGGAGGCGGTGCCCAGGGGGGCGGCGGTGGTGCCAGTTCGGATGAGGCAGCCAAGAAGGTTCTCCAGGATTCGTGCACAACGTGTCACGATCTCGATCTCGTCTCCGGTCAGCACCTGAGCAAGGATGAATGGCAGGCCCTCGTCGCTTCCATGATTGCGAAGGGCGCCACGGTTGGTGACAAAGATGTGCCGGTGCTCGTCGATTATCTTGCGAAGACATACGGTAAAAATTAGAGCGCAGGCCCCTGACATATGGCAGAGAAATACAACAATAGAACCGATAACAAACAGAAAGAGGGGCTGCCTCGATGGATGCTCAGGACGGCCCCTCTTATTGTCTTAGTAGTTCTCTGCACTAGCGCGCCTGCACACGACATCATCACAACCCCCGTCACCTGGAATCGCGAAATTTCAAAAATCTTTTATTCGAAATGCGCCGCATGTCATCAGGAAGGCGGCGTGGCATTCGCCTTGACCGAGTACAAAGCAACCTTCCCATGGAGGACTGCGATCAAAGAAGAGGTGCTCGAACGCCGTATGCCGCCATGGGGCGCCGTCAAAGGTTTCGGTGATTTCCGTAACGATCAGGCACTGACTCCGGAGCAGCTGGAATTAATCACGAGCTGGTCTCAGGGCGGATCGCCTGAAGGTGAGCCGAAGGACCTTGCCCCGAAAGAGAAGCTCGAAGAGATGATGAAGGACAGCGCGTGGTTGGCGAATGCTCCCCATCCAGGTCACGTGCCTGGCGAGATGGTCATTAGCGGCGATTTCAAACTGACGAAGCCCTTCACGCTTGACGGATTGTTTCCAAAGAATGTTCCGGACGGTTCTTTTCAAATCATTGCCGAATTTCCCGACGGACGGATTGAACCGTTGCTCTGGCTGGATGACTACAAACCTCAATTCGCGCACTTGTTTCTATTGCGCAACCCGTTAGAATTGCCTTCGGGGACAATCATTAGCGGAATTCCGCAGGGCTCAACGCTAGCGTTGCTGCCCACCAGCGAGAATTGAATATGCGTGCAGCACTTGCTTTATTGGTCCTGACTCTTGCGATAGCTGCCGGCGCGCAGACACCGGCACCGCTTCCTTCCCAGAACGCAGGCGAAGTTTACATATGCCCAATGGACCCGGATGTGCGATCGAACAATCCGGGGAAATGCGCTCGCTGCGGTATGGCACTGGTTGCGGGCTTGCCCGACCCCGTCGAATACCACATGGATTTGAGCGTCGCGCCACGGCCTATCAAACTCGGTCAGCCCTCGAATCTCACATTCGCGATCCATGATCCATGGAAGAATCGCCCAGTCACGAATTTCCAGGTCGTGCACGAGAAACTGTTCCACATGTTCGTTGTGAGCCAAGACCTCCAAGTCTTCCTCCACAATCACCCGACACTCGGCTCCGACGGAAACTTCCACTACGAATATGTTTTCCCCAAAGCGGGAATGTACCGCGTTCTCGGTGATTTTTATCCGGACGGCGCCACGCCGCAGCTAATCGCGACAACAGTGATTGTTCCTGGCGCAGCGCCCAAACCGGTACCACTAACTCGGGATTACTCAACCAAGGACACCGAGAATCTGAGTGTCGAACTGGTGACCGAGCCTCCACAGCCAATCTCAGGCGCAAAAACGCAGATGTATTTTCGAGTGAAGCCGGGCGACGGATTGGAGAAGTACCTGGGCGCCTGGGGGCACATGCTGGTTGCAAGCAGCGATTTGATCGACATGATTCACGAGCACCCGTTCATCGCAGATGGCGGCCCGGAGATTCAATTCAATGTGATCTTCCCGCGCGCGAAGTCATATCGAGTATGGGTGCAGTTCCAACGAAAAGGCGTCGTCAACACAGCACACTTCGACATTCCTGTGAAAGAACTAGGGAAGTAGCCACAAAGCAGACAGCAATC
>Ga0114129_10012028_pt1 | contig 12310 bp, 10 predicted proteins | sample RhiMetdeltSRZDD1_FD_80071 | JGI IMG/M metagenome (GOLD analysis project Ga0114129, IMG submission 80071) | Populus rhizosphere microbial communities from Tennessee, USA - Rhizosphere MetaG P. deltoides SRZDD1 (version 2) (version 2) | ecosystem: Host-associated > Plants > Roots > Rhizosphere >...
AGCGCGGCAGCAAGCGCTATTGCGAGATGCCGATGGGAAACATACCGTGTCAAACGTGCCATATGATTTCTCCCATTAGGGCTGCGAAAACATCCAACCGCGCCGATAGAGAAGCAGCAAGGCTAACTAACACTACTTCTCTAATCGGCGCATGGCTTGTGGAGTACCGCCTACCATCATAGCATCACTCTGCAAGGATGCACAATTGCGAAAAAGATCCAATGAATCAATGGGAAAATAGGGGCGAGAGGTTTCTCCTCCTGTTAAGTTAGCGTGGGAAATATTCTTCAATCTCGATCATACAAAAAGATAGGCTCGTACTTCTCGATCTGCTGGCGGCGGGCTTGAAGCATCTGAAACGCCCGGTTGATGGATAGATGATACGCAGGCCACCCGGCGATACGTTCACGCTCATCCAGCCGGATCAATTGGAGACGCAGCCAGGGGCCAACCCTATCACGGATTTCTGGGTCGCTGCTGTCAAGCAGGGGTACGAGATAACGAATACCATCTGCCGAGAGTGAGCCGAGGTAGTCCACATCCAGCCGTTGATCGCTCACAGTAGTGCGCGCGAGGTTCTCTCGAACAATGAAGGCATCCGGATTCAGAATGTCAAGAGTAGTCACAAAGCCCATCATAACAATCATCAAGATCGTAGCGAACTGGCGAGTGCGGTTTGCCAGCAGAAGCACGAAGAATGCACCAATTAGAAGGGCCAGCCAGATCATAAAGACGTGCGGATACACACGCATCTCAGTGAAACCGTAGGCCCATTCGTACAGCCGCATGCGCTGGAAGGCTGAGGCGAGAATGATGATCGTCGTGATCGTCATGAGCCCACTACTGACCAAGAACAGGTTTCGATGGGTAGAACTCTCCCGCCCTGTCAGGAATTCGAGTGCAAGGATCAGGCTGAAGGTGATGATCGCTACCGCCAGCAGTTCGAAGAAGCCGCGCCGCGCATATTCTGAATAGGTCAATCCTTGACTGCGAAGAAATGCCTCGCCGCCGAATAATGCCGCAAATTGGATTGTGACGAAAATCAGAAACAAAACATCAACGCTGAACAATACGACCGATGACTCGATGATTCCTAACTTGCCTCGCAGAGTCAGTGCGGCACTATTGATTCCCTCTTTCCCCGGAATATCAAGCGGTTTGGGCGGATCAGTACCTTCAGCAGATTCAGTGGGTGCGGGGTTTGCGCTGCGCGTCAGCGTGTAAACTAGACCTCCAGCAATCAACAGGGAAAAGATTAGAGTTAGAAGTGTATGGCCGATAATGTCTCCTAGGTGAATCGAGTCAAGGAGATTATTCAATGCGTGGCCGAAGACGAGGTCAGCCGATGCAAATAGCACTGTGAAAATCAACAGGAAGGGTGCAGCGATCAGCAGGCCGATCAGAACGCGCTGCGTAGTTCCGTTTGTCGATTGCTCGCGGTGACGTAATACCGCTATAGCTCGGCCTATCAACGGAACGGATAGGATCAAGCTCATCAAACTAGATTCGACAAGTGCCCAACTATAATCGAGCGCGGTTAATCCCGTAATAGCCGATGTAGAGAGCCTGTTCGCCAGCACCAACAAGATCAGGAACGCGCCTGTGATATTCAAGAAGCGAAGCATTGGTGCAGCACGTACCGCCGACATCAGTGCCGCGAACAACATCGGCGCAATAATCCACGTATTCGTAAGAGTAATCGGGCGATCCTCGATCAAAGTAAGACCGAGCATCACAAGTACTACTGCTGTGAATATGATTGGCACAGAGATTCCGAGCGGCTGGCCGTTCAACAGTAAATCGGTCATCAGGCCGAGTAGGAGTGCGGCCCCGGCGACCGCAACAGGATATTTCAAGCGGGCAAGAGTCATAAGGAACCTCATAGTTCGTTGGAGTACATCTCAGCATAACAGAAGTACAACCAGCACTTCGAGCACTCAGGTGCTTGATGTAAAGAGTGGGATTTCTGTTTTCACAAATCGCATCGAGAGGCGTTATATCATTGACGATTCAACGCACAGACTCGACCGGACGGGCTATGGCGCATGACACTGTTGGAAGATTTGAGGATTTGATAGAGCGGCATCACGACGAGATCTATGCCTACGTGTGGCGGATGCTTGACGGTGGATACCGGGATGAAGGGGCATTAGAGGCGGCAGACATTGTGCAAGACGCCTTTGAGCGGGCTTACCGTGCCTTCCCCCGCCTGCGTCCCGATAGCAATGTTCGTGCATGGCTGTACAAAATCGCGACGAATTGCACATATACCGCTTTGAAACGACATCGCCCCCAGACTCGGCTTGATGCGAATGACAGCGAGGAGCGTCTGGGCGATCCTAATCCTGGCCCAGAGCAGTCTGTGGCGTACGCAGAAGATGTTTCAGCAATGCATGCCAGTATTTCAGCCTTGCCGCCTAATCAACGAGCAGCACTGGTGATGCGCTACTTGCAGGGTTTGGATTACGGCGAGATCGCCGCCGCGCTGGGTTCCTCGGAAGAGAGCGCCCGTGCTAATGTATCGCATGGACTCCGGCGGTTGAGAGCTACTCTCGCCGCAGGTATACCCGAATCAGTGGAGTAATTAATATGAACGAACAAGCTCAATCACAAGGGATGGATAACCAGCCGGACGAAGATCAGAACATTGTAACTCTCATTGGCACACCTAACCCTGGTGTGGTGCGCGGCTCACGCCGCCGGATAAATGAGTGGTTTGAGAAAACCGCTCCAGTTATTACCTGGGATACATTCGACTCTCCATTGGGTCGGGTTTACATCGCGATTACTGAGCAAGGACTTTCCAATGTCGAGATTGGAACGAGCGAATCCGAATTTCTTTCGCGACTTGATCCAATGGCCCGAACCGAGCGCAATACCTCGGTGGTAGCTCCCTTTACCCGGCAGTTTCGCGAGTACTTCGATCATGCCCGTTCGCGCTTCGAAATGCGGCTGGACTTTCGTAAAACCACGCCTTTCCAGCAGCGCGTATTGGAAACTATCCGTGCGATCCCGGCTGGAACGGTATGGACGTATGGTCAGGTGGCGAAAGCTATCGGCGAGCCAACTGCCAGCCGCGCGGTTGGTCATGCCCTCGGCACGAATCCTCTGCTGATTGTTGTGCCGTGCCATCGCGTGATCGGCAACGATGGTACGTTGCGCGGTTACAAAGCTGGCTTAGAGACTAAACAAAAGCTTCTTCGGTTAGAAGGAGCACCTGTCTAAGTGCGAATTGGGGCGCATCGACGCCGCCCCAATTCGATTCTAGTTTTTTCTAAGGAGCATTTTATGAAACTCAAAGAATGGGGTGCATTTGTACTGCTTGGCTTGATTTGGGGATCGTCGTTTCTGTGGATCAAGATCGCGGTCGAAGATGTTGGGCCGCTCGTACTTGCGTCGATCCGGGTATTGTTCGGATTGATTGGTCTGCTGGTCGTGCTGCGGCTGACAGGAAATTCTTTTCCGCGAGAGCGCCGCATCATCGGCTTGTACTTTATTCTGAGTATCTTTCAGACGGCGCTGCCTTTCGCGCTGATTTCATGGAGCGAGACCCGGATTGCCTCAAGCCTTGCTTCGATTCTCAATGGCACTGTACCGCTCTTTACTATTTTGGTGGCGCACTTCTGGCTACACGACGAGAAGATTACACTCTCGCGCATCGCAGGTTTAATCATTGGCTTTCTGGGAGTGGTCACTCTTGTGAGCCGGGATTTCGGGCCAGAAGGGTTAAGCGGAAATCTGTTAGGGCAACTGGCGATGCTTGGTGCATCGGTCAGCTATTCCATTGGAATCACGTTTACGCGCAAATTCCTGAGGGGACAGCAGCCCGTTGTTCAATCCACAATGACTTTGCTTTTTGCCGATATGCTGCTCTGGCTTAATGCTTTTTCCTTTGAGCAGCCCATCATTCTTCCACACAGAGCGATTACATGGTTCGCGCTGCTGTGGCTTGGCTTGCTCGGAACCTGTATTGCCTATCTGCTCTACTTCTTCCTGATCAATAGTTGGGGTGCGACTCGTGCGTCTGTAGTGACCTACGTATTCCCGGTTGTTGGTCTGATACTCGGTCTGATTTTCCTCAAAGAAACGGTAGACTGGCGGCTCGGAGTGGGGTCGCTGCTGGTCGTCGCGGGGATTGTCGTCATCAACTTGAAGCGTCAGGCAACTCAAGCATCGAGCCAAGTTTCAGCGCCGATTCCCGCGACTGCACAAGCTGAGTTAGACTAGCGGCGGGCGTGCTGGCCCGCCACCGCGCCCCTGTGAAACAAGCTGCGGGCGGAGAGACGGATGACCATTCCTAATGGTGTTGAGCGGGTTCTGCTGAGCGAACAAGTTATTGAAGAAAGGGTATCGGCGCTGGCCGCACAGATCAGCGCCGATTATGCTGATGACGACGAGTTAGTGCTGGTTGGCGTGTTGAAAGGTGCCTTCATCTTTCTGGCTGATCTTGCCCGCCGCCTGACAGTTCGTCATCACGTAGATTTCATTGCGCTGGCAAGCTACGAAGCGCATGAGCGATCTGGAAGTGTTCGCTTGATTATGGACACTCGCAACGAGCTAACCAATCGGAAAGTATTGATTGTCGAGGACATTCTCGATACGGGTTACACACTCGATTTTCTTGTGCGGAACTTCGAGGTGCGCCGCCCTTCCTCGTTGAAAACCTGTGTTCTTCTACGCAAGCCAGATCGAGAGCAGGTAGTGGTCAAGGTAGACTATCTGGGCTTCGATATTCCTGATGTATGGGTTGTGGGCTACGGCCTCGATTACGCTGATAAGTACCGCACCCTGCCATACATCGCTGCGCTCAAGCCAGAAACTTACACCAAAAATCTGTAACTGTGGTGGGTGAGGTAGTGCCTCACCCTGCAAGTCTTACGACTCGTCGGCCCCATCCTGCTCCGTCAGCATATCTGCATATTGACTAACTAATGCCATCACGCTGCTGATACTCGTGGTGTGCTTGTCCAGCAGCTCGTAGAACTGCTTTGCAGTCATCCGGCTGCCTGATGGCCCGCCTTCAAACAAAACCGGATCGTTGCCTGCCGCTCTAAGGAGATCGGTGTAGGAGCGCATTGCCGAGACATCTTGTACCACATGCTCGCGGACGGTACTGAGGAACTCCGCTAGCTTCATCTCAAACAGATCGTCCAGATTGCCCATCGGGTGGTTAGCCATGCTTATTGTTTTCCCTTCAACGTGATTCTCTTATTCAGGAGTCCCGGAATCCTCCGCGCTTCACGCCTCTTATCATACATCGTTTGGAAAGGGTAGAGTACAAGTCAAAAGCTACTATCCTATTTCTGCCATTTTTGCGCCCGCTTCTCTGATCGCTATAATCCCTTCCCGTGACACGCTACAAACAACCCATAATCGCTCTAATTATCCTCTTTATAGCGTTGACATCCGCAGGCTGTGATCGCCTTCAACCAGGGTATTATCTGACCCCCGGTCATGTGCCCACGCTGCCACCTAGCGTTACGCTGACTACTGGCCCGATCACCCCGTCTGTAACACCTCCTTCAACGGTCATGGCTTTTGCGACTTTCACGCTTACTCCATTCGGAGCGTCCCCTGCTCCTACTGCAACCCTTATGCCCACCGCAACAGCAACTGTGGAGCCATGCGATGAAACCGAGGGCCAGATTGTCGATGAGACTTTTACCAGTGCAGCCGCTTTACATGATGTGCACTACCGCGTTTACCTGCCCCCCTGCTACAGCAAATCAGCGCGGCGCTACCCGGTGCTCTATATTTTGCATGGGTTGGGCGAAGGGATGGACGATTCCCAGTGGATACGCATGGGGTTGACCACCGCCGAGGATTTGGGTTACGCACGTAAATCGCTGCCGCCAATGATCATCGTGATGCCGAATGGCAATGATGCCAATTACAGTTGGGATGCTGGCCCATTTCCGGCAATGATCATTGATGAGCTAATCCCGACTGTTGAAGCAATGTTCTGTACGTGGAATGATCCATCGAAGCGGGCCATCGGCGGTTTGTCTCGCGGTGGGTATTGGGCTTTCTGGATCGCCTTCACTCACCCGGAAATGTTCAGCCGGGTCGGGGGCCACAGCGCTTTTTTTTATGATGCCGATACTCCGACCGATGAGAATCCAAACAATCTCGTCGATAAAGCGCGCGGCATTGAAAACCTGGGTCTATATCTCGATCATGGAGCGGACGATCATATCGTTGACGTAAACTTGCGTGATTTTGTTGAGCGACTTCGAAAGCGTGGCATTGAGCCAGAATATGTTATCAACCCGGTAGGTGCGCATACTGAAGAGTATTGGTCGGCCCATACCGCCGATTACCTCACTTTCTACACCGATGAATGGCCGCGTGAAGTAAGCCAGTATCCTAGCTGCCATGAGCCGAGTCCTTAGCTGCTATAATTCTAACTGTGCTTGGGTAGGGCGGACTTTTCGCATGTTGTGTTGGTGGAGGAGATAAAGCGTGACCAGCCGTTTATACTATGACGACAGCTATACCACCGAATTCACCGCTCGGATTCTTGAGCGAATCACTGTTGATGATCATCCGGCGGTTGTCCTTGATCGCACCTATTTTTATCCAGCAGGAGGTGGGCAGCCCGCCGATACTGGCTGGCTGGGCGGCGTGGAAGTTATAGATGTATTCACACGAGAAGAAGATCACGTAGTAATCCATATGCTGTCACAAGAGATTTTTGGGGAAATTGTCACAGGGCTGATTAATTGGGCACGCCGCTTCGACTATATGCAGCAGCACACTGGTCAGCACATGCTTACTCAAGGGTTCGTGGAGGCGGCAAGTGCCAATACAATTAGCTTCCACCTCAGCCCTAATAGTCTCACCATTGATCTCGATGCGGCAAACATTCTCTCGGAGATTGTCGAGCGCATAGAGAATCGTGTCAACCAGATTGTTCAGGAAAACAGGCCCGTTACGGCCCGAATCGTGGAGCCAGATGAGGCGCAGCAGTTAGGGGCACGCATCCGCCGGATTCCCGGTCATTTAGCAACAGGCGGATTGCGAGTGATCGAAGTGCAGGATTTCGATATTACTGCCTGCGGTGGAACGCATGTTGCGCGGACAGGTGAAATCGGCCTGATCAAAATCTTCAAAGTCGATAACTATAAAGGGGGCAGCCGTGTCGAATTCGCTTGTGGCGGGCGTGCTCTCTCGGATTATTGCCAGAAACATAATGCAATGACCACCCTTGCCTCATCTCTAGCTGTTGGCGTCACCGAAATTCCTGCTGCCATCGAGCGACTAAGAACTGATTTCAAGGCTGCACAGTCTGATCTCAAACGAGCACGGGCCGCTTTAAGCCAATTTGAAGTCCCAGCACTTCTTGCTTCTGCCGAAGAACATAATGACTTCCGCATCACTTGTCGCGTTTTCGATGATCGAGACGCGGGTGATGTGCGGGCGCTGGCAAGCAAGCTGGTGCAGCACCCAGGGATCGTCGCACTGCTTGGCGTGGCTGGCGAGAAAGCCCAAATTTTCTGCGCGCGCAGTACGGATGTTACCATCGATATGAATCGTGCTCTACAAGCGGCCCTCCGAGAGTTGGGGGATGCACGTGGCGGTGGTCGCCCGGATTTTGCGCAGGGCGGCGGAGTACCTGCGACTGCCGCGCAGATCGATGCAGCGCTGACTGCCGCCTCACAAATAGTGATTATGGGGCATACCGCCGAGGCTTAGCGAAACCATGCAGGAGATCGCTCCGAATCTCTACGTTGAAACGGATTACAGCCCTGTTACTGTTGGCGCAGCGCTGACGGATGAAGGGTGGGTCATTATTGATACCCCACCCATGCCACAAGATGCACAGAATTGGCGGGAAGCGCTCCGCAAAATCAGCGATCAGCCTATCTTGTACCTTATTAATACTGATTCGCATCGGGATCGTATCCTCGGCAATGTTTGGTTCGAAGCCCCATTAATTGCTCATGAGGCAGCAGCACAGCAGATGCTCGGCCTCAAAGGTGGCTTCGTTGCGCAGGCGGCGGATGATCTCAGCAGTAATGATAATGAGCTAGTTGCCATTGCTAGCTTGCGGCTGGTTCCGCCCCAGGTTTCTTTCTCCGATGCGCTCTCCTTATATTGTGGCAATCGACAAATCGAAGTTCTGCACCGCCCTGGCCCAAGCCTTGGCAGCAGTTGGGTCGTCTTCGAACAAGAACAGGTTCTCTTTGCAGGAGATTCTCTCAGTATTAATCAGCATCCCGCAATCACCGAGGGGATTTCGAAGGCGTGGTTAGAAAGTCTCAATGATCTTCAAAGTTCTCGGTTTGCAGGATGGACTCTTGTACCTGGCAGAGGAGACCATTCGAATACGACCTCAGTAGAAAAACTAATCGAATATCTTCGCACGATGCGCCAGCGCGTCGGTACTCTGTGCCGCACTGGACGGCCTCGCTCAGAAGTCGGAAATCTTCTTCCCGATCTACTCGCCTACTTCCCCTATGATGGGTTTCAGAAAGATGAAACCCAACGCCGCATCCGTACCACATTAGAAGTAGTCTATGAAGAAATTCGCTCGACGAATGGCGCAGATATTGCAGAAGAATAGGTAAGTTTTTTGCATTTGGAAAGCCAAATGCCTGCTATTATTCGGTAACCTCCTTGTTGTTCCTCTCACAAAATGTCAGGTAAAATGCCCCGCAATATGTATTGTGGAAGCTAGACGATCTGCTGAATCCTCGCGCTGGCTTATTGTCTACTTCTGGAACTGAGAGCTATGTCAACGACTGAACTTGAGGCCCTTGTCGGTCACCTCTTTGTAATCAGTGGCCGGTCTATCAGCGCGGCTTCACCTGGAGCAATTGCTATGCCCGCCCCACGTAGAGCCGCACGTGGGCGTGATTCGGACACTTTCTTCGGCCTGATCGGTTTAGGGCAGGGCCAGCGTGAGTCTGCTGCTACCTATGAAGAAGCGATCCGAGGTGTTGCGGGGAGCTACTTCAACACGGGTGGCAGCGTCACCTCTGCACTACGTGATGCCTTGAACGTGCTTAATAGCTCGCTGAAGCAAAGGAACAATAGCCGGGAAAATTTTCTTTCAGTCGGGCTAGCCTGCGCTATATTGCGAGAGCAGGAGTTATACCTTGCCGTAATTGGCCCTGCCCGCGCTTTCTTGATTAGGGAAGATTTCGTTGAGCGCCTTCCCGATGACGAAGAAGTTGAAGAGGGCATGCCAGCCCTCGGCACGGATAGCGAACCTGATGTTCGCTTCTACCGTCGGGAAATCCGTCCCGGCGATTTTCTGATTCTGGCCGATTCATCGCTCAATCATTTGAAGAATATTGCCATCCGCCATGCTGTCGAAAGCGGCGAGGTAGATGCTTCGGTCATCAATCTGCGAAGCGTTTCTGGAGACTTTGCTGCTGCTGAAGTGATTAAGTTCGTTACACCACTAGGTGAAGGCGAGATTGATCCAACTCCGCCATCTCGCCGCCTGCCGATGGTTCCTCCTGTGTCTGATATAGCTGGCACAGCCCGTGATGCGGTGCAGGCTATGGCTCCGGTCGCGTCGGCTGTGCTGCCTGCCGGAGATCGCGAGATCAGCTCTGCTCCTAACTCAACTGGAACTGCTGGCTCTAGTCACCAAGCTGAAACCTATGAGCCTGGTCGTAGACGAGCATTGCCTTTCTTCCGCCGATTCAGCCGCGATGCTGCGCTGACTGGTGCACAAGCAGCAGATCGTACCCGTACGTTGGTCGAGAAAATGATGCCAGCAGAGGAAGTAGATAACCCCCTCTCTCAGCGCTTGCAGCTTTCGACAACGATGCAGGTGGGCGTAGCGTTCGCCGTTGCGGTGATCGTTGCTCTTGTCACCATTGCTGTTTACCGATTTCGGGGAGCTACTTCGCAGTACGCACAGTTGGTTCGTGAAGCGCAGAAAGAGATCGATCAGGCGCGCGCGGCAGGGAACAATCAGGCAGGAGCACGGCCTCATTGGGAAAACGCAATCTCGCTATTCGATCAAGCCGCCGAGATTCGCAGTCCCAGCGTTGAAATCTGGAGCACCCGCACCGAAGCGCTCCAAGTGCTTGATTCCTATGATCACGTAACTCGCGTAACCCCTGTGCTGCTCCGCGAATATGAGCCTGGTGTATACTTGCAAGCTCTTGTGGTGCAGGGAATCAACATCTATACCATTGATACTACCAGCGATATCCTCTATCGCGAAGACCTAAACGAGAAGGGTACGGCGCTAGTAAACCGCGATCCGCAGATCATTACTCGTAGGGGAGAGGTCATCGATAATCAGGTCATCGGTGGAATGATCGATCTAATCTGGATGATTGAGGGCGGTGTACCCCAGCGTAACGTGCTATCGGTGCTTTCGCAGGATGCATCGGGGAATGGGTTGCTGATCACCTATTCGCCAAGTTTTAATGCTGCTGCTGTGATCCTGCCAAGCTCACAGGCGATGGTCGAGCCACGCGCTATAGCAGTCTACAACCGCGATCTGTACATCCTCGACAGTGGTGCGAATGAAATCTGGCGCTACCCGGCTGGACCAAATGGATACAATACTCAGCCCCAGCGCTACTTCACCGATGTTGATCCACAACTTGCCGATGCCATTGATATGGAGATTGACTCCAACGGCAATATCTATGTACTTCACGCCAGTGGCAAGATCACCAAGTATTTCTTCGGCAAACCTGAAGCATTCGATTTCGAAGGGCTGCCGCAGCCGATCACGCACCCGACTAGTTTGTTTCTAAACCTGAGTCCATTTGATCGCTCGTTCTTCATCGCCGTGCCGGGCGGCGGTCAAATCTATTCCACCACACTCACCGGAGACTTTTTGCAGAACTACAAAGGTGCAGATGATACGATTCTGAAGTCGGTCTCTGGTGTAGTGAGTCTCGACCAGCCGCCACATGTCTATTTGAGCGCCGGGAACCGCTTGTACTATTTCCCTCGACCCTAGCGGGTGCTATAATGCCGCGCTTTTAGCTTTCGGATGTATCAGTTCTCTATTTGTTTCAAGAAGATCCTATGGGCTATCGAAATCCCCAGCATGTAAAACGACGCCAGCAACTTGACCTTCCACCATGGGGAACTTATGCCCTGATGAGTTTCTTTATTTTGCTTGTGCTTGGGTTAGGATATTTCACCTTCACACAAGTGAAACAGTTTGTAGCTCATCTTCCTGGTGCGCCAGAACCCGGAGACCTAGGGGAGAGTATAGGTGGCATCGACGCCAATCAAGATGGGACGCCAGATGCAAATAGCACCCTTGATCCGGCGGCAACAATCCCGCCCTGGACGGGTGGTCGTGTGACGATCCTGTTGTTGGGGATCGACCAACGTCTAACAGAACAAGGCCCCTGGCGTACAGATACAATGATCCTGTTAACAATGGATCCTGCCACAAAGACAGCAGGAATGCTCTCCCTGCCCCGCGATTTGTGGGTCGATATTCCTGATTACAATGGTCTCAAAGAACGGATTAACACAGCGCACTTTCGGGGCGATGCCGATCAATACCCCGGCGGCGGTGGGCCTGCGCTGGCAATGAAGACTGTTCAATATAACTTCGCGATCCCCGTACAGTACTATGCATCAATTAACTTTTATGCCTTTACAACGATCATCGACCGTACAGGCTGTGTTCCGATTCACGTGCCGGAAACAATAGATGATCCTGACTTTCCTGCGCTTGAGGGTAACGGCTTCGATCCCTTCCATATCGAGGCAGGAGATTACTGTATGGGCGGTGAGACGTTACTCAAGTACGCCCGCACCCGCCATACATTTGGCAGCGATTTCGACCGTGCTCAACGTCAGCAGCAAGTCATTTTGGCAATTCGCGATCACGTCCTGAGCACTGGGCAGCTATCTACGTTAATAAGTCAATCGCCGCAGATTTACGGAGATATTCAATCTGGCTTTAAGACCAATCTCTCTCTTCAACAGATGATCTCGTTGGCGCAGCTTGGTTCCGAGATTCCAGACGAGAACATCTGTAAAGCAGTGATTAGCGGCGAGTACATTGAAAGCATGGAAACGCTATCGGATAACAGCCAGGTGCTACTCTGGAATCGCGAGAAGGTGCGTCAATTAATCTCCGATCTTTTCAATGGGTCGGGCCAATGTGCACCGGGTGCAGCACACCAATCCACCGAGAGTGATCTGGCGACGACAGCGAAAGCCGAAAATGCGCGGATTAATATCCTGAATGGTACGAATCAAGAAGGATTGGCGACTACCACTAGCAATATGCTGACAAATGCGGGCCTCTCGCAGATTTCGGTGGGCAATGCAGATCGATTTGATTATACGGAAACGATCATCTACA
>Ga0114129_10012029_pt1 | contig 12310 bp, 14 predicted proteins | sample RhiMetdeltSRZDD1_FD_80071 | JGI IMG/M metagenome (GOLD analysis project Ga0114129, IMG submission 80071) | Populus rhizosphere microbial communities from Tennessee, USA - Rhizosphere MetaG P. deltoides SRZDD1 (version 2) (version 2) | ecosystem: Host-associated > Plants > Roots > Rhizosphere >...
CTGGCCTTGTTGGAAGAATTAAATCAGCAGATCGCGCAGATCGCTCGCAGCTGGTCCATCTGGCCCGTGCTTACCCTGCAATTCGGACTGCCCGTTTAGTCTGTCCTGCTCCGACTCTAGCCGACGAGCAAAATTGCTTGATACAGATAGCAGCCCCAGTACGAAGTACAAAAATGTATTCCTCTCTTCGAACGTACTTATCTGCCTGTGAAGAATGGAAGGCTCCACATCATACTCCTTCTCTCACATCAATCAATTGGGTGAGGACCGTCTCCAGGTCGGCGTTCATGAGCTCGCTTGCTATGAGGTCCAACCAGTCGGACGGCCCTCGCGCTGGTGTGGTGTCCATCAACGAGCCGAAGCCGTAGCTATCCCAAATCAACCGGCCGCGCTGCATGAGTTCTGATTGAGTCAGCAAGACCTTCCAGCGTTGGCCATCCGGGGATTCTGCAAAGCGATACCCTTCGGCAACAACAGCCTGAACAATCGCACCGACAGCCCGGGGATTTTGATCAAGTAAGCGTTGGATAAATCGCAAGACAGAGATAAGGTTGTCATAGTCTTGCAGGATCAGCCGTGGCAAGGCATTGGACGCCCTATCTGTCATTGCCTGCCTCTGGTGTTCTTGACCGCTGATTGGCGTTTCTTCTTGGCTTTTTCTTGGGTCCGGCGTGGTTTTGAGGGCGGCTTGACTGACCCGGCATCGGCTTCAATCCCGGTCCCCGTTGCGACCGGCGTGATAGACACCTTCTCAGGCATAGAGGGCGCCTCGGGTAATACGGTCAAGATCAGCTCCGTGTCATCATAGCCGCTTACCACGATCTTTGCCGTGTAACGTTGTCCGGGCATGAACAACTCCGGCAGTAGCGCAAGTGTCAACGTGACTATAGCTTCCTCGCGCGGGTCGAGCATGAAACGTGGTGGTTTGAGCTGAAGCGGAGGCCGGAAAGGAGCGATCCCTGGGGGGCCAACAAACTCCGAGATCAGGAATGAAATCTCGGTTCTTTCAGCCCGCTTGTTCTCGATGACGAACGAACTCGTGACCTCCTGACCAATCTGAGCCTGTAGCTCTATCTCGATCCGCTGGGGTGCATTGGCGCGTGAAGCAGTTACCTTTCCATCGCTTGCCGTATCCAATACACGGTCAAAAAAGCGGTTCTGGTGCGAAAAGCCAAGATCGAGAAGTGCACTGTAGTGGCTGACGTTGAGTGTCGCCAGGTTACGAAGATAACGCATGGTCTCGTCGCGGGAAAAGCGTATAAACTCTTCGCGTACTGTTCGTTCATCCAACTCGCCACGCACAACTCGCAGCGCCAGTTCACTGTACCGCTCTACGGCGCGTGCCTGTTCACGCATGGAGCTGATGATCAGGTCTTCTATTTTCTTGCCAAGATCTTGAGGTTTCTCATTCATAACTTCTTCCTCCGATTATTTGTCTCGACTTATGACATACTCTGCCATCCCCAGTAGGAAATCGCGGTGGACTGAAGGTGGCATCCATGCATAAGCCCGAAAGAGAATTTGCTCAGCCTTGTGGGCTAACCGGCGAGCAAATTTGCGCGCATAGTCGATACTACCATGCGCATGGATCAGACTATACAGATAGCGAATATCGTCTGCAGTCTTCTCATTGCGCGGTCGCTCCAAAATGCTCCGGGCGATTTCCTGTTCATCAGGGCTGGCAGTTCGCATCATATGAAGCAGTATCAATGTGCGTTTACCTTCCCTTAGGTCGCCGCCGATCTCTTTGCCATAAAGCTCCTCGTCAGCAATGAGATTGAGTACATCGTCCTGAATCTGGAATGCCACGCCCAGGTATGTTGCGAATCTGCGCAGAAGGGAGAGTTGCGATGGCTGTCCGGCTGTGATGATCGCACCGATATGCATGGGAGCGATGAAGGTATACCAACAAGTCTTTTTATACGACATCAGAACATAATTACGATCGCGTAAATTCCACTGTTTGTGGTGTACCCAGTCGAGTTCCATCGCCTGGCCCTCCACAGACTCACGCGCCATACGGGCGATGATCTGAAGAATGCGCAGCGCTTTACCCATGCCGAGCAGACGCATGTTATCCAGCAGAGGCTGGAGGCACAATGCATTCATTCCATCGCCGACATTGACCGCGATGGCAGCTCCATAATCGTGGTGAAGGGTCGGATAGCCGCGCCGCATCAAAGAGCCATCCTCGACATCATCGTGTATCAGGAAGGCATTGTGGTAAAGCTCAAGTACTGCCGCGGTCCGCATCACGTCCTGGATACGCCCACCGAGCGCCCGACAGGTTGCGATACAAAGGGAGGGACGAAAGGCCTTCCCTCCCCGCAGGGGATAATCAAGCATGAGATCATACAAGATTGGTCGATAGCGGTTGTTAGGGATAATCTCCTGAATCTCAGCCAGCACCAAACCGCGGCATTCTTCCAGATAACGTGTTAAAGTCGATGCTGGTACGCCCACAAATTACTCCTGGAGCCTGCTATGAACTTTGGGAGGGTAAACTCTGGGAATGACCGGAAAGGCATACCCGAGTGATGGTACTGACATGGAGGTCGCCTCTGTCGATCAGGATCAGACAGGCGATGCTCCCAGAATGACGCCAAAGAAGCCGCGACCGAGTTGATTGTGGTCAAGTTACCAGAAGCAAAGAAAGGATCTGTACTCTTGCCGAAACACCGGCTGGTGGAGCGCAATTTTGCCTTGACTTTACGCCTCCGCAGCCTTCACTTTCTAGCTTTTGCCAGCATGATGTCACAAGCTTTTGTCAAGAATAATGCTCACAACCTTTGAAAGTGCATGACGGAATTTAATATCTGCAGGCTGGACAGACCGATAGCTTTACGAGAATCATGTTATGGCGGCTTACAGAAGCGGCTGTGTAGATTGTTTCCCTATATGTGCAGGTGCATTATTTTTGGTACGATCAAAAATACTATACAACTTTTTGATTCGGATTTCAAGAACCAATTTCGCAAATGTTATTTAAAATTGAAAAGTGAACTATTTAAGGTTGAAAAGGGAATTGCTGTCAGGCGGGGGATCATCAGCATAAAGCTGAAAAGTGAACCTTGGCAAAGGAGGTAGGCATGGATCAACTGCACAAACGGTTCCGTGTGGAGCAGGTCAAGCTGCTGTTGCAGCGATATACGGAAGGGGAACTCTGTCGAGCGGAGATCGAAGAAGTGTTTGGAGTGGAAAAAACCCGTTTCTTTCTCTACCTTATACCCGATTTTGAAAAACGCGCGCTGGAAGTCCGCATCTGGTGGCACAAGCAGATGATCCGCTCTCTCCATCTCCCGTTGCCGACCCCCCAGGTTCACTTTTGATCTTTATACCAGCCCTATTCCAAGCAATTCACTTTTGAACTTTTCCTAACAGAACTAATTTCGCAAATTAGGAAAATTCTCATACATGATCCTGCTCGTGACCGCGAAACGACTAACCAGAAGGCTGCGATGTTTCTTGGAGAAAGTAAAGCAATATAGAGAACGATGAACACCATCAGTCTCAAACTTTTTGTCGGAATGGAATCTAAACAACAAAATAATTTGATCCTTATTGTGAGACCTTTGCAAACACGTTAAAAATAGAAACAACTTGATGAAATCATCAAGTTGTCTAGACTTGCGGTCCCGACGGGATTCGAACCCGCGATCTCGGCCTTGACAGGGCCGCATGTTTGGCCGCTACACCACGGGACCAACTTTCTTTCCAAACAAGCGGGCAGGAGTTTACCATGCGCTCCAGTAAGTGTCAATATGCCCAGTCATGATAAAGCGCAGGATCGGTCGGTGTTAGTCCGGAGGGGTCGTGCACATGCACATAATCACCTTCATGTGCCCAGTTGAACAGCCAGTGCGCATCCCCGACAGAGAGATTTACACATCCATGTGACTGAGGATATCCGAAGCGTGTCCGCCAGTAGGCACCATGCAGGGCGCGTGCCTTATCGAAATACATCGTCCATGGGACGTTATCCAAATAGTAGTAGTCCGTCGGATCGTTGTTGCGCATCGTCTCAGTCTCTTTTTTCTGATAAATCTGGAACAGCCCCGGCTTCGTCCAGAATGGCTCAAGTCCGCTGGCGATGATCGTGGCAAAGACCAACTGGTAATTATCGTATACGGCAAGCGTCTGTTCTGCCAGATCCACGTCGATCCAGCGTCCGGTCGTCACGCCTTCAGGAGGTGCTTTGTTGGGAGTAACGGTGGCGAAGATACGTGCCTCCACCCACTGGTTGGGGCCGATCATGTTCCAGTCCACGCCGTCTCCGCTTTGTGTGGCGTACACCTGGACCACCTCCGCATACGGGTAAATGACTCTGTCGGTACGTGGTGCGCTGTAACTCGGCGCCCGGTATACGGGAATGCTATCGATGTAGAACGGCAGCGGCCATGCGAAGGGATTCGACGGGGTTTTTCGGAACTGCAGCCCCTGAAAGCGCGAATATTCCCCGATACGCGAGCCTTTTCCAGGGATCCAGCCACCGTTTTGGAGCATGTAATAGACCCCGTTCGATTCGACTCGATCGACATAAGATACGTAGACGAACCCGGGCTGAAAGGCCTGTCCGCTCTCTCCGCCGCCGGGCCCACTTAAGATGGGAACAATATCCTCGTCCAGCTTAAAATAGAAATAAGGGAGCTGCGTGAGAGCAGGGTCTGGCTTACTGGCCGGCAGTGCTCGTTGAGGAAAGGTTAATCCCAGTTTTGCCATTTCGGTGATGTACGGGGAGGGCCCTAGCGGCAGGCAATCGCCCGGAGGTGCCAGATAGACATCAGGTGGGCAAACCACGGCCCCGCTTGCCGGTTCTTCACTCGAGGTTGCCTCCTGTGCAGTAGCGCTGTCGAGCGGGAGCAGGCTGAAGAGAAAAAGGAGTATTAATAGGGTAGATGTTCTGGCCATAGGTGAATTTTTCGTCTGGCGATTATAGCACGTAGGGGTTTTTGCCCTGGCGGCGAATCGCGGGGGTTCCGGCAGGCTGGCTTGACACTTTTCCTCCACTATGCTAAATTATCTGCAAGCCAAAATTATACGCACTTGGCCGGCAAGTTGGCTTCATGAACTCCATGTGGGAGGGTTGTCTTGTCAAAGTCACGCACACAACAAATGGTGGATCGTCTTCGCGAACTCCAAGCTTCATCGCCCGATATTGAAGCCTCAGCAGTGGTCAGTGTGGATGGTCTAAGCATTGCATCTGCCTTGCCGCAGGGCGTCGAAGAGGATCGGGTTTCTGCCATGTCGGCCGCCATGCTTTCTCTGGGCGAACGAATCGCCACGGAACTGGGACGTGGTTCACTTGAACAAGTTTACGTCAAAGGGGAAAAGGGATATGTAGTCCTGATGTCGGTGGGGGAAGAAGCTGTTCTAACTGCACTTGCGCGTGAACAGGCAAAACTGGGCCTGATCCTTTTGGACATGCGTCGCGCCGCTGAAGATCTGTCGAAACTGATTTAGTGGAGTCAAGTTATGAGCCCTGTTCAAAAGACCGGTCTGTATTATCCCAATAAGTTTGGACTCATCATCATCAAGTCGCTTGAAGAGGTGATGGGACGTAATGGCCTGAATGCCATCCTGAATCTTGCTGGTCTGAATAATTACATTGAGAATTATCCGCCCGATAACCTGGATAAAGGCTTTGATTTTGCCGAGCTGTCTGCCGTCGGTGTGGCACTGGAGGAAATGTACGGACCGCGCGGGGGTCGCGGCCTGGCTCTACGCGCCGGACGCGCAACCTTCTCGGATGCCTTGAAGAACTTCGGCGCTCTGGCCGGCGCGGCGGATCTGGCGTTCGTGGTGCTTCCATTGCAGTCAAAGCTGCGCATCGGGCTGCCGGCATTTGCTAAGATCTTTTCACAACTGAGCGACCAGTACAGCACGGTGGAAGAAAAGGATACAGAGTTTATCTGGACGATCCATAAATGTCCCGTTTGCTGGGGGCGGACCAATGCAGATAAACCAGTTTGTTATATTGCGACTGGCTTGCTCCAGGAAGCGCTCAAGTGGGTTTCCGGCGGCAATGAGTTTCGCGTGAACGAATCCAAGTGCGTCGCCGTGGGCGATGCAGTTTGTGAATTTGTCATTCAAAAAGAACCCATTTCCTGACAGGTGGGACCGACGTGGCTGAAGCCAAATCCAAGATTCTGATTGTGGAAGACGACCTCGACATCGCTGAGATGCTGAACGCCTATTTCCGTGTACAGGGCTACGAAGTGTTCACGGTCAACTGGGGTGAAGACGGTGTGCGCGCCGCGCAGACCGTCCTGCCGGACCTGATGATCCTGGATATTCGTCTGCCGGATATCGATGGATATGAAGTTGCTCGCCGCGTGCGCAGCGACCGCCGCACGAGCGACATCCCCATCATTTTCCTCACGGAAAAGCGCGAGCGGATTGACCGCCTGCAGGGGTTTGAGGTCGGCGCGGATGATTACATTACCAAGCCCTTCGACGTGCAGGAATTGCGCCTGCGCGTGCGCAACGCCTTGAAACGCGTCAGCCAGGAATCGTTGACCAATCCTGTCAGCGGTCTGCCTGAGGGCCCGCTGGTGGAGGAACGCCTTTCGGACGTCATCCACAAGAGTGGCTGGGGGCTACTCCATATTTGCATCCGTCATCTGGATGCATTTCGCGAAGCGTACGGCTTCGTTGCCTCAGACGATGTGATGCGTGCCATCAGCCTGATGATCCAAAATACGTTAAAGGAAGAAGGCAGCGCCGAAGACTTCCTCGGCCATATCAGCCCGACGGATTTCGTCGTGGTGGTGCCTCCGGTCAATCTCCCTTCCTTTCAAGAGCGTATCCGCTCCCGACTCGAGCAGTCCCTCGATTATTTTTATCCAATGAAGGACCGCGAGCAAGCTTCCAAAAGAGACGATCGACTCGCCGTCCAAATCTCTGAGGTCCCTTCTGTCTACGGCCGTTTTTCGAGCGTTGATCAGTTAAAGAAGGACCTCTTGAACAAATACTGATGCCCATCACGATCGTCTTGCCGACCTATAACGAAGCGGAGAACCTGCCGAAGCTGGTCTCCGCTTTATTATCGCTTCCCCTCGATCTTTCCGTTCTCGTTGTTGACGATCACAGTCCAGACGGCACCGGCGAGCTGGCGGATGATTTATCTCACCAGCATCCTGGCAGGGTGTTCGTTCTTCATCGTTCCGGCAAACGGGGCTTGCGGTCCGCTTACATGGAGGGATTTCAAAAAGCGTTTGATACAGGAGCAGATACTGTTGTTCAAATGGACGCAGATTTTTCGCACGATCCTGCCGTTCTCACCGAGATGGCGCGTCGTATTGATTCCTGTGACGTGGTCATCGGGTCCCGTTATGTAAAAGGCGGCTCACTCGACGAGCGCTGGCCGGCGTGGCGCAAATTGCTTTCCGCCTTCGGTAATTTCTATGCACGGACGATCTTAAGCTTTCCGCTACGGGACGTGACCACCGGCTACCGGATGTGGCGCAGCGAAGTTCTGCAAAATATGCCATTGGACCGGATACGTTCAAACGGCTATATATTTTTGGTCGAAATGGCATATGTCGCCTATTTGATGAACTATAAGATCAGTGAAGTCCCCATTCATTTTGCCGATCGACGCTGGGGGAAGTCCAAGATGTCGGTGAGGATCCAGCTTGAAGCAGCCGTGCGGATCTGGGATGTCTGGTGGCATTACCGTGATCTCCGCAAGAAACGTCCTATTCATCAAATGAACGTTCGTTAGGTGAACAAGCCCCTACTTCATCAATTCACTTAATCGTTGCCACTCGTCGATGCCAAGCGTCTCCGCGCGGCGTTGGGGATCGATATTGGCGTGCGTAAGAAGCTCTGCGGCGTGAGTGGAGGAAATATGCAGGCCCGACGAAAGCGAGTTACGCAACGTCTTCCGTTTCTGGCTAAACCCCGCTTTGACCAGTCTAAAGAATTTGCCAAGCAACGCCTCTTTGATCAGTGGAGTCGGGTAAATATCCACAACAAGCACAGCCGAATCAACCTTCGGCGCCGGGAAGAATGCTTCCGCCGGGATCTGAGCCGCGATCCGAGGCGCGCCATAGACTTGCACACTCAATGCCAGCAGGCTCATATCCCCGGGCCTGGCACAAATCCGCTGGGCAACTTCTTTTTGAACCGTCAACACAATACGGCGCGGTTTTGGCTCACTCTCGAGAAGATGCCGGATGACGACTGAGGTAATGTAGTAGGGGATATTTGCGACAACGAGATAATCGTTTTCCGCGATCAAATCGTTTGGGGCAAGCTTCAGGATGTCGCCCTGGATCATGTGAACGTTCTGGTAGGGGGCAAGGACTGTTTTCAAGGGTGGGATCAATTTCTCATCGAGCTCCACCGCAATCACCTCTTTTGCCGAAACTGCCAGATAGCGCGTTAAGCTTCCGAGTCCGGGACCGATTTCCAAGACTTTATCCGTCGGTTGGATCTCGGCCGCTGCGACGATCGCCTCCAGAGCGAATGGGTCCTGCAAAAAGTTCTGGCCCAGCCCCTTGTGCGCGTGCAGGTGATAACGCCTGAGCAGCGCCTCGGCGTCCATTGGGGGGATTTGCTTCATTGACAGATAACTCCGTCGCCTTCCTCTGCCGCGCTTTCTGAGTTTCCAGAGGCTTCACCGGGCCATGCGCCATTCTGGAACAGACCGACGTAGCTGCGAATGACATCAAAATTCACATTCCAGACGGAGACCGTGTTCTTGAACACAGGATCATATTGGCGCGTCAGTGTGAAATGCTCTTTGGGAAAACTGGCAAAGACAATATTGCCCGAAGGGATTTGTGAGCCGATACAGGCGAGTTGCCCCAGCTGTTCGGGGCTCAGATCCGTCAGGATCGCGTCCTGGAAGGAACGGATCAGTTCCGGGACCTTTGAGATCACCCCGGGGCTTGTGAGCTGATCGCGCAACGCACAGAGCACGCGGTTTTGATTGTCGGCGCGCGCAAATCCGCCCTCGATGCGGATGCGCGCCAGAGTGAGGGCACGCGTGCCATCCAGATGGTGGGTTCCGGCCTGGAACAAGAGTCGCTTGTTAGTATCTGTTGCGGTGCGGCCATCCACGGTTTCTGGCAGAGTCACGTCTATGCCTCCCACGGCGTTGACGATCTTTTCAAAGGTCCGCATGTTGACAGCGGCATAGTGGTCGATCTGTGTCCCAAAGTTCAGTGCCAGAGTACGCGCCAGCAAGCCCGGTCCGCGCGCAGGATCGTCGGTATAACCAAAGCCCGGGTTGCCGTAGAGATAAGCCTGGTTAAGTTTCTCGTGGTCCTGCCCATTCAAGTCGTCTGCGATGTCCGGGATCTCCACCCACAGGTCGCGCGGGATTTCCAATACCGAGACTTCTGGATTCACAAAATCCACGCGCACCAGCCGGATCACATCTGCCAGCCCATAATTGTAATTGTCGCCGCGCGTATCCGCGCCAATCGCCAGGATGTTCATGACAGGCGGCGCGCCGCACAAACCGAGTTGTGGTGTGAACGTGGGCAGAGGCGATGGCTGTAAGATGGGCCCATCGGCTGCGCTCAGGGTGGGTACCGCCCGAAGTGTTGCAATGGTATTCGGGTCAGGCGTCCAGGTGGCGCGCAGCTCAAAGGGAGTAGCAGTTTCCATCCGGAGCGCGGGCCCCAGCGGCTGATTCCACTGTCCCTGCCAGAGCCAAACCCCGAGCGCGATCGTAGCGCAAGCGAGAATGGATAAAAAAGAGAGAAAGCCCTTTTGAGTTCGGGTCATAAGGTTTTTCCGCGCTGAGTGGGGTGAACGCAGTCGAAGCCTGTAGTTGCGATGCACTGCGCGCTTCGACTGCGGGACCGACGATCACTGCCTCTGCGCTCTGCGCGAGGATCATTCAAGCACATAAATCACATTTGCCGGCACGGGAGTCAGGAAGTAGACGGTCACCCACGAATGCCAGGATTCAAAGTTGCTGTCACTGAACCCGAGATCGATCCAGGGTTTTCCGACACAGCCGCCGCAGACATCCTCCACCGAGCCGAAGCCGTAGCCGGGGATATATAAGCGTTGACCCTGCATTGCAAGATACAAGCTCTGGGGCAGTCCAACCATGCCTTTTCTCAGGCTCCTTCCACTCGATGTGCCCGAATAACACTGGTCGGTTCCGGAGCGGCAAGGTGAATACGATGTGGCATACATTTGGACAGCACGCCAGTATTCGATCTGCACGCCGTCTACTGTTGCAGTCTTGACCTCGATCTTTGTCCCGTAACCCATGAGGCGCGTTTGAGGTGGACGCACCAGTGTTTCATCTTCTGTGACGCGGGAAATTTCCTGCCCATCCTCATAGCGGATGCGGATGCGCTGGACGGTGAGCCCAGGCTCGCCAGGCTGCAGGATCTGGGTCTGATCGAGGAGTACATCCGCCGATGCCTGAAGCTCACTTTCGAAGGGGATGGGTTGCTGCGCCAGTTGCATCGACTCGGTGACTCGCACCACACGGATCTGACCATCAGCGGGAGGCGGCTCACCTTCGGCGGGAAGACTGTAGTCCAGCCCGATGAGCGGAAATCCGGCTTCGGTCAATGCCTCACCGACGGTTTGGGAGGAGGAGCGCGCTTGAGTGGACTTCCCATTGGATGTAATGGTGAGGTCACGGGAGGAAAGAATAGAGACTGGAGAAGTGGAAACCAGGGGATTAGAGATTGGAGAATTTAAAGGCGGACTGGTTTCATCTCCTGCGCGTAGCCAAATAGAGGCTTCCTGTAGGGCTTCACTCAGGCTGAAGGCGGATGATTGGATTTGTTTCTCTCCATCAGCCGTATTAATGGTTAGCTGCAGCGCCCTACGGATTTGCAGAGTAATTGGATACTCAGTAATGGGTTGATCGACTGCGATGGGGAGCCCGTTAAGAAGCACGCTGTCACTGGAACTGAGTGTTATTCCTGCCTGATTGATCAGTGCCATAGGATCACGCTCGTTTGTCTGGAGCCTGATAACCCGATCATTTTCGATGATTGTGACTGTGGGGAATGTAGTTGGCTGGCAGGCGAGGAGAGAAAGCACCAACGCGACTGCCAGAATTCGGGCAGGTGTCATGAAAGTAATTATACGCTACCCGGTTGCATGCACGATCCACACATTTGGCTCAAGGTAGATGCCCTCATCTTGTTCCAGATTTATTTCAATCGGATTGAGCGCACCTTCGATAATATATAGACCGTTCTGGGGGAACTGCATATTGGTCCAGCCCTCCCATTCCGCGCGTGTTCCACGGATGGCTTTGGACTCATGGCAAACTTTGATGATCCTTGCTCCGGCACGCACATGGACTCTTAGCCACGGATCAAAAGGAAGGCCCTCCTCCGTCTTCCAGGTGATGTAGTCGTCGAGGCTGGTCAACGGATATCTGTGTTTTTCGCTGGGACGGATGGGGATGATGAGAGATTTCAAACCCCTGGATTGGGTGACCGCGCGGACAGCCTGGACCATCGGCATACTCAGTCCTTGACTCCGGTAGTCAGGTCGGAGGACAATTTGTATGGCACAATGAACATTGGGCTCTACGCCTTGTCGGTGGTTTCTTACCGCCTCCTGGAACGCCCAATCCCAGCCACCCTCGGGAAGGTGCTCGAGCGTGTCATCCCAGCGTAAGGGAAAGCTGTTGCCCATCCCTGCCACGCGTCTGTTTTGTGTATCGTACAGTGCCAGCTGATAGTCTGAGAAGCGATCGAAAAGCTCATGCCAGTTTTCGTTTGCCACCTGGTCGTGCAGCATGAATTCAGGCCAGATCTCTTTGGTTAAGCCGCGCACGAGGTCACGATAGTTTGTGTGCGCGGGTGTGATGACCTGAAAGCGTTCCAAGCTCATGTTTTGTGTGCCATCCACACATTCGGTTCGACATAGATGCCTTCCTCTTTTTCGAGGTCCATTTCCATTGGGTTGAGCGCGCCGGGGATATAGTAGGCCCCACTTTGCGGAAATTTCATTCCCGTCCAAGACTCCCAATCGGCACGAGTGCCTCCGATCGTCATGGCTGCGTGACAGGGCTTGATGAGCTTTGCACCTACGCGCGCATGGACCCTGAGCCATGCATCAAACGGCAAGCCTTCATGATTCGTCCACTTAAAGTAATCGTCAATGCTGATGAGCGGATAACTGCTCTTCTGGTTGGGGCGTACCGGTGCGACCAGATATTCATAACCCTTCGATCGTCCAATCTCGCGCATGGCGCGGATCATCTCTGTGCTCAATCCCTGGCTTCGATAATCCGGGTGGATGGCAATCTGTATCGCCGATTGGATATTGGGTGCCACACCATTTTTGTGATCTTCCACAGCCTTGAGGAAGA
>Ga0114129_10012030_pt1 | contig 12308 bp, 8 predicted proteins | sample RhiMetdeltSRZDD1_FD_80071 | JGI IMG/M metagenome (GOLD analysis project Ga0114129, IMG submission 80071) | Populus rhizosphere microbial communities from Tennessee, USA - Rhizosphere MetaG P. deltoides SRZDD1 (version 2) (version 2) | ecosystem: Host-associated > Plants > Roots > Rhizosphere >...
CGGGCTTCCAGCCGGCAGGTCACCCTGCCGACTGCCGGATATGACTACGGCGCCAAATGGGGAACTCCGCCGGCAGGACTTACACCTGCAAGTACAACAGCTAGTCTCGCTGCGCTCCCTCCTGTAAGGCCAAGAAGGCCTCGGAGGAGAAGACATCCAGTGCTACACACCTTCCACACTTTGGAGACGCTACGTTATTATTCAGCGGCCTGATCGTAATGCCAGAGGATATGCTCGTTGGGGAGCTCCTGAATCCTATGCTCCGCCATGACCATCGCCATGGCCTTGGTGCAGACACGTTGCAGGGCGACGAGCAGCGTGTGATGCCTCGTGTGGAGCGGATATCCTCTCTCCGCGATGGAGGGCTCTCACTTCAAGAGCGTGGAGACTCTCACGGTGAGAGCCCGTGATACGGCTTGGCGGCGTCACGATTCCAGAACAAGTTCTGGCAGGTCTGCTGCCTCCAGACCCGCGCCGACGGCAATGTGGGTCCGGCGCTACTGCTCGGGCAATGGCCGATAGCCCCTCTGCTGCAGCTCGTCGGGCAGCTCATCCTCCGCCTTGAAGACACACTCCGCGAGGATTTTTCCTCTGGGGTTTCTCCCCAGACTTCCTCTTTGTCATTCCTGCAGACAATGACCTGCTTCATGGGGTCTTCCCTCTCTACCTGACGCCCTACAACGCTGACCGCCCACCTACCCCTCGTCATGGCACCTCTGCTGCGAGAGCCACGCGTGGTTGAAGAGCGCGACGGGATGACTAGGTGTTGGTCAGGGCAAAGTGGATGCCAAAAAGCAGAACTCCCTGGAAAGCGCCGGTGCAGGCGCCGCACTCTCGTGCAACACCAAGAGATTCAATCCTCCGTATTACACGAGTGTCATCGCTCTAGTGAGTCGACTTAACTCCGCATATGCATCCAACATGCGTTGACGAGGTTTGGTACACGCACACGGTGGCATGCAAATTGCTCAAGACCACAGTGCCCAGCCATTGCAGAGGGCACAGGGAGTGCTTGGACTGCAAGGTGCCTGGGCACCATGACAATAACCCTGAAGACACAGAGGAGCTAAGGGATGTATCGCACCTCGGCAAAAATGCTGCTCCTGACCTTCGCCGTGCTCTGCATCACCGCCACGTTCGTCCTTGCTCAGACGGGTGGCACAGGTGGTACGGGGAGCTCTGGCAGTGGCACGCCCGGCCCCGGCACCCCAGGCGGCACGGGCAGTAGTGGCACCATGAGTGATCCTAACCGCCCCGGCACGACGGGTGGCACAGGGTCGAGCAGTGGCACCATAAATGATCCAAGCCGCCCCGGCACCCCAGGCGGCACGGGCACCACAACCGGGAGTCAGGGGACGACCGGGACTGGGCAGTCTGGCCCCTCGGGGAGCAGTTCCGGGACGGGTTCGTCCCGCTAACTCCCCCCTTCCTGTGCTGCAGATCGCGCTTGCGTGGCGAGAAGCCAGGTGGACATGCGAGAGGCTACGCCTGTTCACATCGAGGGCAGGCGTGGCCCACCCGAGGCTCTCGTGTAGAGCCTCGGACGAGCAGGGAAGTCCTCTCGTTGCCGGGATGGGTGAGTAACGGCTGGGCGACCAGACCGAGGGTGAAAAAGGGGAGAACAGTCTATGAGGAGGAGCTATGGCTCTCAACTTACTGCAGGATAAAGGCGTGCCGCTGACGCGGCAACGCTTTACATGGAAGGACCTGGTGCAACGGCCCTTCAGCAAACTGGACGACGACGCCTTCACGCGGGTGCGCGTGATTTTGATGAACGGTATTGAGTCGGAAGCGCTGCGGTTCTCGCATGCGTGTGCGCGTATGAACCAGGATCTACAGCAGGCCCTGGCACACGTGCGCCGGGTGGAGCAACATCAACAGACGCTCGTGAACTGGCTCAATCCCGCCGACCAGTCCCCCCTCGAAACCACGATTGGATTCGAGCAAGTCGCGATCGAAGTCACCGCGAGTGTGGCGGAAAGCGAGCCGGACCCGTATCTGGCGCAGGTGTATCGCTTTGGACTGCTCGAGGACTTCGACCACATGTACCGGTATGCCGCGCTGATGGATCGCGTTGAAGGCAAAGATGCGAATACCCTCGTGCAGAGCTACTCGGACATTCTCCCCGGACGCCCGACGTCTATAGAGCACCGGTACCCACTCGACGACCTGCGCCGCCCCTACAATCGCACCCAGGCGGCGTTTCTGACCAAGCTCCATGCCCTGACCATCATGGCTGGAGAACATCAGACCCATGACTACTACATGACGATTGGTCCAATGTTCGCTGACCCGCTTGCTCGGCAACTCTATGCCGAGATCGCCTCGATTGAGGAGCAGCATGTCACGCAGTATGAGTCGATCATCGATGCCACGGAGACCTGGCTCGAGAAGTGGCTCCTGCACGAGGCAAATGAGGTGTACAACTACTATAGCTGCGTGGAGTATGAGCAGAACCCGCACATCAAGCAGATCTGGGAGCGCTTCCTGGACTATGAGCTGGGGCATCTGCGCTTCGTGGCCGATTTGTTCGAGAACACGGAGAAGCGCGACGCGGCTGAGGTGCTGGAGCAAGCCTGTCCTGCCCCCATCCGGTATGCAAGCCACCGCGCCTTTGTGCGCGATGTCCTCCGTCAAGAGGTCCATCTGAGTGCCGTCGGCAGTGAGTTTGTCGATCGCGATCAGGAGAGCGAAGAGACGCGAGACTACCGCACCCACATGAATGCTGAAGGGTCTCCCTCGGATACGGTAGCAGCCAGCTACATCTGGACACCTGGCACGGAACTGGCAGCATCGGCACAGAGCAAGCAGTAGGCCTTGCAGTCCTGCACATGCACGGGAAGAAGGAGCGAAAGATGACGCAGCAAGCCACTTTAGGAACTAACCGCACCGGGATGGCCGTGGCGGCGCAGCGCGGCCAGGAGATGCTCGCAGGCATGGACGAATTTCCACCGACCTCGCAGGGCAGCGCCAAGGATATCGCCATGGTCCGCATGGCCTATGCCCAAGAAGCCGAGCCCCTGGGCAGCGTGCCGCAGCCTACCGGCATGAAAAACAAGGTGCGCACCGCAGTGAAAGCGATCACGGGAGCCATGCCGACCCTCTTGATGGACAAGCTCGGCGAGCGCCTAGCATTCGAGCGGACCGGCGCTCGCCTCTATGAAGCGTTAGTCTCCAAGTACGAGGCCTTTGGCAGCTTTGATGGGGGGCCGAGCAAGGTCGATCTCGAGCACATACTTCAGGAAGAATATGGGCATTTTACTCTGCTGCAGTCTGTTATCGAGCGGCTCGGCGGGGATCCCACGGCTGTCACGCCATCGGCGAATCTTCATGCCACGGCGTCGCACGGCGTCATGCAGGTGATTGTGGACCCGCGTACGACCCTGCTGCAGTCGCTGGAGGCCATCCTGATTGCTGAGTTGGCCGATAATGCCTGCTGGGAGGCGCTTATGGCCCTCGCCCAGGAGGCGGGCGAAGACACCCTCATGACGCAATGCGAGCAGGCGCTGTTGACCGAGCAGGAGCACCTTGCTAAGGTGCAGTCCTGGCTGGCGGCTGGACAGGGGCGCTCGAGCACCATGAGGAATACCGTCGGCTAACTCAGAGCCGCAATGATGGGTGAAGTTAGAGGCACGGCAAGAGAGCGCGGAGGGGGAGGCTGGCGGAAGGTCTGTGGAACACGCGCGGAACCTGCACCCTCCCTCTGATCACACCTGTCGCCTGGGAGATAGGGATGGACATACTTCAGGAGCTTTTGGATCCTGTCCCAGTGCATGAGTTCCTCCACCGCACCTTCACGCGTGCCCCGTATGCTATGCCTGACCGGGCCGCACGCTACACACACGAGTTTACAGAGGCCGATATCGCTACCGTGTTGGAGGATGGGCGCTCGCTGCTCCGGATCGTCCGCAATGGACGCCTTATTCATGAAACGGTACGCCTGTCCTGGGCGGAGGCGCAGGCGTATTATCGCCGCGGTCATACCCTGCTCGTGCGGTATGCTGAACGATCCTCCGCCAAGTTTCAGGTACTCGCCCAGGCGTTCGCGCAGTTTTTCCACTCGCCGGTTGATATTCAAGTCTATTTGACGCCAGACAAGAACCAGGCCTTCGGGTGGCATTATGATCTGGAGGAAGTCTTCATCATCCAGGTACAAGGATGCAAGGAGTACACGATACGCCAAAATACCTTGAACCCCTTGCCCGTCTGGGAGACGATGCCGACAGATATGGCCTACGAGCGCGAAACCTCGCGTATCCGCCTGACCTGCCGGCTGGAGGCCGGGGATTGGCTCTACATTCCCTCGGGCTGGTGGCATATCGCCCGGACACAGGCGGCCTCTATGCACCTCTCCATCGGTGTCATGCCAGTCGTCCGGCTCAAGTTGTTTGAGTTTCTGAAGCAACACCTCGCTCCATCCCTCTTCTGGGGCCAGCGCCTCGCCCTCATACAGCCCGGGGAGGCCGGGAATGCAGCCGCCAAGGAACACGACATGCAAAGCTGGGAGGACATGCGTACGCAGCTCAACGATACCCTCGGCCAGGAGGCAACATATCAGGCGTTTCTGGCATATCTAGTGGATGCCCAAAGAGCCCGCAGCCTTGAAAGTCCCGCTGCCCATGCCTAAACCTACTGTATGTCCGACGTAATTTCTTTGGTGGCAAGCAGTTGCGGGTATACGAAGGGCGAAATCGCGCCACGCGTTGCGCAGTAATTCGCGGTGCACTTGGCGACCCAGAGAGGGCTCGCGGACTGGCCACAACACCGCCATCCGCCGCATGCTCAGCCCGTCGCACCCCTGCGGTCGTGGCACGGCAGGCGTCCACGGCTGCCCCCGAGGAGTGGCACCACACCACGACCAGGAACACCCCGGTGGCCGCACACGGGAGGAGAAACGACCTAAGCGCTTCAGATTCCTCGTGATACGAGGCCCGCCCGCCTCTCCTATTTTCGCCTCCTGGCTATGGCCTCGCCACAACTGGATGCTCGTCGGAAGCTCTTGATATGATAGCATATTAGCGAAATCGTTAGAGGGACAGACAGTAGGTGTATGCAAACCGCTCTAGAAATGGTCGAAGGAGATTGGCCCTCCAGCCGCATGCGGCTAGAGGGCCAACCAGTGAAGAAGCAGCAGGACCACCGCACCCCAGGCACTGGCACGCTTCTCACCTCGCCAGCATCACGGGCCCTCTGATCAGCCCACCAGTAGGGACGGAGTCCTCGTTGGTGTTTCATCCCGCTGCAGCGCGGTCGCCACGGCCTGCACGAGCGGGTGGTGCTCCAGCGCCTCGAGGGCACAGGGCAGGGCCCGCGACCAGTTCGGCCACTCCGCCGTCGTGTTGGGCATATTCGGCCGTTCCACCACGGCCAAGGCATCCTCCAGCGTCGCGACGATCACGGCCGACGGAGCCTCCGCCAGGCACTGATGCGTACGGCGCACCACCTCGTCGACCTCGGCGTCTTCGGGGAGGCCCGTCATGGCCTGGAGTCGCTGACGGATCTCCTGCAGGCCCGCAGTATTGGGGTGCAGGCCCAAGTCCTGCTGCGTTTGGAGATCCGCGCCACTCCACAGCCCCGCAATCGTGGGCAGATCATGGGTCGTGACCGCCGCCAGTGCACGGGTCGGGTAGCGCGACGGTGGCGCGGTCTCAAACCAGAGGAGGCGGTACGAGAGGAGCCGATGGGCGTCCAGCTGCTCCCGCGCCTCGGCTTCGACCGTCCCCAGATCCTCGCCGACCACAAAGGCCTGGGCGCGCGTGCTTTCCAGGGCGAGGATGGCCAGGAGCTCGTCGGCCCGATAGCGTACATAGGCGCCCATGCTCGGCTCGGCCTCCCGCGGGATCCAGAAGAGGCGGAACAGGCCCATAACGTGGTCAATACGCAGGCCCGCTGCATGGTGGAGGACGGCCCGAATAGTTTGGCGAAACGGCTGGTAGGCGGCCGCACGCAGCTTGTGGGGCACAAAGGGCGGCAGTCCCCAGTTCTGGCCGAGGGTGTTGTATTCGTCGGGGGGGGCGCCGACCGTCACGTCCGTGGCCAGGAGATCTTGCCAGATCCAGGCATCGGCACCGTTGGGATCAACGCCGATGGGCAGATCGTGCATCACGGGCAAGGCCGCGGCCACGCGGGCGAGCTGGACGTCGAGGAGCCATTGCACCCACTGGTGGAACCGCACGCGCTCACGGTGCGCAGCAGCGAAGCGCTCCACAGCAGGGGCATGCGGGTGGCGATACGCGGCAGGCCAGTGGCGCCATCCCTGGCCATAGTGCTCGGCAAGGGCACAAAAAATGGCAAAGTGGTGGAGAGAGTCTGCCTGTTCCTGGCAATAACGCTCGAAGGTGGGGTCACCCTCAAAACACTGCCAGAGCTGCTCAAGTGCGGTGACCTTCAGCCGGAAGATGGTATCACGCTCGATGATGCGCTCCTGATTGAGTGCCTGGCCGGTGGCGGCGAGGTGCTCAAGAGTAGCCCCGAGGGCGGCAGCCCCAGGGATCTCTTCGATGCGCAGGTACAACAGGTTCCGATAGGAGCGGCTGCTGGGAAAATAGGGGCTGGGTTGCTGCGGGAGGACCGGGAGGGCGGCCTGCAACGGATTGACTAAGAGGAGGTCAGCCTGCCATGCCGTTGCCGACCACGCGGCCAGGCGGCGCAGGTCTGCCAGGTCCCCGATGCCCCAACTGCTGCGTGACCGCAAGGCGTACAGTTGCACGGCCCATCCCCATTGGCGTGCACGGCGTGGCCCACAACAATGCCCAGGACTCACAATCAGTTGTATGGCTGCCCCACCATCGAGCGGGTGGAGCGTATGATAACCAAAGGGGAGATCCGGCGGGAGAGCCTCTTCGAGCTGGAGCACGGTGCCATCCTCCAGGGTCAGTTCGGCAGGCCCCCCGAGCGGGGTCACGTGGTGTGGCCGGACTACCTGCACTGGCGCTGCCGGGGGAGCGCTCGGCTCCGAGGGATCGACGCCCATAGACACCAGGAGAGCCGAGCGTGTGGTGGGAGGGGTCTGATGCCAGACGCCCAGGGCGTCCTCGTAGCCATCGTCAATACCCCATCTATCTGTGCTCATCGTGTGACCTCATCCATATCTGCGCGCGAGCAGAAGCTCCATAGCGCGCCATAAGCTTCAGCAGTGATTGCACGCGTGGCTAGCCTTGGGCTGCTTCCCAGAGTTGGAGAATCCCCCGCAGAGGGATTCCCACCCAGTCGGGACGGTTGTTGAGCTCATAGCCCAGTTCATAGACGGCCTTTTCCAGCAGGTACGCATTCAAGAGCGCCTGGCATTCTTCCCGGGTGCGCGGCAGCACGGACGCTGCACCGGCGTAGGCGAGATAGGTCTGTAAGAACGCCGCTGAAACCCAGACGTACCACATCTGGGCCCAGGGTTCGAAGGCGGTGGGCGCCTCGGAGGGCGCGGACACGCCCTGGTTGTCCTGGTTGAACAGACCGGCGTATGCCGCATAGTGGAAAGAGCGCAGCATACCCGCCACGTCCTTCAGCGGCGAATGCTTCAGCTGTCGTTCTTGCAGCGAACGCGCCGGCTCCCCCTCGAAGTCCGTGATGACAAAATCTTCCCCGGTATAGAGGACCTGCCCCAGGTGGTAATCGCCATGGGTGCGGATCCGCAGAGCGCTCATCGGCCGCTGGGATACAGCCTGCGCAGAGCCCACCACCTCCGCCTCCAGGGCGAGGACCTTCTGGGCCTCCCCACGCACCGCCTCTGGGAGGTCAGCAAGGCGCTGACGTAAGAGGCGGAAGGCCTCAGCGGTCAGGCTCTGCATGGACTGCGAGAGGGCATGCTGATACGGCGCCGCAAAGGACTCAGGGGCAAAGCGCTGGTCATCTGGGTCTGAAACGAGGGCGAGGTGCAACTCAGCCGTGCGCTGGCCCAGCAGCCGAGCCGACGCCAAGTACGGGCCGATCAACTCACTGGCCAGCGGTGGGGTGTCTCCCTCTGCCAGTGCGAGCAAGGACTGCTGTGGCACCGTGACGTGCTCCCCGCGCTGCTGCGCGCGCACCGCCGCAAAGTAAGCGTCGAGGGCTTCGAGTGTATAATGCCAGGCATCCCCCCGGTTCGGCACAAAGCCGTGGAGGATGCCGACGGTGCTTGATTCCCTTGTGTCTCTGCGGTACTCGAGGACCCCGGCCACAGGGGCGATGTGTGTGAAGGATGTCTTCTCGGTCAGAAAGCGTCCGAGCTCCAGGTCCGGGTTCACACCGTCAGCGACGCGGCGAAAAAGCTTGAGGATCAGCCGATCCCCGTAGACGACCGAGGTGTTGCTCTGCTCGGCGGCCAGCGGGGTGGGGGGCAGGGTGGTATCGGCCGGGCCCCGAAGGTCTGCAAACACCTGGGTGGGCAGGGCGCACAGCGCCCCCACCGTCCCCTGGAAGTGCTGGCCACGGGCGATGGCCGCCAGCAGGGTCTCCCACAACGGCGGCTCCCACCAGGCCTCGCACAGCAGCCCCTCCGCCTCCGCCCGCCGTACACGGGCGATCACGGCCTGGGGTGCTCTCTGCTGCACCTCCTCCGCCCGCTGGCCGACGGCAATGATCAGCGGCAGGACATAGATCTCCGGCTCCCCCTCATCGTAGGCTACCGAGAGAAAGACCCAAGAAGCGACGGAGGCATCGTACGGAACTCGGACAGCCTCCGCTATCCCTGTGGAGCGGATCTGCCGCGCCTTGCCACCAAACCAGCGCCATTGCTGCAAGTACCCAGGCAGGAGCGTTTCGAGGGCGGCTTTCGCCTCCCCCTGGAAGGCGCCGTCCCACGCCCCTGGGAGGGCAATGATGGGAACCTGGGTTGGTGACCCACCATGGCGGACCGCGGCAGCAGACGACGGCGCCACCGTCACGCTGGCGCACGACGGTGGCCCGAGGAGCGCCACCGCGTCCGGCGGCAGCGTGACCTCGCCCGCGGTGACCTGGACGGCGGGGTCCGAGGTCAGGAGCGCCTGGGGCTCCCCGGGCACACGCACAGGCACGCCCTGGACCCGGTCGGCGAGATTGCACACGACCGCCACTGGACCACGCTCGACCACGAGCCATCTGGCCTGTTCATCAAAGGCCACGTGCACCCTGTCCAGGCACCCGTCAGCGAGGGCCGGCACCTCCCGGCGGAGTCGGAGCAGGCGGCGATGCCAGTCGAGTAATTCCGCGTGCGGCTCCCGTGCCAGCTCACCCCAGTTGAGCTGGGAACGCTCGAATGTGGTGCGGGCCTGGGGATCGGGGACGGCTTCAGGGTCCCAGCCAAAGGCGGCGAACTCCTGCCGCCGGCCCATGGTCACCGCCTGGCCGAGGGCAGCGTCCTCGTGCTCCGTGAAGTAGAGGAACGGCGCGGAAGCGCTCCACTCTTCCCCTTGAAATAGCAGCGGAATGAATGGGGCGGTGAGCACCAGGGCCGCGCCGATCTTGAGGCGTCCGGGGCTCAGGAGGTGACTGCTGCGGTCCCCCGTCGCCCGGTTGCCGATCTGGTCATGGTTTTGCAGGTAGCCGAGGAAGCGGTGCCCCGCGAGCCCGGTGGGGGGCCGTCCGTGCGGGCGGCGGCGGAAGGCGGAGGAGCGGCCGTCATAGACAAAGGCCTGCTCGAGGGCCTTGGCGAGATCAGCGAACGCGCCGAAATCCGTGTAGTAGCCATCTCGCTCTCCGGTCAGCACGGCGTGCAGGGCATGGTGGAAGTCATCGCTCCACTGCGCGTCGAGGCCATACCCCCCGACTTCAGGGGGCCGCACAACGCGGGGATCGTTCAGGTCACTCTCCGCGATGAGGACCAGGTGGCGCCCGAGGTGCGCGGCGAGGGCGCCCACCTCGGCCGCGAGCTGTTCGAGGACATGCACGGCTGAGGTGTCCACCAGAGCATGGACGGCATCGAGCCGCAGGCCATCGCAGTGATAGTCCCGCAGCCACATCAGCGCATTGTCACAGAAGAAACGCCGCACCTCATGGCTGTGCGGGCCATCGAGGTTAACGGCTGGACCCCACGGCGTGGTATAGCGATCGGTGAAGTACGGGCCAAAGCGGCCGAGGTAGTTCCCCGCCGGACCGAGGTGATTGTAGACGACATCGAGGAGGACGGCCAAGCCGCGGGCGTGGCAGGCATCAATCAGGCGCTTCAACCCCTGCGGGCCGCCGTAGGCATGATGGGGGGCGTAGAGGTCCACGCCGTCATAGCCCCACCCCCGGCTCCCGGCGAATTCGTTGACGGGCATCAGCTCGACGTGCGTAATCCCGAGGTCCACCAGGTGATCGAGCCGCGCAATGGCCCCCTCGAAGGTCCCAGCCGGGGTGAAGGTGCCGACATGCAGTTCGTAGATCACTGCCGCGGCTAGGGGCGCCGCCTGCCAGCGCTGGTCCTGCCAGGGGAAGGCTTGGTGATCGATCACCCGGGAAGGACCGTGCACGCCGTGCGGCTGCCACGGAGAACGGGGGTCGGGCAGCGGCTCGCCCCCGTCGAGCCGGAAGGCATACTCGCTCCCCGGCCCGGCGGCAGGCACGTCGGCAGCCCACCAGCCCCCCTCGCCCGCGGTCAGCGGGAGGCGCACGCCGTCGACCTCCACCTCGACCCGCTGGGCTATGGGGGCCCACACACGAAATGTCATCATACCCCATCTCCTTCCTTCGACAGCAGGGCGACGGGAGCCCTCCCAAGGAGCTCGGCCAAGCGGACCTCCCCGCCGTCGACCGTGTCACTGGTCAGCGCGTTGTGCCAACGACCAGCCGGTAAGGTGAGCGTCGTCTCACCCCACCTGCCGCCGAGTCCCAGGACCAGGCGGGGCACCACCGTCACCACCCCTTCACCCCTGGCGAAGGCCACCACGTGCGCGGCTTTCGCACCATGGGCAGCGAGGGCCCGGTAGGCTCCCTGCGGTCCGAAAAGATGCGGGCGGTGGCGTCGCAGCGTGAGAGCTTGCCGCATCACCCACATTTTGGGGAGTCCTTCGTCCATCCGGTTCCATACCTCTTCAGGGGAGAGGCGATCGAGTGCAGCCAGTAACCGGCGGCGGAGCGCATAGTCGACCGAGCGCCGGTTGTCAGGGTCCACCAGACTGTCGGTCCACAGCTCGGTGCCTTGATAGAGGTCGGGGACCCCAGGCGCGGTGAGCTTGAGGAGGAGCTGCGCCAGCGAAACCACCCGCCCGGGCGCAATGAGTGGCGCCACAAACGCTTCCACGTCCGCCCTGAACGCTAGGTCCTGACAGGTGCCCTCCACAAAGGCACGTAATGCCGTGTCGTAGGCCGGATTCGGATCCGTCCACGAGGTATGGACCTTGGCCTCGCGCGAAGCCTTGTCCATGTAGGCGACGGCACGCTCCACCTCGAGCGGCCACGCGCCAACCAGCGTCTGGTACCACAGGTATTCGGCATTCCGGTCTGGCATACCCTCGGTCCGGTAGCGCTCGTTCAGCGCTGACCAGCGCCAGACAGCCGTACCCCAGCTCTCTGGGATCTCCGACAGCAGGTGGATTCGCGCCCGCACATCCTCGCTCCGCTTGGTGTCGTGCGTCGACGTGGTCAGAAGGGTCTGTGGCCACCGGGCCTGCGTCTCGGCGCACGCCTGGTGGAACGCGTCGACGGGCATGCCAAACTGCCCTGGGTCACCCCCCACTTCGTTAAGTGACACCAGTCGGTGAAAGCAGTAGAAGGCGGTGTCCTCCACACCCTTCGCCATCACCGGGCCGGTGAGCTGCTGCAAGCGCATGACCAACTCGGCCTCGACGTCCCCGCGGACGCGGAGCACAAGGAGGTCGCCCAAGAAGTCCAACAGGTCACTATCGAGATCCGGCCGATGCGCTTTCGCCGCCTCAATCGCCTCCGTGACGGAGCGGACATCCTCGGGGCTGACCTGCCCGAGCTCGGCTCGCACGTACGTCCGATAGACGGGGAAGCAGGCGATGACCTCCCGCAGGACCTCCTGGAGCTCGTGACGGGTGTAGTCCCGGTGGCGCCGGTGCCGTTCACACACGTCCACCAACAGGGCGGTGAGGCGGTTCACGTCACTCCCCAGCACCTCGCGCATGATCAGGTGTTTTTTCTCGCGAGCGACGGCGGCAAAGTCCGTGGGTTCGCCCGTGAAATTGGCGTAGAGCTGGGTCAGTGGCCCCTCCCCAGCCGGGGCGACGAAGAGGTTGCTCACACGCGTGATGAAGTCATAGCCGGTGGTGCCTGCAATCGGCCACGACCCAGGGAGCCGCTCGCCCGGGGCGAGGATCTTCTCGGCCACGATCCAGGCGTGCGGACAGGCGGCATGGCAGCGGCGGAAGTACCCCTCAGGGTCCCGGAGCCCGTCGGGGTGATCGATGCGCACC
>Ga0114129_10012031_pt1 | contig 12307 bp, 12 predicted proteins | sample RhiMetdeltSRZDD1_FD_80071 | JGI IMG/M metagenome (GOLD analysis project Ga0114129, IMG submission 80071) | Populus rhizosphere microbial communities from Tennessee, USA - Rhizosphere MetaG P. deltoides SRZDD1 (version 2) (version 2) | ecosystem: Host-associated > Plants > Roots > Rhizosphere >...
CGAGCTGAGGATCGACCATGAAGGCGATGGGTGGGGTTGGGCGTATTCGTTCTTCGGCTGGTTCGACACAGACATTCAACAGCCGCCGGCAGTCAGCTCGAGCGATCTCGGGCGACTGCGCGTGCGTCCGATCATGTTTGGCTACGGGTATACGAAGATTCGAGGGCGCGCGGCAATAACGACCGATGTTGTCGGCGGGTATTCGTTGAACTCGTTTCGCATCGACCCGTCGACCATCGCCGACTATCAGCGACGCGGAGCGAGCGACATTCACGGTGAGGCGACCAATACGCTCGTGGTCAAGCCCGAGTTGGCGCTCTGGTACGACTTGAACCGGAGAATCGGGCTCAGAGTGAACGGCGGGTACCTGGTCGCACGGCCGTCGGTCACCATCGTGAGCACGCTCGGTCGCGACGCCCAGTCCATTCGGGCCGACACGTTTCTCGTTACCATCGGCGTTGTCTACTCGATCTTCTGACGTTGGACTGGCCGCGACACGCCTTGTGACGTCATTCATCCCCATGACAGCGATCGACGTACGTTTATTTGCGATGGATGCCGATCGCGATGCTGTCCCCAGATATTTAGCAACCTGGCAGAACCGCCCAGTTCTTCGAGCAACTCAGCCGCTGACACCTGGCTTTGATCGCCCAAACGATTACGCTGAGCGAGATGGTTGTGCCCAGCAGTCCATCGGGAAGCATCGCAACTCGCTCTCGCTCGTCGCGAATGGTTCCGAGTCCTGCAACCGTTCCCTTGATTAGAGCGCGTGCAGTTTCCTGCCGGCCCGCCAGCATGCGCGAGGGGGCCGTTGTCGAGTCGGTGCGAGGTGTTCAATCTCGCACACGTCATTTCTTGGGACCTGCGTATAGTGTTCCGACACGCAGTTAACTCAAGGACACAACATGGCATCGATGAACGGCATCATCAAGCGGCTCGTGAACGACAAGGGCTTCGGGTTCATTCTCGCGGGCGACGGCTCGGAGTACTTTTTTCACAATTCGGCCTGCCAGCAAACCGCATTCGATGATCTTCGAGAAGGACAGGCGGTCACCTTCGATATGGGGCAGGGGCCAAAAGGGCCGAGGGGCGAGAACGTCCGGCTCGCTTGAACGCTGGGCTCAGCTTCGCCATGCCACACGCTAGGTCTCTGCTCTTCCTCTGTACCTTTGAATAAGTCGGCTTCGAGTTGCCTGTAGGATCGGGCAGTGAGGTCGAGCCATGAAGACCTGGATCGGTGTCGGTCTCGCAATGGTCGTCGTGTGCCTCGGCACGATCGACGCGAAGACCACTGCGCTCGGTGGGTGGGTCAGCGACGAAAGCTGCGGGCGGGCTCACATCACACCAGGGAACGAGTCTTGCGTCGCAAAGTGTCTCCGCGGCGGCGCGAGCGTGGGTCACCCCGAATGGCTGCCTCAGCGCATGGTCTTGGTGAGCGATGACGGCAGGACGATATGGCTCGTGGAGAATCCAGATACCCTCATCAACCATGCAGGACTGCACGTTCTGGTCGACGCGAAGTATGGTCGGCGCGCGAACAGCGTTCGCATCCTTCGGCTTCGCTCCAAATAGGTGCCGCCTGGCGGGCCCAAGCTTCAGGGACTGCCTAGCATGATCATCCCTCCCCTCGTGCTGCTGGCCTCTCTGGCCGGTCGATCGGCTGCCTTCCCGGCCACCTTCCAGTCCCCTCGAGACGTCGGCTGCACGGAGTGGCGCCACTGCCGCGAGCTGGCGCTGGCCGCGGCTGATCGCGGCGACTACGAAACGTTTCACGACCTGGCGTGGCGGGCAATACAGACCGGTCCACCCAAGGATCCGGCCCTGATGTATCTGCTCGCTCGCGCTCAAGCGTTGAGCGGTCGCCCGCACGACGCACTGATCATGCTCGGGCGTCTCGCCGAAATCGGCGTGCCTTCCGATGCGTTAACCAACGACGACTTTGTTCGCACACGGCAGCTGCCCGGGCGGCCGGACGTCTCGGCCCGCATCGATCGCCTGACACATGCCGACTCGCCGCCCGTCACCCCCTCCTCAGCCGCATCATCGAGCCCACCGTCAACAACACCATCCTGGGCGCCAACGCTGCAGGGATCGCGATTCCCGATCGAAGGCTCTACGCTGGGCGGACTCGCGTACGACGCGGTCTCGCGCCGATTCCTGTTTGGCGATCGGCTCGGGCGCAAGCTGGTGGTGGTGGGCGACGGCATGAATCACGCGGTGGACTTCGTCCGCGCCGACTCCGCGGGATTTGGCGATATCGCGGCGCTCGAGATCGACGGCAGGCGCGGAGACCTCTGGGCGGTGAGCGCAGGGCTTGCGGACGGCGCCGGCGCCCTGCACAAGCTCCAGCTGGTCTCCGGCCGACCTTTGAAATCGTTTCCGATTGCCGCTGATCCTGGCCCAGTCGCGCTGATCGATCTTGCCGTCACGCCCGCGGGTGCTGTCCTCGTCCTCGACGCGGCAGGTCGTCAACTGCTGGTCCTGCGTCCCACGGGGACGGCCGTTGAACGCGCCATGAGGGTCGATGCCGTCGAGCCGGCGAGTCTGGCCGCCGCAGGTGACGAGGGCATTGCTTATGTGGCTGATCGCGACGGGGTATCGCGCATCGATCTGCGAGCGCGAACCGCAACGCGTGTTGCAGCCCCGGCATCGGTCTCACTCGATCATCTCGAGCGGATCCGATGGCGCAAGCAGGCGCTGATCGCGATACGCGTCAATGCGGACGGCACGCGCCGCATCATCCGTCTCACCCTCAGTGCCAGCGGACGCGCGGTCACACGGGAGACGACGGTAGACAGCCCGGTCCTCCCCGCTGGAGGCCGGACGTTTGTCGCGATTTCGGGCGACGAGCTTGTCTATGTGGTCGACGGTTCGAACGCTGCCGTGGATCGTCCGATTCGAGGCACGTCGAGCGCGGCGGATTTCATTGCCTTCCGCGTGCCTCTGCGATGAACGATCAGGCGGAGAACGAAAAGCGAAAGTCATGCTATTCTCTCCGCTCGTGGCCGTTCGCCTGTGCACTGTCAGCTACGTCGATCACAGGCAGATCCGGCACGCCGCGGACGTGCAGGCCGAGAGCCTGTACGAGGCCGCTGTCGTGGCCATCAAACTGTTCCGCGAAGACCCCTGGCTCGAGAAGATCGGGCCGTCGACGGTCCTGGACGTGGAAGTCCGCGAACCAGGCACGAAGCACGCGATATCGCTTCAGCAAGTGGACCGCTGGCTGGCAGGAGCGACCACGAACCCGAACGAAGCCAGCAAGAAAGCGAAGCTGAAGATGCTGCTGCTGCAGCGATAACTCGTGTGGCGCTGGATCTACGCGCCGCCGCGTCCCTGCGCAGGGCCGGGTGTCGTCAACGTCGATCCTTTCTTCGCGAAGATCATCGCCAGCAGCTTCGCCGGATGCGTCTGGCTCGCGTTCTTCGAGACCTCGTGTGTCGCACCAGGCTGCTCGTAGAACATCTGTCCCACGTTGTAGGTCTTCTCCTCGCCTTGCCCTGAGATCTTGGTGATGACGGCGCCCTCCAGGACGTACGCGAGCACAAACCCGGCGTGATGGTGCACGGCGCCGACGCGCCCGGGTGGATAGTCCACGTGGCTGACGGTCACTTCCCAACCGTCCAGCGTGATGTTCGGAAGGTCGTGGACGAAGACCGGCGGCCGCGGCGCGGCCGGTATCGTTTGTGGCTGTGCGTCCGCGTGCCCGCGCGACGCAATCAGCTCGGCGAAGAAGGCGAACGAGGCAACGGCATCCCGACGGGTCATCATCATGGCCCGCGATTATAAATCTTACGGTACACACTGGCGGTCGCGCACTCACTCGCGACGGGCGTTCTTGCCCCCGCGCAGCCGCGCCGCGCCGCCCCCAGCCCGGCCGTGGTGCAACAGTTGTGATTGCTTCTGCAAGAGGGCACGGTATGCTGCCTCGAGGACAACACCTCGATGGCTGACTCTGCTGATGCCAAGGTCCCCGATCTGACGGCTGGCGTGTCCGTCGATTCGCTTTCGAGCGGCGGCACGTTGGTCGGACGTGTCGGTGAAGACGACGTGATGCTCGCGCGTGTCGGCGATCGCGTCTTTGCCGTCGGCGCACACTGCACGCACTATCACGGCCCTCTCGTCGAAGGCCTAGTCGTCGGCGACACGGTTCGATGTCCGCTGCACCACGCATGCTTCAGCCTTGAAACCGGTGAAGCGCTGCGCGCGCCTGCGCTGGATCCCATCGCCTGCTGGCGCGTCGAGCGCCGCGGCAACACGGTGTTCGTGCGGGAAAAACAGTCAGAGACGCCGCCAGCGCCGCGTGGGCCGGCTGGCTCCGCTCCGCCTCCCTCGTCAATCGTGATCGTCGGTGGCGGCGCCGCTGGTCTGGCGGCGGCGGATATGCTGAGGCGCGAACGCTACGAAGGTCCGATCGTTCTCGTCAGCGCGGACGAGGACGCGCCCGTCGATCGTCCGAACCTCTCGAAGGACTATCTGGCGGGCGAAGCGCAGGACGACTGGATTCCGCTGTGGCCATCGGAGACCTATGCCCAGCGTCGCATCGAGTTGCTGCCTCGAACGCGCGTGTCCTCGATCGATTCTGTCGGCCGGACCGTGCTGTTCGAAAACGGCTCGCGTCGCGACTTCGGCGCGCTGCTCATCGCCACGGGCGCCGATCCGGTGCGCCTCCCGATTCCCGGCGCCGACAGCCCGCACGTGTGTTATCTCCGGTCGTTCGCCGACAGCCGTGCGATCGTGGAACGTGCCCGGACGGCGAAACATGTCGTGGTCGTTGGCGCGAGTTTTATCGGCCTGGAAGTCTCAGCCGCGCTCCGGACTCGTGGCATCGCCGTGGATGTGGTCGCGCCGGAGCACGTGCCGCTCGAGCGGGTCATGGGCACCGAGGTCGGCCGGTTCGTTCAATCACTTCACGAGGCGCACGGCGTCGTGTTTCACCTGGGCCAGACGGTGACCTCGGTTGCCGGGCGGGCGGTGGCGTTGAGCGGCGGCGCAACGGTCGACGCCGATTTCGTGGTGATGGGCGTTGGCGTAAGGCCGGCGACAGCGATTGCCGAGCGCTCGGGTCTCGCCATCGATCGCGGCATCGCGGTGAATGAATTCCTCGAGACGAGCGGATCTGGGATTTTCGCCGCTGGCGATGTCGCCCGATGGCCGGATCCGCACACGGGCGAGCGCATTCGCGTGGAGCATTGGGTGGTGGCCGAGCGGCAGGGCCAGGTCGCCGCGCGGAACATGCTGGGACGTCGAGAGCGGTTCGACGCCGTGCCGTTTTTCTGGAGTCAACACTACGATGTGACGATCAGATACGTCGGGCACGCGGAGCGCTGGGACTCCGTGACGGTCAGCGGGTCGCTCGACGCGCGCGATGCCGCCGTGAGTTTCATGCGCGGCGACAGGAAACTCGCCGTGGCGACCGTATCACGCGACCGGGAAAACCTTCGAGCGGAGGTCGAGCTGGAACACGCGACGGCGGCACGATAGGTTCCGCGGCCGGTGTGCCTTTCGCTCAACCGAGCGGCGGCAGCCTGACGCCGATAACGGTTCTCAGATAGTTGATGTTGTGCGCGATGTAGTCGTCAACGGCGAGGTCCATGTTGCCGCCGATGGCGTCGAACCCGTCGTCACCCTTTCTCGGTCCATCGAGGTCCAGGACGACCCAGCCCTTGTAGCGCCGGTCGCGCAGCAGTTTGAATACAGCCGGGAAGTCGACGCCGCCACCACCCAGATTGTGGTAGACGCTGGCCACCGCGTGCTGCTCCTGGGTCGGCGTCGAGGTGTTGCCGCGGTACTTGGCGTACGTATCCTTCAAGTGCACTTCGGCGATGCGTGGGAAGTAATCGCTCATGATCTGCACGGCATCCATGCCGCCCAGCGTGAGATGCCCCGTATCCGTGGTGAGCCAGACGTATTTCGGATCAGTGAGCTCCATCACGCGGCGCACGTCGCGCTCGCGCTCCATGGGCCCCCAGATATGCGGGTGCGGGGCCAGCTTGATCCCCATCGCGAGCGTTTGCCGCCCGATCTCGTTGAGGGTGTTGGCGAGTCTCTTGAGCTGATCGTCGCTGGGCCCGCCCGCCGGGCGAGCGCCCATGTTGCACTTCCAGTGCGTCGCGCCGAACGGCTGGAGAAAATCGCGCGCGAACGCCACGTGATCCGCAATCGTTTTCGGGATCTGATCGGGATCGATGAAGTTTGTGGACTGTCCTCTGGCGCCGTTGGACACGTCGATCATCGTGACGCCGGCTTCATCGAAGAGCTTCCTGAGCGCCAGCGGATTGCTTCGATATTTCTCAATCTGGTTGGCGTACGGCTCGATGCCCTGCATGCCGAGCGCGGCGATCCGTTTGATCGCCCACTCGATGTCGTGCTGATTGCCCCAGAGAGAACTGGTGCTTCCGAACAGAATGTCCGGATTGACAGGGTCGAGCGGCCGATGTGAAACCGCACTCCACACGGTGGATGGCGCGACGACGCTGGCCCCGGCCGCCAATCCGCCCAACGCAAGCGCGTTCGACATGAACTCGCGCCTGTTGACACCGCCCGGACGAGTCGTTCTGGACATGGGATGCCTCCTCTGACCTGTATCCAGCACATGACGATGCGCTTCCATTTCAGGCCCGTTGCGACGAGAGCCGCCGTCAGCGGAGAATCATTGATCGGATTCGGCCGCCGATTCGTGAGTGGACATCATTTCTGGTCCGGGCTCGCCCTGCTGGCCATCGTCGTCGTCATGGGTGGGTGCAACGGGCAGAAGAGCCCGGCTCCCGCACCTGGAGCCCCGACTCCGCCGAGTACGGGTCTTCCGGTCCCGGTGCCGACCGGCGAAGCATCGGGCCGGATCCAGAGTCTCGACACCGCGGCCGACCTGATCACCTACAACCAGGCGGCCAATGTTGGATTGTCCATACCTGTCGAGGGTGCCATCCAGCGCGCGACCGGCATCATCACGCGTTGGGAGCTCCCAATTCCTGTCTCTGTCGACAAATCCATAACGGGTGGCTGCGTCGAGGAGGCGCTGACCTACTGGCAGTCGGTGACAGGTCTCCCGTACGTGCTGGTTGGCTCAGACGCCGAGCCGCGAATCACGGTGCGTGCCGCCGGATCCGACGAGTTGAACATTGCCATTGGGTCGGGGCTGGTCTATCGCACGTACCCGAACAATCGCGCCCGGCTGGGAGTCGTGAGAATCCTGACGAGCAACGCGAGCTGCTCGCCTCCGTCGGCACTCTTTCGACACGAGCTCGGGCACACGCTCGGCATTTTCGGCCACCCGTCCGGCGGGCTCATGAGTGCGCCGATGGTGGGAACCACGGCCAGTCAGCGCGAGATCAACATGCTCGTGCAACTGTACCGGCTTCCGCACGGCGCGCGCATCGAGCCCGACGGGACGTGGAGAGTCGCGCAATGAAGTAGAAGCATGGAAGACAACCGGCAAGGTCCCCTCCTCGTCTAAGCGGCCAGGATGCAGGACCTCCGCTTCGCCATACGGCAGCTGCGCCGCACGCCGGTGTTCGCCACGGTCGCGGTGCTCACGCTGGGACTGGGCATCGGCGCAAATACTGCCGTGTTCAGCGTGATGAACGCCGTCGTCCTCCGTTATCTTCCGGCGTCGCAGCCCGAACGGCTCGTCGTGCTGCACACGACAGGGCAGCCGTCGAACTCGTCTCAAACGGGACACGACGATACCTCGCTGGCGCAGCCGGTCTTCGAGCAGCTGCGGTCCGAAGCGCAAATCTTTTCGGCGCTGATGGCGTTCGTGCCGCTCGACCTGAACCGGACCGCGATCCGGTACGGCAACGAACCCGAAACGGCGTGGGCCGACATGGTGAGCGGAAACTTCTTCTCGGGCCTCGGCGTCCGGCTCGCGCGCGGCCACGGGTTCACGCGGGACGATGAGGTGCAGCACTTGCAGATTGCGGTGCTCGGCTACGGGTTCTGGACGCGGCGGTTCGCGCGAAACCCGTCCGTTATCGGCGAAACACTGTTCGTCAAAGGCGTGCCCTTCACGATCGTCGGTGTTGCAGCGCCGGAATTCGCAGGCGTCGCCCACAACCACGCCACCGACGTGTGGATGCCGATTCAGGATCGTCCCGAGCTGAAGCCATGGGGACGCCCTGCTGAAGCGCCCCAGGGGTTCTTCAACTCACCGGACTGGTGGTTCCTGATGACGATCGGGCGACTCGCGCCCGGGATCACGGCGGAGAGAGCTCTGGCGCTGGCGCAGCCCGCGTTTCAGCGCGGCGCGTACGCGGCCACGGGGGCGCCGGGCCCTGACGAGCGGGTGCCGAAGCTGTTCTTCACGCCGGCGCGCGGCATCCAGGGATTGAATAACGGCTATCGACAGCCGCTGGCGATCCTGATGGCGATGGTCGGCGTCGTGCTGTTGATCGCCTGCGGGAACGTCTCGATGCTCCTGGCGGCGCGCAACGCGGCGCGGGCTCGCGAGTTCAGCCTGCGCACGGCGCTCGGCGGCAGCCGAGCGCGATTGTTCCGTCAACTCACGACCGAGAGCCTCCTGCTCGTCGGCGCTGGAACGCTCGTCGGATGGCTGTTCGCCATCGGGGCGACGCGCGCGCTCGCGGCCTGGTCAGCGCTCGACGTCACGCTGGCGCCAGACGGTACTGTTCTCGCCTTCACGCTGGCGCTCTCGGCGATGGCCGCCGTAGCCTTCGGGCTCGCGCCGCTGGTCACCTCGGCGCGTGTCCCGATCGGCCTGGTGTTGAAAGCATCGTCCGCCAACGCCACGGCCGACCGAGGGAAGATCCGCGCGGGACAGGCGATCATGGCAGCGCAGATTGCACTCTGTCTCGTGCTGCTGGTCGGCGCGAGTCTGCTCGTTCGCACGCTTGTGAATCTGAACAGCGTCGATCTCGGATTCCGATCGTCGGGGCTTCTGGTGTTCGGCGTCACACCGCCTCAGAATGTACGCGGCGATCGAAACGTCATACGCTTCTACCAAGCAATGCTGACCCGCCTACGGGGGCTACCGGGCGTCGAGTCCGCAACGCTGATGAGCAATCGCATCGGTTCGGGCTGGAGCAACAACACGGCGGCGATCGTGGATGGACAGAAGCCGGACGCACGGAGTTTTTCACCGATGCGGTGGAACGCCGTCGGGCCCGACTACTTTCACGTGCTGGGCATTCCACTGCGGCTCGGTCGCGACTTCACCGATGCCGACACCGCGACGGCGCCCCGCGTCGCGATCGTCAACCAGACGTTCGTCGACCGATATCTCCCGAATCGCGAGCCGCTCGGCCATCAGGTCTCGCTCGACCAACCATTCACGATCGTCGGCGTCGCCGCCAACAGCCGCTACACCGGGGTCCGCGAGGGAGAACGGCCGATGGCCTATTTCCCTTACACACAAGTCATGGCGATCTCGGGGTTGCACGTCGAGCTTCGGACGAACGGCGACCCGGGGCTGCTGCTCGCACCAGCGCGCCGCGTCGTGCAGGAGTTCGGGCCAGACCTGCCGCTGCTTCAGCCGATGACGCAGATGGATCAGTTCAGCGAGTCGTTTTCCGACGAGCGCCTCTTTGCGAGACTGGCGACCTCGTTCGGCTTGCTGGCGGCGGCTCTTGTCGCCATCGGCCTCTACGGAACGCTGGCCTATCGGGTAGGGCGACGGACGTCGGAGATCGGCGTCCGGATGGCGCTCGGCGCGGAACGCCTGCAGATTCTTTGGATGGTCATGCGCGAAAGCCTGCTCCTGAGCGCGATTGGCGTTGCCATCGGGCTGCCACTCGCCTTCGGCGGCTCGCGTCTGCTGAAGACGATGCTCTTCGGGATCCAGCCGGGCGATCCATTCTCGTTCGGCGCGGCGATCGTGGGCATTGTCGCCGTCGCGATCCTGGCGAGCCTTGTGCCTGCCGGCCGCGCATCGTCGGTCAACCCCGTCGTGGCCCTAAGGTACGAGTAAATGCGTCGTTTCAGCTTTTATTACTTTTAACTTCTAACTTCTAACTTCTCACTTCTACAGCTGTGCCCGTATCTCCCAGAGGTCTGGGAAGAGGGGGCGTCCTGTGGTCTCCCGCAGATACGCGGCGCCGGACGATCCGCCGGTGCCGCTCCTGGTCCCGATGGTCCGCTCGACCATCTTGACGTGCCGGTACCGCCACTCCTGGATCCCTTCGTCCAGATCGACAAAGCGTTCGCACAGCTCGGCGTTCTTGGGATCGCGGCGATACACATCCACGAGAATGCGCTGAATCTCCGGCGACGGCTCGACAGGCCCGATCACATCGCGCGCGAGAAAGGCAGATGGCACATCGTAGTGCTCGCGCGAAAGGTAGTGCAGGAAGGCATCCCACAGCGTCTGCGCCTGGTAACGGTGCTCCAGCGCCGCGCGTGCGCGGCTGCCGTCGGGGAATCGGCGTAGAGCCTGCTCCGATTTGACACCCAGCAGAAACTCGATTTGACGGAACTGATCCGACTGGAAGCCGCTGGCCGCATCGAGCCGCTCGCGAAAGCTGAGGAACTCGAGCGGCGTCATCGTTTCCAGGATGTCAAGCTGCGACACCATGACCTTCAGGATCGTCAGGATCCGCTTCAAGGTGTGCTGCGAGCGGTGCGTATCGTCCGCTTCGAGGAGCTGAATGACGCGATCGAGCTCGTGCAGCAGCTCCTTGAACCACAGCTCGTAGACCTGATGGATGACGATGAACAGCGTCTCGTCATGCTCCGGCCCCTTCGAGCGCGGCTGCTGCAGCGACAGGAGCTCGTCGATCTTGAGATAGCTGGCGTACGTCGCGGCGGCCTGCGTCTCGTCAGACATGATGTGCGACCCACGAAGAGTATGTCGCCTTAGCTCTTTTCGTCGAGCGCATCGTCCGCCTCGATGTCGTCCAGGAACCGGTACATGACGTAGGCATCCACGAGGCCATGCTCCCGGTGATTGAAGGCCTTCGGCAGCGTACCGACAATCTGAAAGCCGAGCTTCTTCCAAAGCGTGACGGCAGGTGTGTTGGTGCTGACGACGAAGTTGAACTGCATCGAGAGAAACCCCGCGCGGCGTGCCTCGCGCAGACAGTGGCGGCCCATCGCCGCTCCGACGCCGCGCCCCGCATGGTGGGGATCGACCATGAACGAAGCGTTCGCCACGTGCGATCCCAGGCCGGGCCGGTTCGGGATGAGCTTGTACATCCCGATGACGCGGCCTTCGTCCTCTACCACCCAGGACACAATCCCCGGCCCGACAAAGTACGCCAGCCCTTCCTCGCGGCTGGTCTCTGGTGCGAAGACATAGGTCGTGCCGGTGGCCACCACGGCTTGGAAGATGGCGCCCATCGCATCGAGATCGCGCGCGCCCGCAGGTCTGATCGTCATGTCGTTCCATAGGAGAGGCGGCGGCCGGTGCCGCCGCCTCGTCAGCCTCAACGATGGGATGCCGCAGCCAGCAGCGAGCCGAGCGCGTCGAGTCGGTCCGTCCAGAACTCTTTGGCCTGACCCGACGCGGCCCGGTCGCGAAGCTTCGTGTGTCCGAGCGCCACGACGCTCTTGCCGCGGCCCTTCGCCATGAACCCGACGGCGACGAGCGTGCCGTCCGGCCAGTGCAGCCGCATGGACTTCTGTACCGTCGCGGTGCGCACGACCGCTTCGACCCCGTTGAGCCAGCGGCGCCGCGCGGCGTCATCAGCCCAGGCGTCGAACAGCGTCTTTACCGGGACGTTGAACGTTCGGCTCTTGCTGACTTCGTAGGTGCCGTTGCGGCGCTGGCCGCGCTCGCGCAGACCCTTGATCCGCTCGTAGCCGACCGTCACGGTCTGCGCCCACCAGTCGCCGACACGGTGCTTCGTATGCACCATCGCGGCGATGTCGCGATGTGGCATCGTCGCGGCGCCATCCGCGTCGAGCTCCCGCACCCACTGCTGCCAGGTGCGGCCCATCTTCGCCGCGATCGCGTCGTCTCTCATCCCCGCCAACGCCGCCAGATCCCTGGCACGCGCCGCCGATCGATCCGGAGTCTTTCTCGAAAGGATGTGCGCACGGGCGGCGGTGTAGGATTCGCCCGTTTTCTTCATCCGCTGGCGGATGATTCGCTTGAGGTCTTTGTCGCGAGGCATCGTCATTTCTCCTCTGCACGCACCGCGAGCGACTCCCCGGCAGCGTGCTCGCAGCGCGCAAAGGTTCAGACGATGCGAATCCGGGAGTATGCCCCCCTTTGCCTCACAACGGGCCCCGGCCGGGGCGGGACCTCAAGAGGTTCGGCGCGGATCGACGCCGCCGCCAGAATGCGTCAGCCCTCGGCCCTGCGTCAAGAAATTTCGTCGTGAAGGAAGGTGTAGATTGACAGCCATGCCTGCCA
>Ga0114129_10012033_pt1 | contig 12306 bp, 12 predicted proteins | sample RhiMetdeltSRZDD1_FD_80071 | JGI IMG/M metagenome (GOLD analysis project Ga0114129, IMG submission 80071) | Populus rhizosphere microbial communities from Tennessee, USA - Rhizosphere MetaG P. deltoides SRZDD1 (version 2) (version 2) | ecosystem: Host-associated > Plants > Roots > Rhizosphere >...
GCGGTTGGCGCTGATCTACGGCGATGACAAGATCACCTACGCGGAGGTGATGCGTCGCATGAAACGGCGGCGGGCTGGCTGGCGGCGCAGGGCATCGGGCCAGGCCACGTGGTTGCTCTTCTGATGACATTTGCGCTGAGCCATCTCGGCGCCGTATCGCTGCCAATCAACTACCGTCTGGCCAACGAGGAGATCGGCTATATCTTCGACAACGCCGACGCCCGCCTCCGGCTGTGCGACCAGGAGTTTGCCGCCACCGCCAATGGCTTGCCGCATCTGCACCTGGTCGATGCGGCGGCGCAGAGGGACAGCGCCCGGCTGGCCTCGCCCGCGCAGTCGCCTGCCAGGAGGCGCGCCACGCGCCCCGATGACCTCTTCCGCCTGATGTACACCTCCGGCACCACCGACCGGCCCAAGGGGGTGATGCACAGCTATTCCAACTTCTACTGGAAATCTGCCGACCACGTCCTGCTTTGGGCCTAAGCGCGGCCGACCGGTTGCTGGTTGCGGGCCCGCTCTATCATGTCGGCGCCTTCGATCTCCCTGGCGGTGCTGTGGGTCGGCGGGACGCTGTCAATCCTGCGCGATTTCGCGCCCGCGCTGGCGTTGGCCGCCATCGCCCAAGAGCGCCTCACGGGCGCCTGGCTCGCCCCTGTGATGCTGGGCGGGATCCTCGAGCACCCCGAGCGCGGCGCTTACGATCTGGAGAGCATGCGCTGGGTGGTCGGCGGTGGTGAGCGCACGCCCGAAGGGCGCATTCGCGCCTTCTCGCGACTCTTTGCGCGGGCGCGTTATGTCGATGCCTACGGCCTGACCGAAAGCTGCAGCGGCGACATCATGATGGAGGCGGGGCGTGAACTTGAAAAGATTGGTTCGGTCGGTCGCGCGCTGGCACATATTGAAGTCGAGGTGCGCGGGCCCGAGGGCCAGCCTCGCACCCGGCGCCACCGGGGAGATCTGCCTGCGCGGTCCCAAGATCACGCGGGGGTACTGGAAAGATCCGGAAAAAACAAAGGCCTCGTTCTTCGACGACTGGTTCCGCACCGGTGATGTCGGCCAGTTGGACGCGGAAGGTTTTCTCTATCTCACCGACCGAAAGAGGGACATGATCATTTCGGGTGGCGAGAACATCGCCTCATCCGAGGTGGAGCGGGTCGTAACGAGTTGCCACAGGTCCAGGACGCCGCGGTGATCGGCGTTCCGGACGCGCACTGGGGCGAGCGTCCCGTCGCGGTGGTTGTCGTCAAGGCGGGACAGGCTCTGACGCTGGAGGCGTTGCAGGCGCACTGCCGGCGCAAGCTCGCCGGCTTCAAGGTGCCAAAGCAGCTGATCGTGCGCACCGATTTGCCGCGCAACCCGTCCGGCAAGGTTCTGAAGCGCGTGCTGCGCGAGGAAATCAGCCGCGACCTGCAAGCCCCCGAGAGCTGAGGCTGCCCCGGGGCGAGATCGGTCGGCCAGCTCTGCGGCAACCGCACCGCGGGGGGAAAAGCTTTTGCGCCTAAACCGGCATCGCGCGCTTCTGGTGCGCGCGGCCGATACGGGCGGTCTCCTCGTCATGTCCTGCAACGACCCGCACGCCTTCGTCCAGTAGGCTGGTGATGGTGGCCGGGGAGCTGACTTCGAGAAAGGCCACACCGTTGCGCTTGCAGGCGGCGAATACCCGCTTGCGGGCCTCCTGCATCTCGGGCGGATAGGGATGCCTCGGGACATTGCGATAGCCGAGCGCCAAACCGAGATCGCCTGGCCCCATTTCGGCAAAGCCAAGACCGGGCACCTGCAGGATCGACTCGCAATTGGCCACCCCTTCCGGGCTCTCGATCTTGACGCCCAGCAGCAATTCGCCTGCCGGGTTGAGCGGCCAGGGATCGCAGCGCTCCATATAGTCCGCCGCGGATAAGCCCCAAACGGCGGCGGCGGTAGCTTCCGAGCCGCGACCGCGGCTGCCGACGGCGAGGGAAGCCCTCGACGGCGGAGGATCGTTGCGCGCCGAAAGGCTAGCGGCGCCGCGCATCCGCTCGAGCGGTGAAGGCAGGCCGGGATCGACCCCCGCGCTGTGGTGTGGGTAGCGCGCCGCCGCGATGAACGCGCGCACCGCCTCCGCCGTCTCGGCCTGGCATAACAAGAGACCGTGCACACCCCGGGCAAGAATTTGGCGCAATTGCCAGGTGTTGCTGCGGACGCCGGCGTGGTCGGTGCCGCGCACGGGTACCTCGACAATGACGGCCGGGGAGCGATGACCGGAATTGGTCGGACCGCCGTCGATGAGACCCCGCATATACTCGGCCAGGCCGGCCATATCGAAGGCGCCGTGCTCCATACCGATATTGATGTAGTCGGCCCAGGTCCGGGCATCGGCCCGGCCCTGGGTGAAGCTCAGCACGTGGCCGGTATGGTGGCCGACGTAGTAGATGGCTTGATCCTGGGCTAGAAGTTCAATGGCTCGATTGATCCGGGTCGCCATGAGCTGTCAATTCCGTGTTCGGGCCTGCGGGGGGCGGCGCGCGGCTCGGACGAACTGCCACCGCTTGCTAGCATAGGCGCTTTGCCGCTGACGGGTAGGCGTGATAGGTCCCCGCGCGGCAAGAAACCAAAGGACCAGACGCCCGATGCCGCCGGCGACGACAGCCCTTGAGCCCTATTGGCCCGCCGCCGAGGGCGGCGAATGGCAGCGCGTCGCCCCGGCGGAGGCGGGCTTGGATGCCGCCAAATTGAGGACCGCCATTGATTTCGCCGTGGCCAACGACAGCCCATGGCCGCGCAGCCTTTATTACCCCGACGGGCGCTACGTCGGCATCGTCGAGTGGAACGAAAGGGGGCCGTGGAGCGAGGTTGCAGGCCCGGTGACGGCGCGCGGGGGACCTGCGGGCCTGATCCTCAAGGCGGGCCGCATGGTTGCGCAGTGGGGTGACACGACACGGGTGGACATGACGTTCAGCGTTGCCAAGAGCTACCTGGCCGTCCTCGCTGGTCTTGCCGTCGCAGACGGCTTAATTGGCGCCATCGATGAGCGCGTGGGCGCAACCGTTGATGGGCCTTATTTTGCCAGCCCGCACAACGCACCGATTAGCTGGCGCCACCTGTTGCAGCAATGCAGCGAATGGCAAGGGGAGCTGTGGGAAAAATCCGATCAGGTCGACCACAACCGCCAAATCGGCGCGGGGGCGGACAATAGCCGCAAGGGTTTGCGCCGCGACCTCCAGGCGCCGGGCAGCTACTTTGAGTATAACGACGTGCGCGTCAACTTGTTGGCGCTCTGCCTGCTCAAGCGCTTTGGCCGGGCCCTGCCCGAGGTCTTGCGCGATCGCATTATGGATCCGATCGGCGCGTCGTCGAGCTGGCAATGGCACGGCTACCGCACGTCCTGGACCGCGATCGAAGGCCGGCGTGTCCAGTCCGTGTCGGGGGGCTCGCATTGGGGCGGCGGCATGTTCATCTCGGCGCGAGATCAGGCCCGCTTCGGCCTGCTCGTCGCCCGCGGCGGAGCGTGGCATGGCCGCCAGATCATGCCTTCAGCCTGGGTCAAGGCCATGCTTTCCCCCTCGCCCACCAACGAGAGCTACGGCTATTTGTGGTGGCTAAATCGCGGCGCCGCGCGCTACCCTAGCGCGCCGACCAGCAGTGTGTTTGCGCTGGGGGCTGGATCAAACATCATCTGGATTGATCCCGAGCACGATCTCGTCACCGTCATGCGTTGGATCAACAAGGCCGCGGTCGATGGCTTTCTCGGCCGGCTGTTGGCCGCCGTGGGCGGCTAGCTTCACCTCAGGGCGACTTGGCGATTACCTCGGCGCCGAAGCGCTCGATGCCGGCCACCGCCTCCTCGATCGATTGGCCCCCGAGCCTAACGGCAACATGGCCGACCCCGATCGCCGACAGCCGACGCGCGTCCTCGGCCATTTCGGCCGGAGCCCCGGTAAACAGCCGCCGGGCATTGCCGTCCTGGGTCTTGTGCGCACGCCATTCAAACGGGTTTTGCACAAGCAGCGAGATGCCAAGCTGGGCGGGATCTCGCCCGGCCCGCTCGCATTGGGCCCGCACAGCCGCGATTGCGGCGGCAAGACGCGGCGGCGTGTCGAGGGGGCGCCGCTGGTTATTGTTACCGGGATACCAGGCATCGCCGAGCTTGACGGCGCGACGGAGCGCGGCGGGGCTTTCTCCCCCGATCCAAATGGGCGGATGTGGTTTCTGCAAAGGCTTGGGGTAGAACAAGACCTCGGCAAAGCGCACATGTTTGCCGTGATAGGCAGGCCTGTCCTTCGTCCAAAGCTCACGAAAGGCCTCGAGATACTCGTCGGTCAGGCTGCCCCGAGCCGCGAAGGGTAGCTCCAGCAAGGCAAACTCTTCTTGCATCCAGCCCGCGCCCGCGCCGACGATCAAGCGTCCATGCGACAGCACATCGATGGTCGCGAGCAGCTTGGCAGCAAGGATCGGCGGACGATGGGGCACGACCAGCACCGAGGTCAGCAAGCGCAGGCGTTCCGTGACGCCGGCGAGGAAGGCGATGGTTGCGAGTTGCTCGAGGCAATGCCCGTGCTCGGCTGCGCCGAACGCACCGCCGGGCGCATAGGGGTAGGCCGACTTGAGGTCCGCCGGCACGACGATGTGGTCGCTAACTGACAGGAAATCGAAGCCCGCCCGTTCGGCGGCCTTGGCAATGGCCTGGTAGGCCTCGCGCGTGGTCAAGAGACCACGCGTTAGCGTGCTCAATCCAAATTTCATGTGCCGACCTCCCTCCTGTGCCTGGGTGCGCCACCACGGATCGCGGCGGCACTAGCCAGCGCGCGAGCGCTCGGCCTTGACGTCGGCGAAGACCTTGGATGCGACCAGCATGGCTTCACGGATGATCGGCACACCAACGTAGCCGGAAAGGTGGAGGAGGGCCTCGGTCAGCTCATCCTCCGTCCATCCTTCCTTGAGGGCGAAACGCAGGTGGATGTCGAGCTCGGGATGTCGCCCCGTCGCGGCATCGGATATGACGCAGATCAGGGTACGCGTCTTGATGTCCAAGCCGGGCCTGGTCCAAAGCGCGCCGAATACGGTCTCGGTCGCGACCTCGATGAACTTCTTCATCACGGGGTCGCGGTCATATTCGCGCTTGTTGCGCTCGAAATCCGCCTCGCCCCTGAGCCTCCGGCGTACGGCTTCACCTTTCCTGTAGAGCTCGCTTGCAGTCATGGTGGCTTTCCTCATTGGTTGCAGGTTCGCTGGAGGCTGGTCTTGCCGGGTCGGCCCTGGCGAGAGGCTAGCCCAGCGGGGGCGGCAGGCATAGCCGGCGGCGCCGGCGACCCTGGGACTTGGTGCGCGCCCGGACGTTAGCCAATTGCCTTATTGCGCCGCAGGAGACCGTATTTGCGCGACCCATCGGCCTCGGGCATACTCGAACGTGTCCGTTCGTCGGTGGCTAAGGCCGGGATCTTCAATCTCGCGGCCCCCCGACGTAGTCGAGTTTGGGAGACCTTATGGCTCAGGCCGCGAGCGCTGCGTCGGCAGCTAACGAACTACCCGCCGTGCAGATGATCGGCGTAAACAAATGGTTCGGCGAGTTTCATGTGCTGCGCAATATCGACCTGACCGTCCATCAGGGCGAGAAGATCGTGGTCTGCGGCCCTTCCGGCTCCGGCAAATCCACCCTAATCCGCTGCATCAATCGCTTGGAAGAACACCAGAAAGGTCAGATCATCGTCGAGGGCATCGAGCTCACCAACGATGTGCGTCAGATCGACAAAATCCGTTCCGAAGTCGGCATGGTGTTCCAGAGCTTTAACCTGTTCCCACACCTAACCGTGCTCGACAATCTGTGTCTGGCACCCGTGTGGGTGAAGAAGTTGCCGCGCCGCGAGGCCGAGCAGATCGCCATGAAATACTTGCAGCGCGTCAAGATCCCCGAACAGGCCAACAAGTATCCAGGGCAGCTGTCCGGAGGCCAGCAGCAGCGGGTGGCGATCGCCCGTGCGCTGTGCATGAACCCGCATATCATGCTGTTCGACGAACCCACCTCCGCCCTCGATCCAGAGATGGTGAAGGAGGTGCTCGATACCATGATCGAACTGGCGAGGGGCGGCATGACCATGCTGTGCGTCACGCACGAGATGGGCTTTGCGCGATCGGTCGCCGATCGGGTCATATTCATGGACCTGGGCGAAATCGTCGAGCAGGGAACGCCCAAGGAATTCTTCGCCAATCCGAAATCGGAGCGCACGAAGCTGTTCCTTTCCCAGATCCTCAATCACTAATCGACCATCCAAATTGGAAAAGACCTGTAGCGAGGAGAGTTGAGACCATGACCTACCTAACCAAGCTGGTTGCCGCCGCTGCCGTCGGCGTCATTGCCCTGGGCGGCACCGCCAGCGCGCAGACCAAGACACTCGATACGGTGAAGCAGCGCGGCAGCTTGAGCTGCGGTGTGAACATAGGCCTCGCCGGCTTCAGTCAGCCCGACGACAAGGGCAACTGGACCGGCCTCGATGTCGATTACTGCAAGGCCATCGCCGCCGCCGTCTTTGGCGATCCGGGCAAGGTCAAATATGTACCCACCACCGCCAAGGAGCGCTTCACTGCCTTGCAATCGGGCGAGATCGACGTGCTCGTCCGCAACACGACCTGGACCATCGCGCGTGACAGCTCGCTGGGTCTCATCTTTGCAGGCGTCAACTATTACGACGGCCAGGGTTTCATGGTGAAAAAGTCGATCGGCGTGAAATCGGCCAAGGAGCTCAACGGGGCCACGGTGTGCGTGCAGACCGGAACCACCACCGAACTCAATCTCGCCGACTACTTCAAGGCGAACAACATGACCTACAAGCCGGTGGTGTTCGAAAAGCTCGATGAGACGGTGCAGGCCTATCTCGCGGGACGCTGCGATGTCTACACCACCGACCAATCGGGCCTCTACTCCATCCGCGTGCAACAACCAAAGCCGGACGATCACCTGGTGCTGCCGGAGATCATCTCCAAGGAACCGTTGGGACCCTCCGTACGCCAGGGCGACGACCAGTGGCTCACCATCGTCAAGTGGGTGCACTACGCTCTGATCAATGCGGAGGAAGCCGGCGTCACCCAGGCCAATGTCGGGGAGATGCTGAACTCGACAAATCCGGATATCAAACGTCTGCTTGGCAAGGATGGCGAGCTGGGCAAGGGCATCGGCGTCAGCAACGACTTTGTCGCCAATATCGTCAAAGCCGTCGGCAACTATGGCGAGGTGTTTGAACGCAACGTCGGCTCGGGCTCGCGCCTAAAGATCGACCGCGGCTTGAACAAACTCTGGAACAAGGGCGGCATCCAATACGCGCCGCCCCTGCGATAGTGAAACCTGGGAGAGCGCCGGCCGACAAGGCGCCGGCGCTCTTGCCATTTATGGGTCAGCGCAACGCCGGAGACTGAGATGGCTGTCGTCACAAGCGACCGGGGGCGCAGGCAAGCCACGCAGGCGAACTTTCTCTATCGCCCTGAGGTTCGCCAGGTCATCTACCAGGTGGTGCTCGTCGTTCTTCTAGTGGCGTTCTTCTACACGCTCGTCCACAATACCGCGGCCAACCTGCGCAAGCAGAACATCGCCTCCGGGTTCGACTTTGTCGACCGCACGGCGGGCTTTGACGTTTCCCAGGCGCTGATCGCATTCGACAGCTCGAGGACCTACGGCCGGGCGTTCCTGGTTGGGCTACTCAACACGCTGCTGGTCGCGGGCCTCGGCGTCGTGGTGGCGACGATCTTGGGCTTCATCATTGGTATCGCGCGACTCTCCAGAAACTGGCTGATCGCCCGCCTCGCCACCGTCTACGTCGAAGTGATTCGCAACGTTCCCCCTCTGCTGCAACTCTTCTTCTGGTATTTCGCCGTGCTGAAGGCGCTGCCGCCGCCGCGGCAGAGCCTTTCTGTCCCCGGCGGGGGCTTTCTCAACGTGCGCGGCCTCTATCTGCCGGCGCCGGTACCCGAAGCCGGCTTCGAGATCGTTGCCTTGACAATGCTGATCGGCATTATCGCCGCCGCCGCGGTATACGTCTGGGCGCGCCGGCGTCAGCGCTTGACGGGCCAGCAGTTCCCCGTGTTGTGGACGTCGCTGGCGCTGCTCATAGGTCTGCCATTGCTCGTCCACCTCATGCTCGGCAGCCCGCTGGCCTTCGAATATCCCGAGCTCAAGGGCTTCAATTTCCAGGGCGGCATGGTGCTGCAGCCGGAGTTCTTGGCATTGCTGCTCGGGTTGTCGATTTACACCGCAAGCTATATCGCCGAGATCGTGCGCGCCGGCATTCAGGGCGTGAGCAAAGGCCAAAAGGAAGCCGCGCTCGCCATCGGCCTCAGCCAGGGTCAGTCTTTGCGCCTGGTGGTGATACCGCAGGCCATGCGCATCATTATCCCGCCGCTCACGAGCCAATTCCTCAACCTGACGAAGAACTCCTCGCTCGCCGTGGCCATCGGCTACCCCGATCTGGTCTCGGTCTGGTCCGGAACGGTGCTGAACCAGACCGGTCAGGCGGTCGAAGTCATCTTGGTGACGATGTGCGTATTCCTCGCCATCAGTCTCGTTACCTCGGCCTTTATGAATTGGTTCAACAGGCGCATGGCGCTGGTCGAGCGATAGGGGGCTGGCCATGGTTGCCGACACCGACGTTGCCGCCAAGATTGAAGCTCCGCCTCGCAACACGGTGGGCCCAATCGCCTGGATCCGCACCAATCTGCTGTCGTCGTGGTCCAACGCGCTCCTGACGGTGATCGGCCTCTATCTCGCCTACGAGGTCGTAAGCACGCTGATCCATTGGGGATTGATCTCGGCGACGTTCACGGGCGCCGACGGCAGCGTTTGCACCCGCGAGGGCGCGGGCGCCTGCTGGCCCTTCATCACCGCCAAGTTCGCCCAATTCATGTATGGCCGCTACCCAGAGCCCGAACGCTGGCGCGTTGACCTCGTCTACTTGCTCGCGCTGGCGGGGCTCGTACCCCTGATGATCCCCCGCGTACCGGGCAAGTTCTGGAATGCCCTCTACGTGTTTGTGATCTTCCCGATTATCGCTTTTTTCCTGCTGGTGGGCGGCGTTTTTGGGCTCCTGCATGTCGATACGGCGCTGTGGGGCGGCCTGCTCGTCACCTTGGTCGTCGCCACCGTCGGCATCGCCGGCTCGTTCCCGCTCGGCATTCTACTGGCCCTGGGCCGGCGCTCGAAGATGCCGATCGTGCGCTGGGTATCGGTCAGCTTCATCGAGTTCGTCCGCGGCGTGCCGCTGATCACGGTGCTGTTCATGGCCTCGGTGATGCTGCCGCTGTTCCTCCCGCCCGGGGTGACGTTTGACAAGCTGCTGCGGGCACTGATCGGCGTGGCCATGTTTGCCGCCGCCTATCTCGCGGAGACCATTCGGGGCGGCCTGCAGGCGATCCCGCGTGGTCAATTCGAAGCCGCCGATGCGCTTGGCCTTTCGTACGGAAAGAAGATGGCGCTCATCATCCTGCCGCAGGCTTTGAAGCTCGTGATCCCTGGCATCGTCAATACCTTCATCGGCTTGTTCAAGGATACGAGCCTAGTGCTCATTATCGGTCTGTTCGACCTGCTCGGCATCGTGCAGCTCAACAATGCCGATTCCAAATGGTTCTCCCCCACCACGGCCATGACCGGTTACGTCTTTGCCGGCTTCGTCTTCTGGGTCTTCTGCTTCGGCATGTCGCGCTACTCGCAAATGATCGAGCGGCGATTGGCGGTAGGCGACAGGCGCTAGTCGATTGGTAGCCGTTCGTTTCTGGAGGGGTTGAGGCTCGGCCATTGAACGGGAGTGCCAGGATGGACGCGATCCAGGAAGGCTTCGAAGTCTTCGTCTCCGACCACGACAAGCCGTTCGGCGCGGTACGTCAGATTTCGCGGCATGGCGGCGGCGAATTGGTCATCTACGTCGAAAATGCCGGCGATTTTACCGTTCCGCTGGGCGCCGTCGCGGCGGTGCACGCCCAAAAGGTGATCCTCAACCCGACAAGGCTCGACAAGCGTCTGCGCGAGGCCATCAGGCATGCGCACGACGCCGAGGACCCCAGGATCTGAACGGGCGCAGGGAGCCGACGTTCAGTGCGGAAAGAGTTGCCCAACGACGTGCTCGGCGATGGCGAGCGCCGCCGTCAGCCCGGGGCTCTCGATACCGAACAGGCACACCAACCCTTCCCAGCCATGCGCCTCCGCCCCGTGAATGGCAAAGTCGGGGACTGGCTCGCCCTCCCGGTAGAGCTTCGGTCGCACCCCGGTGTAGTCGGGATGCAGGCGATCGACCTCAAGTCCCGGATAGTAGCTGCGGATGAAATCGAGAAACTGGTCGAGCTTCTCGGGCCGGAAACTGTAGTCGATGCCGGGCGTCCATTCGATGTCGGGTCCAAACTTGCAGCGCCCGCCGATGTCGACCGTGGCATGGAGGCCGAGCCAGGCGCCGTCCGGCATGGGATAGATGTGCCGCTTGAATGGGGAGCGTCCCGACAGCGCGTAGTATTGCCCCTTGGCATAGTAGGTCTGTGGCGGCCGATAACCGGTGGCAAAGTCGAGCGCGCCGGCCAACCGCGAGGTATGCAGTCCGGCCGACAACACCAGCTTGTGGCAGCTAATGTGGCCCGGCGCCTCACCCCCCGTGCTGAGACGGAACACGTTCCCGTCTCGGGCGATGCGCTCGACGGGACAACGCAGCACGACCGAACCACCGCTCGCCTCGATATGGCCTTCGAGCGCCAACATGAAGGCATGGCTGTCGATGATGCCCGTCGAGGGTGAGAGCAGCGCCCCGACGCAGGCGAGCTCGGGTTCGAGCGCCTGAGCCTGGCCAACAGACAAGAATTCCAGGTCAGCTACGCCGTTTTTGACGGCGGTCTCACGGATGGCGACCAGCTTTGGCAACTGGCTTTCGTGCGTCGCCACCAACAGTTTGCCACAGCGCGCATGCGGCACGCGGCTCTCGGCACAGAACCGATAGAGCAGATGCTTGCCGCGCACGCACAAGCGAGCACGCAGGCTGCCCGGCGGATAATAGATGCCGGCGTGGATCACCTCGCTGTTGCGTGATGAGGTCTCCGAGCCGATCAGCTCGTGCTGCTCCAAGACCATGACCTCGCGGCCGGCCTTGGCCAGTGCCTGCGCCACGGCGAGACCCACAACCCCGGCGCCGACGACAATGATTTCGACATCCGCGCTCATCGTGACCTTCGGCATTTTAAGTGGCGCTCGGCGCGCCGCTGACGGCCGATGGTCGCTTGCAAAAGCCAGTATGGCCCCAGTATTCGCCACAAAGGCGAAAAATTCTCGCGCAGCCCGGTCCGCAGCCGGTCGCGGCCGTCGCCGGCTCCCCCGCCCATGGCCGAAGACACGGGTCGCATGTACCACTCGGGCGCCAGGCACGGTTCACTGGAACATTGCACGAACAAAGAGCGTACGCTAGGCTCCCGCCCCCAGGCCGCGAGCGACTCAGTTTACACGATGGCTGTCCGCAACCAACGCATACCGAGCTTGCAAAGGGATATCGATGGGTCTTCGTCAGCCGTCCAGCCACGCCGCTCTGCCACCGCAGGGCCACCCCACCGCTCACCGCTGCCCCGTCTGCGAACAGCCGATCGGCCAGGATATCGTTCGCCGCATCGAAGCAAGACAGCGCGAGCAGCACGAGACGACCCTGCGGCGGGCACGCGCCGAGGCGGCCGCGGCCGTAGAACAGGACCTGGCCGCCGCGCGCAACCAAGCGCGACAGGCGGCGGCCGCGCTCGGGGCGAGGCTGGCTGAGTTTCAGGCGAAGCTGGTCCAGGAGCAGGAGGTACGCCGTGCGGTCGAGGCGCAGATGGTGGCGCTCAAGGCGGAGCAGCAGGCCGTTGTCGACGCCCGCGTCGCTGAGATCCGCGCGGGGCTCGAACGCCTGAAAGCGGATCTGCACCGGGAAAAGGAAAGCGCCGTGCTGGCCGAAAAGGCCAAGGTGCTGAAGCTGCAGACGGAGCTTCAGGACATGCAGCGCAAGCTTGAGGGCAAGTCTGCGCATGAGCTTGGCGAAGGATCCGAAATCGACCTTTATGAACAGCTGCGCGCAGCCTTCGAGTTTGATCGCATCCAACGCGTGCCTAAGGGCGTCAACGGGGCCGACGTGATTCAGGAGGTCGTGCACAATGGCAAGATTTGCGGCAAGATCATCTTTGACGCCAAGAACCGCGACGCCTGGCAAAACGCCTTTGCCACCAAGCTGAAGGCCGACAAGTTGGCGCAAGGGGCCGACCACGCCATTCTATCGAGCAACAAATTTCCGAGGGACAAGAGTCAAATCCACTGCCAAGACGGCGTCATCGACGCCAATCCTATGCGTGTAC
>Ga0114129_10012034_pt1 | contig 12306 bp, 12 predicted proteins | sample RhiMetdeltSRZDD1_FD_80071 | JGI IMG/M metagenome (GOLD analysis project Ga0114129, IMG submission 80071) | Populus rhizosphere microbial communities from Tennessee, USA - Rhizosphere MetaG P. deltoides SRZDD1 (version 2) (version 2) | ecosystem: Host-associated > Plants > Roots > Rhizosphere >...
ATCGTCGGTTACCCTCTAGGACGTACGTGCGAGCTTCGACGGAGAGATGGATGACTCTAGAGGCAGATTTCCTGACGACCGCAGCCGACAAACTGGCTGAGAATTTGGACCGCATAGAAACCTGTCTGATCGAACTGCCGCAGCGCGCCTTGTGGGCACGCGATTCGGAAAACGAGAATGCGGTCGGCAACTTGCTGCTGCATCTGGAAGGCAACGTGCGACAGTGGATTCTGTCCGGTGTTGGAGCTGGACCCGACACACGCGACCGCGCCAGCGAATTTTCGGCGCGCGCCGGCGCAAGTGCCTCGGAGTTATTTGCAAAGCTGCACGGCACAGTGGGTGAGGCCCTGGATCTAATCCGCATTCTGCCGCACCGGCGGCTCGCGGAAGAGGTCTCCATTCAGGGCTACGACACTACAGTGCTCTCGGCCATCTTCCACGTTGTTGAACATTTTTCCGGGCACACCTATCAGATCATTCTCCTGACAAAACGCTTCAGTGGAAAAGATCTCGGTTTCTACGCTTACTTGGACAAAACGGGCCGAAGAGACACCACGGAGGAACGTCCATGAGGCGCTTGGCTCTGCTCGCGGCCCTGGCACTGTGCGCATCGCCGGCTCTCCACGCACAGGAAACGACGGTGTGGCCTGCAGAGCGGCCGATCAGTAAGTCGGCCGAACGCATCGCGCGCGAGTTGTGGCCGACCGACGTGGCCACCTCCACGATCGACGAGGATGGCCGCCCGCGTTTTCGATCGGGCATTACGGTCACGACCCTGCCCCCGCCGTGGCCGCCGACTCCTGACACCGCGCCCACCCCGTCGCGCGGGGCCATTTCCCATCAGGAGATGGTCAGAATGATGACTCCGCAGGAATACTCGACTCCGATGATCGGCGGGTCCGTCGATCCGGGCTCGATCTATCAGAGCATCAGAAATGCCTGGCGCGACTGGCAGGCGCGCCGCATCCACCAGCGCGTGATGCGCGAGCTCGAGGAGCTCGAACGCTTGAACAGAGCTGCAGAAGAAGCAGAAGAAGCCAAGTAGTGCGCGGACAGCGTGGTCGTCACTTCAGCCCAGCTTGGACTTAGCGTCTTTCACCATCGAGATCAGAGCGGCGCGCACCTCCTCCGGCGTCCTGACTGGCCGGGCGAACGCCAAACGGACGGGACGTGGTCCCTGCGGAGTCATCGCCGACATCTCGAAGCCGTACCTATCGACGCCCGTCATACTGGCGGAGGTGAGCTCGGTCGCTTTTGAGAAGGCCTTGCAGTAAAGCACCATGGCATCGGTGTGGTCGCCGTTCATATGAGCAATGATGCCGGCGGCCGAGGGACCTAGGGGATCCGGTTCGGCCGATTGCCAGTCAGCCTTGCTGATCCACGACATTCGGCCATAGCCCCCAATGTAGCGGACATACTCCACCTGCAGCGTCCAGAATGCGAAATCGCGGAAGTCAGCGTAGTAGGTGGAGTTCGGATGGGCGGCGAAGAATGCGGCACGCGCGCTGCCGCCATCGCCTTCGATGCGCGTGCACGGTCCGAGCATCGTGACACGGCCGTTGGCGAGCGGATCTGCAGAGCCGCCCTCGGCCACCAGCAGCGACGCGCGAGGATCCCGCTCCAAGTTCTTGGTGTGCTCGGCGAGTCCACTGATGAGGAAGATTGGGTCTCCGTTGTCAAAGGCGACGGTCACGAATGAACCGTAGGGATAGCCCTGTGGCTCAAGGGCAAGGGTGCACAGGGTCCCGGTCGAGATCTGAGCGACCAATGTTCGCGCGCGCTCCGCGTGCGTGGGTGTCGGGACATCTACGTCGTACAGCGGCTCCGGCGCGTCGCCTGTCGGCCTGGCGTGTGCATCTTCGCTCATGGTTCTCGCTGATGGGGCGAACCAGCTGCCCTAATAGCAGTTGCGTTGTCGAATTCGGCCGGCGGACTCAATGTGCCTCTCCGATCTGATTAGACGATCGCCGGCAACATCAGTGGATTATCACCGCAACGGCTCGCCAAGAGTCAGCGAACACCATCAGACCTGCTCACCCCTGCCGGACGGCGCGGAATGCTGCGGCCTTACTCGCGAGACATACCCGGCAGGTGCCGCTTGTGGGACAGCCGGAGCGAGACCAGATCCGGCTGGTCAATCCGCAGTTCTGTCGCGATCCGGTGAATCTCGCCTTCTTCGGCCGTCGAAATCAACTCGTCTGTTGCTGCTAGCGCAAACAGACATCGCATCAGCGCAAGCTTCTGGCCGTAGGTCGCCAGCTCGCTGAACTCCCTCGCGACGAGAAAGTTCGCCGTTCCGCCGAACATGAGGTTGCTCGTTTTCGCCAGCTGCACGACGACCATCGCCTGGTCTTGCGACAGCTGTCCCTGTTCGCGCACAAGCGCTTCCATGGTGCGCGTTTCTTCGGTTGACACCTGCAGGTCTGCACGCGCCACGCGCCCGAGCAGATACGCGAAGGCGGCGAGGAAGCGTGCGCGGTGGGGCTCGAGATGATCCAGCGCCTCGAGCGTCTCGCGGAGCGGCGCGAACTGGAGTTCCTCCGGTGCATCGATGCCCAACCAGGCGCGAATCGACTTCAGGGCCATATCCAAGAGACTATCCCACTCGACTTCGCGTAACGATGGAGCGGCACAGGACCAGCGATACAACCACCACTCCGACGTGGGTGGTCATCGTCTTAAACGGCTCGTGGAAGTTGTGAGTTGCCGCCTGATGCACGGGAACTCGGAGTCGAAGCGCATAATTGCCGAAGGAGGGCAACAGCAGATGGCGAAGGTCAAGGAGACAGCTGCACAGGCAGTCGGGCATGCGAAGGTAGCGATCTCACGGGCCAAACAGAAAGGCGAACAGCTGGCAACGCAGCTCGCCAAGAAGCAGGCCATCAGGCAGGCCAGAAAGAAGGTCGCTCGAGTGGGAGGCCAGGCCGCAGCACTGGCCAGCAAAGTAACCGACAAGGTCACCGGACGCACACGGAAGCGTAAACGGGCCAAGGTCGCGGCCGCTGTTATCGGTGCGGCAGCCGTGGCAACTGCGGCCGGTATCAGCATTGCTCGCAAACGAAAGCACTAGAAGCGTTACGCCCGGGTGAGTGGCCGCGTCAAAGCGCGGGCTGAGGGGCGCGGTGCTCGAGGCGCCCCCGGCCCGGGGAACTTGCGGCGCGATAGCGACCAAAACCACCTCGCCAAACGGGCGACAGGACCTGGGCCGCTCGAGTCACGTGAACGACAGGACTTATCGGGTCACGTTGATCGGTTTGAGTTCCGGCTGCGTGCCATCGAGCACCGGATATTGATCGACGTTCAGCATCATCGACACGATGCTGTACCACCCGGTGACCGCGATAATATCGACGACGCCCTTCTCGCCGAAAGCGTTCTTCGCAGCCGCGAACGCCGCATCGCTCACCTGCTTGGTGTTCAGCAACTCCGAGACGAAGTTGTAAACGGCCTCTTCGTCCTTCTGCATCGACGCCGGGCGGCGGCCTTGTGCAATCGCATCGCAGATGGCCGCGCTGAGACCTGCCTGGAGCGCCGAACGATGGTGCGCCTGCCACTCATACTGCGCGGTCCAGTGACGAGCCGTGACCAGGATCGCCAGCTCGTAGAGTCTCTGTGGCAGCGACGACTTGAAGCGGGTGGAAGCGCCGAACTCCTGACCGAGGTCGCCGATTTCAGGACTGCGCAGCAGCACGTTGAACGGACCGTTCACGCCACCGCGCGGGCCGGCAATCAGATGCTCGACCATCGTCTTTTGTGCGGGCGTCATCTCGTCGTACTTGAGCGGCGTGAAGCGGTTGCCGCGAAGCTGAATGGTGCGCGGGTCGGGCCGCTGAGCGGGCGCCTGCGCGACTACGGTTGCAACCAGGGCGATTACGGCAGCGGACGCAGCGAGCAGTCGAATCATGGGCGCGATCCTTTCGGGCGAATAATACTGCGTCGCAGGTATCAGGTGCCAAGGTAGCACCCGACGATTTGACCTAGTCTACGCGTACATTCCGCGCATCCTCGTCACTGTGCCGACGCGCTGGATAGCAACGATGTAGGCCGCCGTTCGCATGTCCACCTGATACTTGATCGAGGTTTTCAGCACGGCCTCGAACGCCTCGCACATCTTCTTCTCGAGCCGTTCGTTCACGTCCTTCTCTTCCCAGAAATACCCGTAACGGTCCTGCACCCACTCGAAGTACGACGTCGTCACGCCGCCGGCGTTCGCCAGGATGTCGGGGATGATGAAGACGCCGCGCTTGTGCAAGTAAGAATGCGCATCCGGCGTGGTCGGCCCATTGGCGCCTTCGGTGATGATCTTTGCCTTGATTGACGGTGCGTTCTCCATCGTGATTTGGTTTTCAAGCGCGGCGGGAATCAGCACGTCGACGTCGAGGTCCCACAGCTTGTCGTTCGACAGCCGGTCGCCGCCAGGAAAACCGTCAACCGTCTTGTCGTGGCTGGCCGCATATTCCAGCAGCGTCGCAATGTCGAGACCGCGCTCGTTGTAGACGCCGCCCTTCCAGTCGGTCACCGCGACAATCTTCGCGCCCGCCTGTGCCAGCAGATCCGCCGACACGGAACCGACGTTGCCGAATCCCTGAATGCCGATGCGCAGCCCGTTGATGTCGAGCCCGACATGCTTGGCGGCCTCGAGCGTCACGATCATGACGCCGCGTCCAGTCGCTTCGCGGCGGCCGAGCGATCCGCCCATCTCGATCGGCTTGCCCGTGACGACCGCCGTGGCCGTATGTCCAACGTGCATGCTGTAGGTATCCATCACCCACGCCATGATCTGGTCGTTGGTGTTGACGTCGGGTGCGGGAACGTCCTTTTCAGGCCCGATGTTGTCCACGATCTCCGCGACGTATCGGCGCGTCAACGCTTCGAGCTCCCGCCGCGACATCCGGGTGGGATCGCAGACAATGCCGCCCTTCGCGCCACCGAACGGAATGTGGGCGACGGCACATTTCCACGTCATCCACGCGGCGAGTGCGGTCACTTCATCGAGTGACACATCGGGGTGATAGCGAATGCCGCCCTTGGCCGGACCGAGTGTGATGTTGTATTGGACGCGGTACCCTGTGAAGACCTCGATTTCGCCGTTGTCCATCTGCACCGGACAGGAAACGATGATCTGCCGTTTCGGATGGGTGAGGATGTTCCAGATCCCGGGCTCGAGGTTGATGATGCGCGCGGCGACGTTGAACTCCTGAAGCATCGCCGCGAAGATCGCTCCGTGCTCCGCCATGGTCGGTATTAAATCCCAAATCCCGAATCCCAAGATCCAAATCCCAAGACTTACAATGGAATCACGATGAAAACCGCGAGCCCCCCTGCCAGAATTTCTCACGAACGACGCGGGAGTTTCACCACGATTTCCGGGCGCCCGATCAACGAGCTCTACACGCCTGCGGATATCGCCTCGCTCGATTACGCGCGCGACCTCGGCGACCCTGGCGATTTTCCCTACACCCGCGGCATTCACGCGAACGGCTATCGCGGCAAGCTGTGGACGATGCGCCAGTTCGCGGGCTTCGGCACACCCGAGGAAACGAACCGGCGTTACAAACAGCTGCTGAAGGCGGGCGGCACCGGCCTCAGCGTCGCGTTCGACCTGCCCACGCTGATGGGGCGCGATCCAGACCACGAACTATCGCTCGGCGAAGTCGGCAAGTGCGGCGTCAACGTGACGTCACTCGCCGACATGGAGACGCTGTTTAACGGCATCGATCTCGGCGGCATCACGACGTCGATGACGATCAACTCGCCCGCGTCGATGATTTTCGCGATGTACCTGGTGGTGGCCGAGAAGCAGGGTGTCGCCTGGGAGTCGCTGTCGGGCACGATTCAGAACGACATTTTGAAGGAATTCATCGCTCAGAAGGAATACATCTATCCTCCGCGGCAATCGATGCGGCTCATTACCGACGTCTTCGTGTTCTGCGCGGAGCGCGTGCCGCGCTGGAACACGATTTCCATCAGCGGCTACCACATTCGTGAGGCGGGCGCGACGGCGGCGCAGGAGCTCGCGTTCACGCTGCGGGATGGCATCGAATACGTGCAGTACGGCGTCGATGCCGGGCTTGACGTCGACGCGTTCGCCCCGCGCCTGTCGTTCTTCTTCAATTCGCACAGCGACTTCTTCGAGGAGATCGCGAAGTATCGCGCAGCCCGGCGCATCTGGGCGCACGTGATGCGCGACCGCTTCAAGGCGAGAAACCCGCGCTCGTGGCAGCTCCGGTTTCACACGCAGACCGCCGGCGTTTCGCTGACGGCGCAGCAGCCGTACAACAACGTCGTGCGAACGGCCCTGCAGGCGATGGCGGCAGTGCTCGGCGGCACGCAGTCGCTGCACACCAACTCACTGGACGAGGCCCTGGCGCTGCCGACCGAAGAAGCCGCGACGCTGGCGCTTCGTACGCAGCAGATCATTGCGCACGAAACCGGTGTGGCGAACCTGGTCGATCCGCTCGGCGGGTCGTACTTCATCGAGAAACTGACCTCCGACCTCGAAGAAGAAACGCTGGCGTATTTCGACACCATCGACCGCATGGGCGGGATGGTTCCTGCCATCGAGAACGGGTATCCGCAGCGGGAAATCGCGGAAAGCGCCTACAAGTTTCAACAGGCGGTCGAGCAGCGCGACAAGATCATCGTCGGCGTCAATGCGTTCGTCACAGACGAGGAGGAGCCGATTGGCATCCTCTACATCGACGAGACGACGGCCGAGCGGCAGCTGGCGAACCTCAATCGGCTGCGGCAAACGCGCGACAATGGCCGCGTACGTGCGGCCCTCGACGCGCTCGCGGAGGGCGCCCGCGGGTCGGCCAATACCATGCCGCTGCTCGTCGAGGCCGTCCGGGCCTACGCGACCATAGGCGAAATGTGCGATGCGCTGCGGGAAGTCTGGGGCGAATACGAGGAAACGCCGATAATTTGAGGCGTCCGGTTTCAGGTATCAGGTTTCAGCCGGTTCAGATTATAGGTCCGAGTGCAGAAAATCCGCGTAATCATTGCCAAGCCTGGACTTGACGGCCACGACCGCGGGGCCAAGGTCATCGCCCGGGCCTTGCGGGACGCCGGGATGGAAGTGATTTATACGGGCCTTCGGCAGACTCCGGAGCAGATTGTCTCGGCGGCGCTCCAGGAGGACGCGGATGCCATCGGCCTGTCGATTCTGTCTGGCGCCCATATGCACATCTGCCCGCGGGTGATGGAGTTGCTGCGCGAAAAGGGTCTCAACGACGTGCTGGTCGTCGTCGGCGGCATTATTCCGGACGTGGATATCCCGAAGCTGAATGCGATCGGCATCAAAGGGATTTTCCTGCCCGGCACCCCAATGCAGGAGATTGTGGATTTCATCACCCGAAACACGCGTTCCAGAGTCGGCACCTAATCCATGTCGAAGAAACTCCTCCTCGCCGACGACAGCGTCACGATTCAGCGCGTCATCGAGCTCACCTTCTCGGGCGAAGACGTCCAGGTGCTCACCGCCAGCGATGGCGAGGAGGCGGTTGCGCGGATAGCCGCCGACAAGCCCGATATCGTCCTCGCCGACATCGGCATGCCGAAGCGAAGCGGCTACGACGTGTCGGCATTTGTGAAGGCCAAGCCCGAGTTGTCGCATATCCCCGTCCTGCTGCTCGCCGGCGCGTTCGAACCGGTCGATGAGGCGAAGGCGAAGAAAGTGCTTTGCGACGGCGTACTCGTCAAACCGTTCGAGCCGCAGCAGGTGATCGCGCGGGTGCGTGAGCTGATCGGCGGTGCGAAGGGAAGCCCGACGCAGCCGGCAGTCTCTGACATTCCTCGTCCTGCGGCGGTGCTCACCGCGCCACGGCCGGTGGAGTTACCGAAACGCGAGGAAAGAGTGGCGGTTCCAGAAGACCGGATGGAATTCGGAGCCGAGGACCTGCTTCCTCCGCCCCTCAGACGATCCACTGAAGAACTTCTACCGGCCGATGACTTCCTGCCGCCAGTCAGTTCTCTGGAAAGTTCCGTGCCGCCGCTGGTCCTGGACGATTCGCTGGACGACTATTTCGACAAGCTCGACGAAGCCTTCGCGACGATCACTACCTCTGCGCCGGTCGATACGTCACCTGCGGGCACCGTTGCAGGGCATCGAGAAGGTCCCGTTCTCGAACGCGAGCTGGATTCATTCGACGAGTTGCCGCCGCTTGAATCGCTGCCGAACGCGAGCCCCGCCGCCGGTAAGGTTGATCCGTTCGGAGATCTGGGAGCCCTGGACGCCCTTCGGCCAGACGATGCAGCGGTTCCGACGCTCGACGACCTTCTTGCGGGAATGGGGCCCGGCCCGCAGGCAGCGGAAATTTCCTTCGATCTTGCGGCTTCCTCGACTGCCGTCGCGCCACCGATCGTCGTTGCATCACCGCCAGCCGTGCCACCGGAAATGACGCCGACGCTGACCGCAGCCCCCCCGTCGATTGAGGCAGCCCCGGCGACGGGGCGCAGCATCGTTGCCGATGCGTTCAGCGCGCTGTTTGCAATCGAGCAAGGCGAGCCCGGTGTGGTGCCGATCCGTTTCGGCGGCTATGGAGCCGCGCCGGCGATCACAGAGCCCATGATTGATGACGTTGCACGTCGTGTGATTCAAAAGCTGGCGCTCGGTTCGTCCGACCAGATGCAGACGCTCGTCAGAGATATCGTTTCTACCGTCGCCGAGAGGCTCGTGCGCGAGGAAATCGATAGAATCCGTAGGGATGCCCCACGGAGCTGATGAGACCCATCCAATAAACCTGCCGGAGAAGCCGGCACTCGAAGGTCTGGAAGAGAAGTGGAAGGCACGCTGGCAACAGGCCGGCACCTACCGCTTCGATCGCAGCCGGCCGCGCGACGACGTCTTCGCGATCGATACCCCTCCGCCGACCGTCAGCGGCTCGCTTCACGTCGGTCACGTGTTTTCGTTCACGCATACGGATCTCATCGCGAGATTTCAGCGGATGCGGGGCAAGGCCGTGTTCTACCCGATGGGCTGGGACGACAACGGGTTGCCGACCGAACGGCGCGTGCAGAACTACTACGGCGTACGGTGCGATCCGTCGCTGGCGTACCATCCCGCGTTCCAGCCTCCCGACAAACCGTCGAAGCACCCGATTGCCGTGTCGCGGCCGAACTTCATCGAGTTGTGCAATCGGCTGTGTGCGGAAGATGAGAAGGCGTTCGAGCACCTATGGCGACATCTCGGACTGTCGGTGGACTGGTCGATGACCTACGCGACGATCGATCGGAAATCGCAGCGGGTGTCGCAGGCCTCGTTTCTGCGTTTGTTCAAGCGGGGAGTCGCATATCAGCTCGAAGCGCCGACGTTGTGGGATATCGACTTTCGGACGGCGGTCGCGCAGGCGGAGCTCGAGGATCGAGAACAGCCGGGCGCGTACCACAGGATTCGATTCCAGGTGGCGGGTTCTACATATGTCGAGATCGAAACAACCAGGCCGGAGTTGATTCCTGCCTGCGTTGCGCTCGTCGCGCATCCTGACGACGAGCGCTACAAGCCGCTGTTTGGAAAGAGCGTCATCACGCCACTGTTCGGCGTCGAAGTGCCAGTGAAGGCGCATCCGCTGGCAGACCCTGAAAAGGGAAGCGGCATCGCGATGATCTGCACGTTCGGCGACATCACCGACGTCACATGGTGGCGTGAGCTGTCGTTGCCCGTGCGGGCGATCATCCTGCCGAACGGCGCGTTCCGGCAGATCCAGTTCGGCGAGCCCGGATGGGAGTCGCGCGATCCTGCGCGCGCACAACAGTTCTACGACCAGCTAGTGAATCTGCAGCCGGCGAAAGCACGTAGCGTGATCGCCGAACTGCTCCGGCAGTCCGCTGATCTGATTGGCGAGCCGAAGCCGATCACGCACCCGGTGAAGTTCTACGAGAAAGGCGATCGGCCGCTCGAGATCATCACGAGCCGGCAGTGGTTCATCAAAACCGTCGAATACCGCGAGGCGCTGCTCGCGCGCGGCCGCGAGCTCCGGTGGCATCCCGAGTACATGCGCCACCGCTACGAGAACTGGGTGAACGGTCTGGCGGGGGACTGGTGCGTCAGCCGCCAGCGGTTTGCCGGTGTGTCGTTTCCGGTGTGGTATCCGATCCGCGCTGATGGAAGCCTCGATCACGACCATCCGATCGTGCCCGATGAGTCGCGGCTGCCGATTGATCCGCTCGAGGACGTGCCCGACGGCTATCGCGCGGATCAGCGGGACAAGCCGAGCGGGTTTGCAGGCGACCGCGACGTCATGGACACTTGGGCGACGTCGTCGTTGACGCCGCAGATCGCTGGTGGTTGGCTCGAGGATCCCGATTTGTTCTCGCGCGTGTTCCCGATGGCCTTGCGTCCGCAGGCGCACGACATCATCCGCACGTGGCTCTTTACCACTGTGCTGCGGTCGCATCTCGAGCACGGCTCGCTGCCGTGGACCAATGCCGCCTTGTCCGGGTGGATCCTCGATCCGGACCGCAAGAAGATGTCGAAGTCGAAGGGCAACGTGGTCACGCCGATGGGCCTGCTGGAGGAACACGGCTCGGACGGCGTGCGCTACTGGGCTGCAAGTGCACGGCCGGGCACCGACGCGGCGTTCGACACCGCGCAGATGAAGGTGGGACGTCGGCTCGCGATCAAGATCCTGAACGCGGCTCGCTTCGCGCTTATGCAGGCGGAGCCTCGCGGTCCCATCACCGAACCGCTCGATCGCGGCATGCTGACCGCGCTCGCTTCGCTCGTGGACGAATCGACGGAGCAGTTCGAGGCGTACGACTACGCGCGGGTTCTGGAGCGAACGGAAGCGTTCTTCTGGGCATTCTGCGACGACTATCTCGAACTGGTGAAGTCGCGCCGCTACGGCGATTTCGGAAGTGACGGTGCCGCGTCGGCCAATAGTGGGATGCTCGTTGCCCTCTCCGCGCTGCTGCGGCTCTTCGCGCCGTTTCTTCCGTTCGTGACCGAAGAAGTGTGGTCGTGGTGGCGGCCTGGATCGGTACACACGGCCTCATGGCCGTCCGGCGACGATGTGGTCGCCTCGATCGGCGGCAGAGACGATCGGGCGCTCGCGGTGCGAGAGGCAACGCAGGCGGCGCTCGCGGAGGTGCGGCGCATCAAGTCGTTGCTGAAGAAACCCACCAAGGCCGTGATCGCACGCGCCGTGCTACCGGCCGCGTTCGCCGGTCTGCAGCCGGCCGCCCGCGACTTCCAGGCTGCGACGCACATTCGCGACCTGCAGTTCGGCGATGTCGCCGAGGCACAGCTCGATTTCGCCGAGGAACCAGCTGCGTGAAGGCGGTTCCGTTCGAACCGCTCGATCCCGGACTCTATCGTGAACTGGTGCGCCGCGCTCTGGCCGAAGACTTCGGCTGGGGCGACGTGACGACGGAGACGATCATCGATCGCAAACAAAAAGCACGCGGCGTGCTCACCGCCAAGTCACCGTGCGTGCTTGCGGGACTCGACGTTGCGGCCGAGGCCTTTCGACAGATGGATCCGGCGGTCCAGATCAGCGTCCATCGTTCGGATGGCACTCGCTGCGAACCTGGCACAGAGGTGGCCGAGGTGCGCGGTCTCGCTGCGGCATTACTGACCGCTGAACGCACCGCCTTGAACTTCCTGCAGCGACTTTCGGGCATCGCGACGCTCACACGGCAGTTCGTCGATGCCGCTGGCGGACGCATCACGGTGCTCGACACGCGGAAGACGACGCCGATCCTGCGAGCGCTCGAAAAGTACGCGGTTCGGGCGGGCGGCGGCGTGAACCATCGGAGCGGCCTCGATGACGGCATCCTGATCAAGGACAATCACATCCGCCTCGCCGGTAGCGTCAGTAGTGCGGTGACGCGAATGCGAAAGGCCACGCGTGAGATGCCGACGGAAGTCGAGGCGCAGAGCCTTGCACAAGTGGACGAAGCACTGCAGGCGGGCGCGGACATCGTCTTGCTGGACAATCTTTCGACGCGTGACATCATCGAAGCCGTCAAGCGTTGCAGCGGGCGCGCGCGAACGGAGATTTCCGGCGGCGTGACGCTCCAGCGCATGAGCGAACTTGCCGCGACCGGTGCCGACTATGTGTCGGTTGGCGCCCTCACACATTCGGCACCTGCCGTGGACATCAGTTTCGAGATTGAGCCAGCCTGACGGTCTCTAAGACAAACCACGGAGAGCACGGAGATACGTTTTGTAAAAGAATGTTCTCTGTGTCTTCTATGTTGCGGGCCGTGTCAAGCTCCATACTCGATTCGAGCAATTGATCCGCGAGCGTGCCCGCCGCCGAGCAGGCCGCCCATCCCCAGCAGCGGCCCGCGCAGGCGGCCTCCACC
>Ga0114129_10012035_pt1 | contig 12306 bp, 7 predicted proteins | sample RhiMetdeltSRZDD1_FD_80071 | JGI IMG/M metagenome (GOLD analysis project Ga0114129, IMG submission 80071) | Populus rhizosphere microbial communities from Tennessee, USA - Rhizosphere MetaG P. deltoides SRZDD1 (version 2) (version 2) | ecosystem: Host-associated > Plants > Roots > Rhizosphere >...
ACCAGTCCCGGCCCCCTCAGATCCTTCGCGATGGTGTCGGTGACGACAGGGACCTGCACGGTGAGCAACGTCTCGAGTGAATAGGCAAATCGCTGGTCCGCATACCTTCGCGCCAGGACGACGTCCTCGAGCTCGGACCAATTGGAGGCGCGGCTCTCGAGGTACACGGCGTGTTGTCGGGTGCGGAGGATGATGAAACCGTACTGGGCGACGCCGATTCCGACCAGCGCAGCGGCGGCGACGAGGAACTTCACCGTCAGCACTCGAGGGTTCCGCCACAGCACGTAGCCGACGTAGGCAGGAATGACGCCGACGATGGTCAGGTGGTTGCCGAACCCGGCTGCGGTGGTGCCAATCGCGCCGAGCAGCCACGCGGGATGGCCGCGCGCACCCCACATCAGCAGCAGCGCGAGTGAAACGCCGGCTGCGGCCGCGGCGAGGCTGTAGACCTCTGCAAACACCGCGCTCCGCCAGAAGCTGGAACCCGCCGCGAGGCCGATCGCCGCACAGACCGACGGCCAGCGCGAACTGCCGATCAGTCGTCCGATTGCAAACACGGCCACGCACGAGATCGCCGCCATCACCGCGGAGAACAGGTTGGCGCGGTAGGCAATCGTGCCCACGCGCACCACTCTCACGAACACGTGAGACAGCATCACGTAGAGTGGATATCCTGGCGGATGCGCCGTCCCGAGCACATAGCCGAGGAACTGGAATTTCGGCGTATCTTCCGGACCGCCGAGATCGGGCTGGAGGGTGGCGACATACAACGCTCCCGTCACGAGCGCGACCAGAAGCGCGCAGGCGACGTCGGCCCTTCCGTCGACAGCGCGACGCGAGTCCGACTGACTCACGAAAGGTCCGGCAGGGACGGAGTGACCAGGAGGTGCGATGGAGCGCCGTTCACGGCCGCATGATACCGCGCCGCTCGACCGCGTCGGGAAGACGATCCGGGCCGGAAGTGCTTCGGAATCGAAGTCGCAGGGGCCGGTGAGCGCGACCGGCCCCTGCTGTCAGCAGGCCCTGCTTATCGACGGACCCCGATGATCGAAACGCGGTACTCGCCGCGGTTGTCGTCGAAGAAATCGTCGTTGACCGCCAGATAGAGACGGCCGGTGGCGTTGGCGGTGATCGACTGCCGGCTGCCGACGATGACCGGCGCCGCGTTGGCCACGCGCGCGATTAGCGCGCCGGCCGACTCGTTGGGGAGCGGCGCAGACGACGCTCGCCGGTTCGTCCGGGAGCCTGCGGGATCGGCGACGTCTGAGGTATTGGTGCTGAGCGTGACCGTGCCGCTCGCCTGGATCGAGAGCATGTCGCCGGTGCGAACGTCGATGCCGGTGTCGACCCAGCCGCGCGACGCATCCACCGTCACCTCACGTTCGATCGATCCCGCGGTGCCGCTCGTGCCGACGGCGCCGGTGGCGCCGGCGGCGCTGAGCTCGGCGTTCGTCAGCTCGTCGCGTGTCAACTGCCCGTCGCCGTTCTGGTCCTGCCTCGCGAAGCTGCGGCGGGACCACTGCCACTCGTCGCTGGTAATGGCGCCGTCCTTGTTGGCGTCGAGACCGCCGAAGAGGTCGGCCTGCGCGGCGTCCTCGCCAACCACTTCCTGGCGGCTCAGCACGCCGTCGCCGTTGCTGTCGAGCCAGGTGAACGTGTCGCGGCTGGCGTGCCACTCGGAGCGCTCGATGCGCCCGTTCGCGTTCGCGTCGAGATAGTCGAAGCGGTCCTCGCGATCGATGTCGACATCGGCGCTGAGGAACTCGTCGCGCGTCAGCGCGCCATCGCCATTGCGGTCCGCGCGAATGAAGTCTTCCCGATCGTAGAACCACTCCGCGCGCGCGATCCGTCCATCCCGATTGCGATCGAGATTGGTGAAGCCGCGCTCCGTCCAGTTCCGGAATTCAGGGCGGCGCTGATCGTAGTCGTTCTGGTCCTCGCCGTAGTCACGCGAGGCGCCGATGCGTACCTCGTCGCCCGACAGGACGCCATCGCCGTTCCAGTCGTGCCGCTGAAACGACTGCGCGCTGCCGCGCCACTCGGACTTCGAGATCGCGCCGTCCCGATTGGTGTCCATACTCTGAAAGCGGATCTCGGGCGGCTGGCTCTGTTGTCGCTGGCCCGCCTCATCCGCGATGAGCGCGACGGGGAATGCCAGCACACATGTCACGACGAATGCCTGAGTTTTCATCGCTGTTCAAGCCCCCTCTAGCCCATAGGAGAGGCAGTACTCATGCCGGGTGATTCTCCCGTTCAGCCCGTTACCGTTTCGTAATCCACAGGTTGCGCTTGCGATCGGTTCGCGCCGACGCCCGCCGAAAGATCGCGCCATTTCAGGGGTTTTTCCATTCTGCTGCGGGCACCTCTGCTGGACCGCGATTTGTAACCGGGGTCGCGTCGCATTCAGTCGGTCGATTCCTCAAACAGCCAACCTGATCCTGACCCAGGTGAGTTCCGGGTGTAAGGGAGGAACTGTGAACCTGCGCCCGTCGAATCTGTCGTGCGATCGCCGCATCGCCCTCGTTGCCATCGTCGCGGCCGCCGCCGCCGTGCAGAGCCCCCATCCCGGAGTCCGAGGCGCATCGCAGCCGGTGAGCCATCTTTCATCGGTCGACGCCAACGCAAAGACTCGGGTGGCGGCGGCATACGGACAACTGCCTCTGGCCTTCGAGCAGAACCAGGGCCAGACCGCGGAAGACGTGGAGTTCGTGTCTCGGGGCGCCGGCTATACGCTCTTCCTCGCCTCCGCCGATGCCGTGCTCGCGCTTCGCCAGCCGTCACGCGACAGCAATCCCGCAGAGAGTGTCCTGCGCATGAAGCTGCGCGGCGGATCGCCGGCCTCGCGAGTCGCCGGACGCGGTGAGCTGCCGGGCAGGACCAACTACCTGATTGGCCGCGATCGTGACAAGTGGCGCAGAGGCGTCGCCCGCTTCGAAAGAGTCGAGTACGAGAACGTCTATCCCGGTGTGAACCTCGTCTACTACGGCAACCAGCGTCAACTCGAATACGATTTCATCGTTTCGCCCGGCGCCGATCCGCAGCGCATCCGATTGGCGTTCGAGGGCGCACAGACGCGGCGAATCGACGATCGCGGCGACCTCGTTCTCGAGACTGGTTCCGATCCCGTTCGACTGCAGAAGCCTGTCATCTATCAGGACGTCGACGGTCGTCGACAGCAGATCGCCGGAGCTTATCGGCTCGAGGACACCGGTGACGTCACGTTCGAGGTCGGTTCCTATGACCCGACGCGACCGCTCGTCATCGATCCCGTCCTTGTGTATTCCACCTATCTCGGTGGCAGCGGTTACGACTTCGGGCTCGATATTGCCGTCGACGCGACCGGCAGTGCCTACGTGGTCGGCAACACGCTGTCGATCGATTTCCCGGTCAACACTGACGTGCCGCACGCCTGCGCGCGGATCGAGTCGTCCTGCGATGACGTCTTCGTCACGAAACTGAATCGCGACGGGACCGCGATCGAGTACTCGACGTATATCGGGGGCACGGGCACGGACATCGGCAACGGCATCGCGGTCGACGGATCAGGAAACGCTTACGTGACGGGCGCGACGACGTCGATGGACTTCCCCACCGTCAGGGCAATCCAGCCTGTCTTCCGCAGCAATCAGGCGTTCGAGCCGGAAGTCTTCGTCGCGAAACTCGGTTCAACCGGATCCGAGCTGGTCTACTCGACGTACCTGGGTGGCAGCGGTGAGGACCGCGGGACGGCGATCGCGGTCGACAGTCAGGGCTCGGCGTATGTGACGGGTGGCACCTCCTCGGCCGATTTCCCGACCGCGAGCCCGCTGCAAATTGCGCACGGAGGAAGCCTCGACGCGTTCGTGGCGAAGCTGACGCCGGACGGGTCAGCCCTTGCGTACTCGACGTTTCTGGGCGGCGAGAGCTACGACATCGCAAACGACATCGCCGTCACCGATGAGGGGTACGCGTCGATCACCGGTGAGACCGGCTCGCTCGACTTCCCGATCGTGAACGCGTCTCAGCCCACGAACCAGGGCCAGAACGACGCCTTCCTCGCGACAGTGGTTCCGGATGGCACCGCGCTGGCTCATTCGACCTATCTCGGCGGCCCAGGGGCTGATGCGGGATGGGGTCTCGCGGTAGCCAATCGGGTTTATTACGTCGTCGGGAAAACATCTGGCGACTTTCCAGTGACCGACGGGCAGCCGTTCGGTGGGTTGACGGACGCGTTCGTGGCGATCGTCAGCTTTGACGGCGAAGTCGGCTACGCCAAGTACTTCGGCGGAGGAGATGCCGATCAGGGTTCTGGAATCGCACTGGACGCTGCCGGGAATGTCTACGTGGCGGGTGTCACGCGTTCGCCGGATTTTCCGGTGAGACAGGCCTTCCAGTCGTACAGCGGCGGTGACGACGTCTTCGTTGCAAAGCTGAACAGCGCTCAGGAGCTCATTTACTCGACGTATCTGGGCGGCCAGGGCGTCGAAGTCGGACCGGACACCACACCGTTTCGCGGACCCGCCATTGCCGTCGACTCTGAAGGCCATGCGTACGTCACGGGTGCCACGACGTCATCCGACTTCCCGTCCACGGGCGCAGTCCTTCAGCCGGTCCTGAGAGGTCCAGCCAATGCGTTCGTCGCAAAAATCTTCGACGACGGAAGTTCTGAGGCGAGAGCCGATCTGTCGGTGGTCGAAACGGAGACTGAGGAAGCCGAGGGTGAGATCCGGTATCTGTTCACCATTACGAATCATGGTCCGTCACCCGCAACGGACGCCACGTTCCATGACGAGCTGCCTTCCGGTCTGACGTTCAATGGCGCCTTCATCGTCACAGCCTGGGGAGGATCCGGAACCTGTCCGGTGGAGGGCTCCCATCTCATGTGCTCTCTGGGCACGCTACTCCCCGGCGAGTCCGCCCATGTGGGTCTGTCGCTGACATCGCCGACCGTGCCGGAAGTCGTCAATCTCGCGGTCGTGACCGTCACCGAGTCGGTGGACCCTGACATGAGCAACAACGAGATCAGGTCGACGCGGCTGATGCCCGATCTTGCGATGGGTGGTTCGGCGGAGCAGCACGGCAGCGATCTGTACTACCTGTTTCGAATTGCGAATTTCGGACCCGGACGGGCGAATGCCGTGCGCGTCACCAACGTCGTGCCCCAGGGCGCGACTGTGAGGTCCGCGCTGTTCGGCCTCGACACGCCGACTGTGCCGGTCATTTCGAGTTGCCCGATCGAGCAGGGCACCGTGACCTGCGGCGTCGATACGCTGCCGCCCGGCGCGACGGCGTTCGCTGAGATCGTCGTCACCCCGGCCGCGCCAGGATCGCTGACCAGCGCGGGAACCGTGACGTCTGCGACCCCGGACTACAACGGGATCAACAACTCCGTCACGTTGACGACTGTGTTCGGGGAGGCGCTCGCCGACCTCTCGATCGCGTACTCCCGGTCGAAGAACGTCGTGATGGTGGGAGACACGCTGACATATACGTTCGATGTCGCGAACCACGGTCCGGCGGAGGCGACCGACGTTTTCCTGAACGACGAGCTCTCGGACGCGGAGGCGCTCGTCTCTGCGACGACCAACCGGGGTGGATGCGATGGCATCAGTACCTTCGTCTCCTGCAGTTTCGGATCGATGCCTCCGGGAGCCGTCGCCCGCGTGACAGTGGTCGTCAATGTCGTCAGGTCTGGATTACGGGGCAACCGGGTCTCCGTGTCGAGCAGCGTCAACGATCCAAATGCCGAGAACAACTGGGCCACGATTCTGACGCCGGTGAATCGGCCACCGGTGGCAAATGCCGGGCCCGATCAGCTCGTCTCGGTCGGCGCGACCTGTCAGGCGCCCGTCACGCTGAACGGCACCGGATCGAGCGATCCGGATGGCGACACGCTGACCTACACCTGGACGAGCGCCGGTCAGCCCCCGCTTCCGCCGATCGTGCTCTCGGGAAGCGGCGGCGCCGTCACAGGCCCGACGCCGGCGGCACCGCTGACGCCCGGGGTCTACACGATCGTCCTGACCGTGAGTGACGGGCGCGGCGGGGTCGCGTCAGACACGGTCGTCGTGACGGTGCGGGACACCACGCCACCCGTGTTCGTCAACGTGCCCGCGCCAATCACCGTCGAGCAGACGAGCCCTCTTGGAACAGTGGTGACGGTGCCGCTGCCGACCGCAACCGATAACTGTCCGGGCCCCCTCTTCGTGACCAGCGATGCGTCCCCCTTCTCCCCGCCGGGGCCGACCCTGTTCCCGCCGGGGACGACGACAGTGACGTTCAGGACCTGCGATGCGGCCTGCAATAGAGCCACCGCGACCACGACCGTCACGGTTGTCGATAGCACACGACCGACTGTGACCGTGACGTCGCCCCAGGCCAGGAACTATCTCCATTCGGAGGTGGTGTCGATCAGTTTCTCCGCGACCGCCACCGGCTCGGGGTTGGCGCCCGGCTCACCCGCCGCCGCTCTCGATGGCGTCGCCGTGGGCAATGGCCAGAGCGTTGCGCTCTCGACGCTTGCGCTGGGTCCACACACCCTGGTCGTCTCCGCCGTGGACATGGCTGGCAAGACCGCCAGCCGTTCGATTACGTTCCAGGTGATCGCGACTGTCGGCAGTCTGATGACCACGGTCAATGGCTTCGTCACCGATGGCAGGATCAATGATTCGAGTGCCGCGAATGGGCTTCTCGCGAAGCTGAACGATGCGCAGGACGCGATTGACAAAGGCAAGAACAACGTCGCGGTCAACAAGCTTCGGGAATTCATCGACCAGGTCAACGGACGGGCCGGGCGTTCCATCGCGGCCGATGCCGCTCAGCTGCTCGTCGCGGATGCGCAGTACGTGATCGGGACGTTACAGTAGTGTGACCAGGTCCGCCGCTCGCGTGGCCGGGAATACACTGACCGGAGCACGGGGAGCTGAAGCCGCGGCGCATGCGAGCGCACCGCAACGGTGCTTCGTGCCCTTGCATGAAATCGACACCGATGCCAACCCCGCTTGGTCTCAGGTCTGTCGTGTTATCGGTCGCCATGACGGCGACTCTGGCGCCGGTGGGCTGTTCCCATCGGCCGGTGTCGAACCTCGTCACTGAGAAGGTGGACCAGCTCTTCGCGACGTGGGACAAACCCGGTTCACCGGGATGCAGCGTCGCCATCGGCAGGAACGGACAACTCGTGTACGAACGCGGCTATGGACAGGCCAACCTCGAGCTCGGCGTGCCGATTGCACCGACATCTGTCTTCGAAGCCGCGTCGATTTCCAAGCAGTTCACGGCGATGAGCCTCATGCTCCTGGTCGAGCGCGGCCGGCTCTCGCTGGATGACGAGGTGCGGAAATACCTGCCCGAAATGCCGGACTATGGCAGTCCTCTGAGAATCCGCCACCTCCTGAATCACACGAGCGGGTTGCGCGATGCGTTTCTGATCCTCGAGTTGTCAGCGCCGGAGGACGAATTCGGCGATCGAAACGACGTGATCCTGAAGCAGCTCGCACGGCAGCAGTCGCTGAACTACAAGCCCGGTACGGAGTCTGTCTACAACAACGGTGGCTATGTGCTGGCGGCGATCATCGTCAAGCGCGTCAGCGGCCAGCCGCTCGCCGTGTTTGCCGACGCGAACATTTTCACACCCCTCGGCATGACCAGCACGCGTTTTCAGGACGATCCGTCGGTCGTCCTGCCCAACCGCGCGTCGAATTACTACCGCGACGCCGGCCACTGGCGATTCGTGCCGTTCGGCAGACAACCCGGCGCGGTCGGTAACTCAGGACTGTGGACAAATCCGCGCGATCTGTTGCGATGGGCGAGCAATCTGGCCAACCCGCGGGTGGGCTCAGCATCGCTGCTCGCGGACATGCAGAAACCGTCTGCCGTCACGAGCGCGGAGGGTACGGCCTGGGGGCTGGGATTCGAGCGAGCCGAACATCGCGGCGCGACGTTCGTCGGTCACGGCGGCGGCGATCGCGGCATCGACAATTACTTCGCGTACTACCCCCAGCAGCAGCTTGCGATCGCCGTCCTGTGCAACACGGACGACACTGGTTCGAGGCAACTCACGCAGCGGATTGCTGACCTCTATATTCCTGCGCCTCCCGAACAGAAGGCCGCACGCGCCGCCCCAGCATCTCCGGCTGTGACGTTGTCGAGCGAACAGCTCGAAGGCAAGACCGGCCTCTATCGCGAGGTCGGCGGTGACTCGTTCGTGCGTGCCTTCGTTCGCGACGGCGAGCTCAGGTTTGCCCTCGGCACCGGGACGTTCGAGAGCTTCAGACTTGTTCCGGTCAGCGAGACGCGGTTCACGATGGGCGATCCGGCGTTTGCCTTGGAGTTCACGCCGCCGGCCCGCGCAAGGGTCTTGCGCGGGTTTGCCGGCGGGAAGCCAACAGGCACGTTCGAGCGGGTCGAGCCGTTCAGTCCTTCCCCCGCGCAGTTGCGCGCGTACGCCGGGGTGTACGCAAGCGATGAGCTCAATGCCGAATGGACCATCGCTGAACATGGCTCCACTCTCGTGATCCGAAGGCTGGGAAACGCCGACACCGTCGTCGAGCCGCTCGCCACCGACATGTTCACCACCGTCGGCGACTTCATGACGTTCTCGCGCGACGCGCGTGGAACCATCACCGGGCTCACGTTGACCGCGGCCGGTGCGCGCGGCCTTCGCTTCAAACGGGTGAATCGATAGAAGCTCGGACGCCACAGGGTCTGGGAGCGGCGACCAGTGATTCCCTCGTGTGGGCTAGTGAATCCTCGATTGTTTGTCAAGAAGGTCCACCACCAGCCTGCCAAAGAACGCGTCGAGATTCGCCTGCTGAACGCGCACGAACATGCTCTCGCCACACGGGCACGATGCCATGATGTCCACGGACGTATCTACCTCTTCGATGTGTTCGGGTGTGGAATCGATGCCGTGTGGCTTATGGGCCTCCAGAAAATCCAGCAGTTCCTGCAGATACTGCTCGTCGGTTTTCATCAGGGCTTCTCCTTGTCGTTCCGGACTCCGTGTGGCTCCGTGGCTCCGCGTCTCCGTGATGATGGTGTCCCGTGGCCTCCGTCCCCTCCCTGCGCAGTAACTGAGCGCACTCCAAGCAGCTGTTGCCCGAATTCACGTCGGCTTCAGCCGGAAGCAACCCCACCGCCCCGCCGCGCCAGCACTCTCGGCACGATTGCGACCCCGACTGCGATCAACAGGATGACCGCCGAGATTGGGTGCCGCACGAACACCATCCACGACCCCTCCGCCGCGGCCAGCGCGCGCCGGAGGTGCTGCTCCGCCATCGGACCGAGGATGAGGCCGATCACCGCCGGCGCGAGGGGGATGTTCCAGCGCCGCATCAGGAATCCCGCGGCGCCGATCGCGTACAGCAGCCCGATGTCGAAGAGCGATCGGTTGACGCTGTAGGCCCCGACGCTCGCGAGCACGAGGATCCCGGCGTGCAGATACGGCCGCGGGATCGTCAGCAGGCGCACCCAGAGGCCGACGAGCGGCAGGTTGAGCACGAGCAGCATCACGTTGCCGATGTAGAGGCTCGCGATCAGGCCCCATACGAGCTGCGCGTCGCGGGTGAAGAGCAGCGGTCCCGGCTGGAGGCCGTACTGCTGAAAGGCCGCCAGCAGGATGGCGGCGGTGGCCGACGTCGGCAGCCCCAGCGTCAGGAGCGGCACCAGCGTGCCCGCGGCGGCGGCGTTGTTGGCGGCTTCGGGGCCGGCCACGCCTTCGATCGCGCCGGCGCCGAAGCTTCGCGGATCGCGGGCGAGCCGCCGTTCGAGCGCGTAGGAAAGGAAGGTCGGAATCTCGGAACCGCCCGCGGGGAGGACCCCGGCCGGGAACCCGAGCGCGGTGCCGCGAAGCCAGGGCCGCCACGATCGCGACCAGTCCTCGCGGGTCATCCAGATCGAGCCGCGCAGCGGAATCACGCTCTCATCGTCCATCGAAACCCTCGAGGCGGCGAACAGCGTCTCCCCCACCGCGAACAAGCCGACCGCGACAATGACCACGTCGATGCCATCGAGCAGCTGCGGAATGCCGAGGCTCAGGCGCGCCTGGCCGGTGAGCGGGTCGATGCCGACCAGGCCCAGGGTCAGGCCGAAGAAGAGACTCGCCAATCCCGCGAGCGCGGAGTCGCCGAGCACCGACGAGACCGCGACGAAGGCCAGCACGGTGAGCGCGAAGTACTCGGCGGGGCCGAAGCGGAGCGCGGCATTCGCCATCACCGGCGCCGAGAACGTCAGCGCGGCCGTCGCCAGGGTGCCCGCGACGAACGAGCCGATGGCCGCGGTGGCGAGCGCGGCGCCGCCGCGTCCGGCGCGCGCCATCAGATGGCCTTCGACCGCGGTCATCACCGACGCGCTCTCGCCCGGCGTGTTGAGCAGGATCGAGGTGGTGGATCCGCCATACATGCCGCCGTAGTAGATGCCGGCGAACATGATGAAGGCTTCGATCGGCTGAAGGCTGAACGTGACCGGCAGCAGGAGCGCGACGGTCAGCGCCGGGCCGATACCGGGCAGCACGCCAACCAGCGTGCCGAGCGTCACGCCCGCCAGCGCCCAGAGCAGGTTGATCGGCGTCAGAGCGACGCGGAACCCGTCGAGGAGCGCGCTCAGCGCGTCCACAGCCGCCACGGTCCTTGGGGAAGCGGCAGGTCGAGCCCGCGCGTGAACGCCAGATCGACCAGCACCGCGAAGACCGCGGCCAGGAGGATCGTCCGGAGCCGCCGCGAGCGGCCCGGCGAATCGAAGGCCGCGGCCGCGACCGCAAACAGCGCCGTGGCGGCAGCCACGAATCCGAGCGGCTGGAGCAGCAGGAGGAACGCCGCGAGCCCGAGTCCGACGGTCACGACGGCACGTCGATTCAGCCGTCCGTCCGCAGCCGTCTGATGTCCGTCCTGGCCGCGCATCCTCGCGGCGACGAGCGCCGCGAACACGACCACTCCGCAGCCGAGCACGGTCCATGGCACGAGATGCTGGCCGGTGACGATCGGCGCGCCGCCGGCGGGGCCGCGGAGCCGCGCCACGACGCGGCCGACCCGCGTGCGCTCGGCGCCGAGGAAGGCGTCGAACGCGGGGCCGTCGAGATAGAGGTCCGTCCACTCGCGCTCCGCGAGGATGCGGCGCCAGTCGTCGGCGTGCGCGGCGCGGTTCACGAGATCGGTCAGCCGCGCGCGCTCCTGCGCGGACAGGCCCGCGGCGCCGAGCACCCCGCGCCAGTTCACCATCTCGACGTCGAGGCCGCTGGCGCGGATCGTCGGCACGGCGATGCCCGGAACCGGCGCGGGCGCCGACACCGCCAGCGCGCGCAGCCGGCCGGAGGCGATGTGCGGCGCGAACTCGCTGTAGCCGCTGACGCCGGCCGCGACGTGCCCGCCGAGCAGCGCCGCGACCGCCTCGCCGCCGCCCGAGAACGCGACGTAGTTGACGCGACGCGGATCGACGCCCGCCGCTTCGGCGACGAGCCCGGCGAGGATGTGATCGGTGCCGCCGGCCGAGCCGCCGCCCCACGCGAAGGCCTCCGGCTTGCGGCGGAACGTCTCGATCAGAGCGCCGAGGCTCGCGATTGGCGAGGCGGCCGGCACCGCGATGACTTCGTACTCGCCGGTCAGCCGGGCAATCGGCGTCGCCTGCGCGATCGAGACCGGCGAGTCGTTCCACAGCGTCGCGCCGAGCATCACCAGACCGGTGATGAGCAGCGCGCGCGAGCTCCCCGGTCCCGCGCTGACGAACTGGGACAGGCCGATCGTCCCGGCGGCGCCGGGCACGTTCTGCACCTCGACGATTCGCGCGAGCCCATCCCGCTCGATCGCGTGCTGCAGCGCACGAGCGGTCTGATCCCAGCCCCCGCCGGGCGCGGCGGGCGCGACGATCACGAGGTGATCCTCAGCTGGTTGGGCGCACAACGGTGCCACGCTCGCGCTCCACGACGCGCCGACCGCCACGAGGAAGAGCGCCGGCCGCACAGTCCACACGGCCGGCATGATACAGCGGCGGCTGCGTTGACTTGAGCGCGCGGGGGGCGTACGCTCGCGCCGTGTCAACTCCCAACTTCCAACTCCCAATTCCCAACCGAGTCGGTCGAGCCCACAGGGTGAAAAACGACGCAACCAGCTTGTTGGTGCGCTTTCCACCCCAGTGTTCGAACGGTCTCCGTTGGAAGTTGGAAGTTGGGAGTTGGGAGTTGACGGCGAGCGAAGCGAGCCTCTTATGCAGATAATCCGCAACCGCACCGAGTACGACGTGGCCGTGATCGGCTCGGGCGCCGGCGGCGGCATGGCGGCGATGGTGCTGTCGCAAGCCGGCGCCAACGTGGTCATGCTCGAGGCCGGCCCGATGTGG
>Ga0114129_10012036_pt1 | contig 12305 bp, 9 predicted proteins | sample RhiMetdeltSRZDD1_FD_80071 | JGI IMG/M metagenome (GOLD analysis project Ga0114129, IMG submission 80071) | Populus rhizosphere microbial communities from Tennessee, USA - Rhizosphere MetaG P. deltoides SRZDD1 (version 2) (version 2) | ecosystem: Host-associated > Plants > Roots > Rhizosphere >...
AATGGACGGAAGCCGTGTTCGGCGAGTCTGCGCGCAATCTCGGTAAACGTCTGTTGTTCGACGTCGGGTCCGGCGACTCCGGATTCGAGAATTCCCCAACCGAGCCAGCCGGCGATCGTCTTCCAATCTGCGACAATCGTTTCCCACGGCCGGTCGCGACATGGATCTGGCGGCCTCGATTTCTGCTTCTCAGCGCACATCAGAGCGGCTGGCTAGGATGGGGCAGTCGCAACCACCTGGGGTGTCTCTTCCGGCACCGCCGATCTTGAACGCCGGCGATCTCTGTGCCGAGCTTCGTAGGTAGTATTGATGCGCGTGTCCTGTGTGGCAATCGCGCCCAGAATCAAAAACAGCAAAGCATTCGCGGTGGTGTGCAAAGTGAAATCGAAAAAGCTGTGCATCAGGATCGCAAAGCATCCCGCCAGCGCGCCCGTATTTACGGCGCGTCGAAAACGATCGTGCGTTTCGCGGCGCGCAATGCCGCGGCGAAAAAGGATTACGATAAACGCAATGCCGATGATCGCGCCCACGAGTCCGGCGTCGGAAAGAGTTTGCAGGTAATCATTGTGCGCCTGCTCAAGCCGGTAGATTCCATTGCGCGTGTCATAGCGTGTGTAAATCGATCCGAATGATCCCAATCCCGAGCCCAGAAATGGATAGGCTTTGATCACGTCCATCGTGACGCTCCAGAAATGCGAGCGGCCTGTCGTGGGATCGTCGGCGATCGGTGAACCGAGAAATCGTGTGAAGACTTCCGGGCCGCTAATCAGCACCGCGCCGCCAATTAAAACCACCACCGCGGCGCTGGCCAGACCGATGCGCAGAAGTGCCGCGCGTACGCGACGCGGACGTGACTCTCGCTGTTGCCTCTTCTTCCCCCAGCCAAAACTCGCGGTCACCAGCAGCACAAAGATTTCCGCCCCGAGGCTAATGATGCCGCCGCGCGAGTTCGTAGCCACGAGCGACATCGCCATGACCACTGCGGCAAAGGCATAGAGCGGCCGCTTGTAAGTTTCTAAAGCTCCTGACAGCAACAGGGCCAGTGGAATTGCTACTGCTAATTCCATGAAGCCCGCGAAGTGATGGCGATTGATGAAGGGACCGAATGCGGTGCTCTGGGTCAGTTGCCGGAACCAGTAAACCCGCGAGCCGTCGCTGGTGAATGATTGCGTCAATCCAAACACCGCGAGCAGAAAACCGAAGATCGTGATCGTGCGCACGAGCGTTTTCAAACGCCCTGGCGTATCCAAAAACAGTGTGGTGGCCGCGAAGTAGATTAGCAGTCCGGCGACCTGGACGATCACCATGCGCGTGGCGTAAGGATCGAGCGACAATGAACGGACCGGCGACAGCGGCAGCCCGGCCGCGTCATGCGTGCGTAGCGGTAATAACTGAAACAAGCCGAGGACAATCATCCCCAGCACCGGCCACTGCAGGGGATTGGTCGGCAGCAGCACTGATCCAAGCACCAGGCCGTCAACCGCCCACAAACAGATCAGCAGCACGGCGCTCAGAGCAAAGATTGCCAGCGCCCAGTTGTGGACGGTGCCGTAAGCGAGGGTCGTCAGCGCGATCGCCACGCAGATGGTCAGAAACACCAGCCGGCTGGCCAGTGTGTGCCTGCGCCTAGCGATCGTTGACGTGGTGTCCTTCGCGCGTACCTGCGGCGTCGCTTCGTCGCGGGCTGTCGGAATTGCCACCGCGTTGGAGAATGAAGTCGTCATACCAAACGGTTCCAAAGATTGGGCAGATATCGCCGACCGAGCAAGGCATCCGGCCAATCATAACGATGATTCCATCGCCAGCTTTTGTTTTGAAATCGAGACTGATCTTCTGCCAGTTGTTCGTCCCCGTAGGCAACGGTGACGAGTAGGCCAGCGGCTTTTGGTCCGTGCCGTCCAACACAATCACCAGGGGCGCGCTGGCCGTCTTCAGTTTCTCGGTTCGTGCGTAGCACTCAAAGTGATACGACGTGTTGGGCTCAACGGCGACCGTCTGCCATACACTTATCCGCTCGAGTTTGTTGGCGGCGCTCAACTCGATCCGCAAGCTGCGGCGTCCCGTGTGCCCCTCGTTAACAATCGAGGTGTTCGCCTGCACGTTCGAAGAGATTGTCCACCCGAAACTTCTTGAAGTTGGCAGCGTCAGCGGTTCTTCAAAGCTGCCGTTGGAAATCGTGTCCGCGGCGGCCGGCGTACCCTCAGACGGGTCGATATCCTGATTCATTTCCAGCGCCGCATGAAAGCGCTTTGCCTCGAGAAATGCTTTTCGCAGCGCGCTTCCATTGACGGCCAGTCGTGCGCGATCCTCCGGACTGAGTGTCTTCCACAAACGAAGTGCATCGTCGAATCGCTGCACGCCGACAAGATACACCGCGAACGAGATTCGCACTGCCGGATCTTTGCACGCTTCATTCGCGATGCGATCGACGTCGCCGTCATAGGCCTGCCAAGCGAGATTCAACACCTGCGGCCAAAGCTCTTTGTTGGCCTCTGCGGCGCGAAACAGATGCGGAAACGCCTCTTCGAATTTGCTCTGTCGCAACAGAAGATTACCGAGATGCCAGCGCGGGTAATAATAATTCGGCGCGAGATCGGTTGAATGGCGCAAAGCCTGTTCGGCCGAGTTGCGATCGCCGGCTGCTTCAAAGGCCCGGCCCAACTCGTCCCAGTAACGAAAGTCATTGGGCGACAGCGCCACCGCAGTCTTGTACTCGCGTAGAGTCTCCTGCACATTCTCGGCGTTGTACTCTCGCTGCATCAGCGCGCCTAAACGCCAATGCACAAAGGGATCATCGGGCGCCCAGCGTACGGCCATGTGCGCAAGATCGACGTTGACGTTCTCGCCCGTGGTGGCGACCTCTGAAACCGTGCTTGCGACCAGCCATCGGATCGAGAACCAGCCGGCAAAGATTGCCAGCGCCACTGGAATCAGAAGCACCAGCCGCGCGGCATTTGGCAGACGGATGTCGATGGTTGCAGGGGAACTGGAAAGAGACATGCTTAGAGATGTGCGTTGCCGCTGGCGCTACGGGCAAGTGGGGTCAACTCGGCTTCGTTAATCCTTTCAATAATGATTGCCATCCTTCTCACTTCAACGTTCTGCGCTTCGCATTCGTGCACAATCTCAGCGATGCGTTCTTCAGAAATTCGCGGAGTTGATATCACCACCTGCTCAATTTTCTGCTGCCTGATGATTTGATGCAACAAGCCGTTGCCGCCGAACACGGGAAAGCCGTGAATGACTTTGCCACGTTTTTTCGGATCGTCATCCATGAATCCGATCGGTGCGTAATTCAGTTCGCGATTATTGAGCAGCTCGCGCAAGAGCAGTTCGCCCGCGTCACCGGCGCCATAAATCAATGCTCGGCGTCCCTGCGAAGCGCTGCCGGCGGGCAGCAACTGCCGGAACAGCCGGAACGCCATGCGACTCGCCGCCAGCAGCATCAACATCATCACCGCGTCGATCACAAAGACCGCGCGCGAAAATCCCTGGAAGCGGAACTTGAAAAGAATGATCAGCATGCTGACGATCGAACCGGCCAGCACCGCTTTCGCAAACACCACGAAGTCGTCAATGCTGGTGTAGCGCCAGATGCCCCGATAGACGCCAAAGAGGAGAAACGCCGCCAGCCGGACCACGACAATGATGGGCAAGGTGCGCAGGAAGAGCCGCCACGCCGGACTGCCCGAGAATGCCTCAAACTTAATCGCATAAGCCGACCAGTAAGCGAGAATGATGAGGCCGACATCCAGCAGCACTTCGAAAATCCGTCGCTTGTAGGAAAAGTCGATTAGAAAGGCGAAGATCGGTTTGTCCCGAGCGGCCGCTGCTTGCGCTTCCTGTTCGTAGACCTTAACGCCCGCGAGATAACCCCCCAGCAACGTCAACCCGATCGTGAAAACAAACAGCAGCGCGATGCTGACGTCCGGCCTGAGCGCTCGCACCGAAATGGCCAGCACTCCGGAAAGCGCCGCGAGGCTGTAAAGCATCCACACCGCGCGCCTTTCTGACAGCCCTAATGCCACCAGGCGATGCGAGGTGTGATCGCGGCCGCCGGTGCTGACCGCGCGCCCGGAAAGCTTGCGCAGAATCATTACGAACGTCGTGTCGAAAATCGGAATCAACAGAACGAGAATCGGCACGGCCAGCACTGGTAAGAAGCTGCGCGATCGTCCACCGGCGAGATTGATCAATGCTGAGGCGGCGAGGAAAAAGCCAATGAACATCGAACCACTGTCGCCCATGAAGATTGAAGCAGGGTTTGAGTTGTAAACCAGAAAGCCGATCAGCGCCGCGGCAAATACGGCCATCATCAGCGCCTCAACCGGTTGACCACTCGCGACGAAGTTAAAAGTCAGAAACACAGACGCGATCGCTGCGATACCGGTGGCGAGTCCGTCCATGTTGTCCAGCAGATTGACCGCGTTGGTGATGCCGATCAGCCAAAAGATCGTGATCGCTACGTTCACTGATGCGAAGCGCGTCCACGGCAACGTCAATCCGTAGTTGACGACCGCCGCCGCGCCGATAATTTGTCCGATCAGTTTTTGGTAAGGCTTGGTGTGAATGACATCGTCAATAAAGCCGACGAAGAAAAGGAAGGTGCTGATCGTGATCACCACCCAATTCTGCGGCGTGTGTGGAAGGAACAGCGCGTACGTAATCACGACTGCGAGCCAGATCGCGACGCCGCCCATCATCGCCGTTGGTTGCTTGTGCCAGCGATCGGTTTTCGGCTTGGCCACAAAGCCGAATTTCCTGGCCAGTGCCCGCACGACGGGCGTCAGCGCCAGCGCCAGCGCCAGGGAAACGGCCGGCGGAATCAGATTTGAAGCATTCACCGAAAGCATTTCGGCCCGGAATTAAGTATGAAGCGGTTCTGTTTGAACTGGACTAGGTTAGAAAGCTATTCGATTGGGCCAGAGAAGGCAAGTCACAAGTCTGTGGCGGGCCGTTGAATCTACGGATTACGGTTCAGCGCTGTTGGCTTTGTGATCGCGGGCGGCTTGCCCACTGTGAAAATCAATTACCGATTTGAGGATGCCGTCGAGTCTCATCTCAGGTTTGAAGCCGATGAGGTCGTTGATTTTGGATATGTCGGGAACGCGGCGAGGCATGTCTTCGAAGCCTTCTTCGTAAGCTTCGTCATAAGGCACAAAGACGATTTCAGAATCGGAGTTGGCGACTTCCTTGACGCGCTTGGCGAGGTCGAGAATCGTGATCTCCTGGTTCGACCCGACGTTGAAAACTTCGCCGACGGCTTTGCTGTTGTCCATCAGTTTCATCAGTGCGCCGATTACGTCGCCGACGTAGCAGAAACAGCGCGACTGTTTGCCGTCGCCGTAAACGGTGATGGGCCGGCCGGCGAGCGCTTGCTTCACGAAGGTCGGAATTACCATGCCGTACTGACCGGTTTGTCTTGGACCCACGGTATTGAAAAGTCGCACGACGACCGTCGGCAACTTCTTCTCGCGCCAATAAGCGAGCGCGAGAAACTCGTCGATCGCTTTCGAGCAGGCGTAGCTCCAGCGGCCTTTCTTGGTGGCGCCCATGACCAGATTTCCATCCTCGCGAAAGGGCACGGCGTTGCTGAGGCCATAGACTTCGGAAGTTGACGCAATCAGCACCTTCTTCTTTTTCTTGTTCGCGAGCGACAGGATGACTTCGGTTGAATGCACGTTTGTTTCGATCGTCCGCACTGGACTTTCCACGATCAGCTTCACGCCGACGGCCGCGGCCAAATGGAAAACGACGTCGCATTGATCGACCAACTCAGCGGTGAGCGGCTGGTTGTTGACGTCGTCAATCGTGTAATTGAAACGTGGGTGGTCCTTGAGGTGACGAATGTTTTCAATGCTGCCGGTGGAGAGATCGTCGATGACAAAAACTTCATCGCCGCGCTGCAGTAACGCGTCGGAAAGATGAGAGCCGATGAAACCGGCGCCGCCTGTAATCAGAACCCGCAATTTGTTGCCCCCTCTAAATGAAAACGTCAGTCTAACACGGAAGCTTACGCACCATTTTGCGCGCCATCTGATTTCTCCGCTGCCGCCGGACTAGTCTGCGCAAGCTGCTGGTAGAGATTGGAGATATCGCTAAAGAGGCGCTCTTTCGCATAATTCTGGATCACAAACTTGCGGCCTCGCTCGCCAAGCTCTTGCCGCAGTGCAGGGTTGCGAATCAGACGATCAAGAGCTTGGGCGAAAACTTCCGCATTGCCGGTCGGCGCCGAAATGCCCCTTTCACAAACACTATAGCCGGCGGATTCAGAGGCTCGTTCGCCCAGCAAATCCACGACGCCGCCGACGGCCGTGGCGACGACCGGGCGCGCATTAGCCATCGCCTCGATTAGAGTGAGCGGCGTGCCTTCGTTCAGGCTCGTCAATGCCACAATATCCAAACCGGGATAGAAAACCTCGGGATCTGTTCGCGTGCCGAGGAACAGAAGGTCTTCTGCCAGGCCCAGTTGTTGAGCCTGGGCTTCCAAAGTTGGGCGCAACTTGCCGTCACCGATGATGAGGAATCGAATGCGGTGCGCCGACGGATCTCCAGAAGCTAGTTCTTTCAAACGCGCAGCGGCCTGCAAAAAAAGTTCGTGATTCTTGACCTCGGTAAGTCGCCCCACAATTCCGATCAGCATATCGTCGTCTGGCAGGTTGAGTTCGCGACGCAGTTGCGGCCGTCGCTCTTGCCAGCTCGTGAAGGCATCGAGATCCAGTCCCAATGGAATGACGGCAAACTGTTCGGCACGACCAACGCGAAACGTGTCATTGATTTCATGGCGCTGCTGTTCACTGATCACGACGATGCGATCGGTTGCCAATCGCGCCAGTGCGCGTTCAATTGTCAGAAACAGTTTTGTTTTCGCCGGCGAGTAGTAGCTGTGAAAGACATGGCCGTGATACGTGTGCACAAATCGGCACGCGCGTGGCTTGCCGATTAACGCGCCGGGCGTCAGCCAGCGGTACATGAATCCCGCCACACGTCCGACGCTGCCGGCCTTGGCCGTGTGTGTATGAATGATGTCGGGTCGCTCGCGTCGCATGAGGCGATAAAGTTTCCAGACCGCGACCAGATCATTCGCCGAAATCTCGCGGCTCATTTGCGGGATCACTTGAGGAGTAACGCCGGCGGCTTTGGCGAAATACGTCATATCGTCTTCACCCGGCGGCACGACTCCCGTGACCAGGGCAGTTTCGTAGCCCAGGGGCTTCAGCCCTTCGCTTAACCAGACAACATGTCGCGCAGGTCCGCCGACATTGAGGCGGGCGATGATGCGGAGGATCTTCATTCAATTTTTGATTTTTGATTTGCGATTGGGAAAGGGTAAGGCGACGTCACGGTGGGACCAATCAAAAATCGGAAATCAAAAATCGAAACTTGAGCGAAGGTTAATCATCCATTCTGAAAATCGTGTCCGGATCGTCTTCGTGTCTGATCTCGTCGATCTTCGTCTGCCGTTGTTCTCCCATGTACAGCCGGTTCGGACAGTTGATGACAATGCCGTCTTTCGCTCCGATGTTCTTGTACGCGTGAACGACGCGTTTGGGGACGACGACGGCTTGCGGATTTTCGTCGCCGGCAACCAACGTCATCACGTGACGGTAAGTCGGCGACTCGGGCCGGTTGTCCCACATTCGCAATTTGAAGTTCGAGGGTCCGATGAAACAGAACTGGTCGGCCTGGTCGACGTGCTCGTGAGGTCCGCGCGTCACGCCGGGGTTGGTAGAGGAAACATAAGCCATTGCCGGAAAAAACTCCGGTGGTAGATCATCCCGGCGAAATAGTTCGCTCAACCAGCCGCGGGCATCGTTGAACCTCGTCAACGGTCGCACAATAACGTCGTGGATATCTCCGGGTTCGAATGTTTCAGGAGTGGGCGCCAACTTCTGCATGTTTCAGCTCCTTCTGATTTGCGCCCGTTTCCGCGACGAGGTTCGAGGCGTACAAAAGACTCTCGAATGTTCCGGCGTCGCTCCACCAGCCCTCCAGCTCGTCCCAGGTCATCTGATCGCGTTCGATGTAGGCATTGTTTACGTCGGTAATTTCGAGTTCGCCGCGACCCGACGGTTTCAAAGTCCGAATAATATCGAAAACCATGTTGTCGTACATATAGACTCCGATGACCGCAAATTCCGATTTAGGTTCTTTCGGTTTTTCCTCGATGCGGAGCACGCGCTTGCCATCGATTTCGGGAACGCCGAAACGTTGTGGGTCGGTAACTCTCTTCAAAAGAATCTTCGCGCCGCGCCCCTGTTCGCGATAAGCCTCTGCGGCCGCGCGAATGTTTCCCTGAATGATGTTGTCGCCAAGCACCACACAAATCGATTCCTCACCCGCGAAATGTTCCACGAGGGAGAGCGCCGCCGCGATGCCGCCTTCGCCTTCCTGATAGGTGTAATTCAGATGTTTGAGGCCGAACGCCTTGCCATTGCCGAGCAACTTCAGAAAGTCACCCGCGGAATTGCCGCCAGTAACAATCATTATGTCGGTAATGCCGGCGTTAACCAGCGTTTGAATTGGATAGTAGATCATCGGCTGGTTGTACACGGGCAGCAAATGCTTGTTCGTCACGGCCGTCAAAGGCCGCATTCGGCTACCCAGTCCGCCGGCAAGAACGACACCTTTCAACTAAATCACCTCCGGTGATTTGATCTTTGGACTTTGGACTTTGGTCTTTGTTGTTGTCACGGAGTTAAAGAAATTAGTGCACATACTGTTTCGTAAAGAAAAGCAAAGACCTAAGACCAAAATCCAAAGACCAAAATCCAAAGACCTCGTCAGTCGATAAATCTCTGTAACCACAGTTCGAGCATCAGCAGAGTCCACAATCGATGTGAATGATCCGACTTGTGATTGACGTGCTCGTCGATAATCCCGCGAACGCGTTTGGAATTGAACAAACCGCGGTTCGCCGCTTTTTCTGACAACAGAGTTTCGCGCAGAAACGGCTGCATTGGCCCACGGAACCAATGACCAATCGGCACGCCGAAACCCATCTTGCGGCGCGTCAGATTTTCTTCCGGCACGACCTTTTTCAGGACCCGCTTCAGCAGGAGTTTTGTCGTCAGTCGTCGCAGCTTCATCTTTTCCGGAATCGAGGCGGCAAATTCCATTAACTTGTGATCGAGGAACGGCGAGCGCGCTTCAAGCGAAACGCTCATGCTGGCGATATCCATCTTCACCAGCAGATCGTTCGGCAGATAAGTCATCGTATCAGTGAGTAACGCTGCATCCACGATGCCTGAACCATTCACCTTTGCGAACCACGGCGCCAGGATGCTCGCCGTGCTGAAGCGCGCGGTTTGCGCTTTGAAACTTTCCGAATAGAGGTTTTGTTTTGCCTGTTCATCAAAGGCGCTCATCCAACGCAGGTACCGCTCGAGCGGCGGCAACGACGCCGCCGCCACAAATCGCTGGACTTTGCGGATCGGATTCGCGCGGGATTTCATTTCCGGCAAAGCCGCGGCGACGCTGGTGACTAACGATCTGCCCGGGAGCGCGGCATAAGTCTGCGCCAGGTTCATTGCCGCATAGCGTTCATAACCGGCGAAGCACTCGTCGCCGCCATCTCCATTCAGCGCGACGGTGACGTAGCGACGCGTCTCGCGCGAAACGTAGTAGCTGGGAATCGCGGATGAGTCGGCAAAAGGTTCGCCGTAATGTTCGACCAGCATGGGCAGAATTTCCATGGCATCCGGCCGCACCACAAACTCGTGATGGTCGGCGCCGATGTGCCTGGCGACGCGCCGCGCGTGGTGCAGCTCGCTGAAATCCTGCTCTTCAAATCCGATGGAAAAGGTTTTGACTGGCGTGCTCGATTCTTCCGCCATCAGGGCGACGACCGCGCTCGAGTCGATGCCACCGGAAAGGAATGCGCCGAGCGGAACTTCCGACATCAAGCGAATCCGCACAGCCTCGCGCAGTAGTTCAATCGCCCGCTCGCCAATTTCTTCTTCGGGAAGCGACAGTTTGTTTGAGAAGTCGAGCTGCCAGTAACGCTCGGTCTTGATTTCGCCGTTCCGCCACAGCAGCCAATGTCCCGGCTCAAGCTTGCGAATCGATCTATAAGCGGTAAACGGTGCGGGCACGCTGATGAACGAAAGGTAATGATGGATCGCTTCGTAATCGACGTCGCGACTGACGTCCGGGTGCTGCACCAGCGCGCTGAATTCCGACGCGAAAAGCAACTGGCCCGGCGTCTGCGCGTACTGCAGGGGCTTCTTGCCGACGCGATCGCGCGCGAGGAAGAGTGACTTATCGCTCTCGTCCCAGATTGCGAACGCGAACATTCCGCGCAAGTGCTTTACACAGTCAGTGCCGTATTGTTCGTATGCGGCGATGACGGCTTCGGTATCACTTTTGGTGTAGAAATAGTGGCCAAGCTTTTCCAGTTGCTGGCGCAGCTCGAGATAGTTGTAGATTTCGCCGTTAAAGACCAGCCATTTAGTACGATCGCGACTGTGAATCGGCTGCTGGCCGGTGGCCACATCGATGATGGCCAGGCGGCGCATCGCGAGGCCCACGCCGTCGCCGAAATAGAAACCATCGTCGTCCGGCCCGCGGTGACGAATAGCTTCGTTCATCCGCTCGAGCAGTTGTCGATCAACGGGCGCACCATCGGCGCGCACAATTCCAGCTATGCCGCACATGATGACTTGCCTTGATCGCCGGTGCGGTTAACCGCGCGGCAGAAATATTGAGGAAAACTCATTGTGTTAATTAGGCGCGCTGCTCGGGTCGCGGGTGAAACAGACTTGCCTTCAAATGTGCGGACGCGAGCCGCAACTCTTCTTCCGCGCGACGCCGCTTCTCAGCGCGGCGTTCTCTCAAAAGCACAACGCCCACGGCCACGAAGACGAAATAAAAAACCAACAGTTGCGCGCGCTGGCGATAAGCCGTTCCCACGTTTCCCTGAAAGACCGAATAAGCCATGGTCAACATCGAAGTGAAAATCAGAATCGGTGACATCTGTCGCATCCGGTATCGCAGCGAGAAATACAATCCCAGCAGCAACAACGGAAACGCCGCCCACCACACAACCATCTCAGGCAACGTCAGACTTTGACGAAGTGTGGTCAATTGCCACGGAAAAGGTGCAAACAGCAGATAAATGATTCCCAGCGGAATGGTCGACAAGGCGCCGCTGGTCGTCGAAACGTCAACGTCTTTTCCAAAACCGGATTGCGCTGAGGTGGCAGCATCCTGACGGCTCACCTGGATCCGTTCGAGGCTGGAAAACTGCTCGACCTGGAGCGCGGCATATCGCGTGACGCCGATGTAAGTCAAAGCCAAACCCAACAAAGCGACGACCGCGACTTGCCGCACAAAACTCTGGGCGGTGATCGCGCGCATCCCCACCACAAAAGCGCCGCCAATCGCGACCACCAACATGTAAAAAACGTAAAACCGGAAAGCCAGGACACCGAACATCGCGCCTACCAACACTAACAGGTATAAGACGCTGAATTTTTGGCCCAGCCTCAGCGTGGCGAGCATACTCAACGCCAGGAAGAAAACGATCGGTCCATCCTTCAGACCTTGCGAAGACCAGAGCACCAGCGATGGATAGAAAGCTACTGCGATCCCCGCGATAATGGCCACTTTGCGATTCTTGAACACCTCATGTGCGCAAAGAAAAATCAGCGGCGCGGTTACCGCCCCCATCACCGCGTTCAAATACTGGATGGCCAGCATATTACGGCCCAGCATGCTGTAAATGACGGCGACCATGTAGACCATTCCCCAGCCGGAGAAGAAACTTTTCCCGACAAACTGGTCGACCAGGATTTGCGCGTATTTGTCTCCCTGCCACGCCAGTAACTGCTGCCATCCGAAAGTATCGTAAGTCAGCGCGTCACCGCCGAAAAAATTCTGGCCGTTGAAGACGAAGATGGCGCTGCCAACCATGATGCGCACTATCAGGGCGAGCATGAAAAGCTTAACCAGATACGGGCCGTGCTCGTGATTTCGATTAATTAACAGACCGGCAACGACCGCTGCGGCGGCGCACAGCCCGAGGGCCTTCGCGCATTCAAACACGGTCACCTGGCCGTAAACGGATTCATACGGAGCGGCGAGCGTGGGAATGAAAAAAAGCACCCCCACCACCACTACGAGACTCAGAATGCCAATAACGCCCCTCATAGAATCCTGGTGCGCACTAGACGTCGTCCGGAAGATCCTGTCGTGTCTTGCGCTCGATCAAAAACTTATCTTCGCCGTCGAGTTCCTTAATTGGTTTCGCGGGCACGCCGGCGATCAACCAGCCTTCGCCGTCAACTTCACTGGTAATCACTGAT
>Ga0114129_10012037_pt1 | contig 12304 bp, 9 predicted proteins | sample RhiMetdeltSRZDD1_FD_80071 | JGI IMG/M metagenome (GOLD analysis project Ga0114129, IMG submission 80071) | Populus rhizosphere microbial communities from Tennessee, USA - Rhizosphere MetaG P. deltoides SRZDD1 (version 2) (version 2) | ecosystem: Host-associated > Plants > Roots > Rhizosphere >...
AATCAGGACTGGGTCGAGATCGGCTTCAGTGACGGCACGGGAAAAGCCGTCGACAAGGGCGATTGGCGGAAGGTGTATTCCTCGTCGAGCAACGGCAACCTGTCGCTGGTCGATCCGATGACCGGCGACGCGATGGGCATCACACCGCGTCCGCCGGCGGGCGAGCCGAACTATCGCTTCGACTGGGATGCGCCGGTGATGGCGTCGCGTCACACGTCAGGCACGGTGTATCTCGGCGGCAACCGCCTGTTCATCTCCAGGGATTTCGGTTCGACCTGGACGCGCACCAAGGATCTGACGCGATCGGTCAACCGCGACGAGCTGCCGATGATGGGCGTGCTCAACAAGGACATCAAGCTATCGCGCAATGACGGAGACGGCATTTCCGAGATCTCGAATTTCGCCGAGTCGCCGCTCGACCCGAAGATTCTCTGGGTCGGAACCGACGACGGCAACCTGCAGCTGACGACGGACGGCGGCGCGACGTGGACGGAGCTGAGCGCGTCGATTACCGGCGTCAGGAACGGCACCTTCGTCGGCGACATCGTCGCGTCCGAGGCGTCGCGCGGCACCGCCTACGTTTCTTTCGACGCCCATCGCGACGGCGACTTCAAGCCGTACATCTTCCGCACGACAGATTTCGGCAAGACGTGGACAGCGGTGACCAGCGGACTGCCGGCTGATGACGCGTCCGTGCGAGGCCTCGCCGAGTATCCCGGCAAACCGCACGTGCTCTTCGCAGGCACCGAGCGGGCGCTGTTCGTGACGCACGACAGCGGCGCGCACTGGAACCGGCTGGCCGCCAACCTGCCGACGACGCGTTACGACGACATCCTGGTGCATCCGCGGACGAAAGACCTGGTGCTTGGGACCCACGGGCGCGGAATCTGGATACTCGACGATGCGTCGCCGATCGGCGAGTGGACGCCGGCCGTCGCCGAAAAACGCTCGCATCTCTTCACGGTGCCGCCTGTCACCTTGAAGTTGTATTGGGAAGACGTTTCGAACATGGACCATTACTTCTTCACCGCGGAGAATCCCGCCGAGGGCGCGACGTTCACGTATCACCTGGCGCGGCCCGCGAAGACCGTACGTCTCGTCGTCACCGGCGCGGCCGGCAAGGTGATTCGCGATGTGACCGGGCCCGCGTCCGCCGGACAGATCCATCGTGTGAACTGGGATCTCCGGTATCCCGTTCCACCCGGCACCGGCCGCGGCGGCGGTGGTGGCGGTGAAGAAGGTGGTGGCGGTGGTGGCCCGGGCACGGAGAAGCCGGGCGTTATCCAGCTGCCAGTGCCGTCGCACGACATCGGGCCCCGCGGCCCGCACGTCGCCCCCGGCACGTTCAAGGTGACGCTCGAAATCGACGGCGTCGCCGGCGAATCGCGGATGTTCGAGGTGCGCCCGGATCCGGGGTCGACGGTGACGCTGACGCAGCACAAAGCGCGCGAGGCGTTCGTCGTCGAAGTCATGGAGTTGCAGACGCGTGTCGAGAAGATCGCGAACGACCTCGGCGCGCGGCGCTCGGCGGCGACCGCAGAGGAAGCGGCGCGGATTCGAGCGCTCGAGCAGCGGCTGGTCGGCGGCGCGGGAGGCCGCGGCGGACGTGGTGGAGGCGGAGGACAGGGCGCCAGGCCGCCGGTGCGCCAGCGGCTCAACGGGCTCATCACCGCGTTTGTCGGTTCGGGTGCGCGAACGGGATCGCTGTCCGCGCCGACGACGACGATGCGCGACACGCTCGCGGAAGCGAAGGCGGATCTCGCCACAATAGAACGAGAGCTCAAGTAGTTGGTGAATTGGTGAGTTGGCGATTGCGTACGTAGTGTCCGGCTTTAGCCGGACCCGATGATCTCCGAGCATGCATGATCTGAGTTGGTGGTGGATCGTTCTGGAGTTGACGGTGCCGCCGCTCGCCGCCGGTCTCGTCGCACTGCCGATCTGGTTGAAAGGCGAACCGATCTTCGGGAACCTCGTTGGGACCGCGGTGATTTTTGGTTCGGCCGTCGGTTTGATCCTGCGGGAGCGCGTCGAGCTGGAAGCCGTTGCTCAGCAGTGCCTCGACCAGGGATACACCTGCTGGCCCGATCCGAGCGCGTTTACGCGGTATGCGATCTACGCCTTCATCGCGCTGTTCGAAGTCATGGTGCTGTTTTCCGTGAGCCTCAAAGTCGAAGAGAAGGTCCGGCGCCGCGGTTACGCCCCGGAGTGGCGTTGACCGGGAAAGTGAAAAGTCAAAAGTTAAAAGGCAAAAGTTAAAAGGCAAAAGTTAAAGGCAAAAGTTAAAGGCAAAAGTGAAGGCCTTTGACTGGCATTTTTGGGTTTTGACTTTTAACTTTTAACTTTTAACTTTTAACTTTATCTCCATGCGGATACCGCAGACGGCTCTCTGCATTCTCGCGTTGTTCACGGCTGTCAACGCTCAGGAGATCGGCTGGGTGGCGAACGGCCGCGACGTGCAAGGCACGCGATATCTGCCCGCATCGGAGATCGCTCGCGAGACCGTCGGGCGTCTCGAAGTCGCCTGGACGTATCACACGGGCGAAACCGATCCGCGCTACGCGACGCGCAAGCCAGCCGCGTTCGAAGCGACACCGCTCGTGGTCGACGGGACGATGTTCGTCGGCACGCCGCTGGGGCGGGTGATCGCGCTCGACCCGGCGACCGGCCGCGAGCGATGGGCGTTCGATCCGAAGATCCTTCGCGACGTCACCTACGGCGATTTTGCGAGCCGCGGCGTCGCCGCATGGCTGGACGAGTCGTCGCCCGCCGACGCGGCGTGCCACCGGCGCATCTTCGTCGCCACGGCGCAGTCGCAACTCTTTGCCCTCGATGCGCGCAGCGGAAACATCTGCGCGGGGTTCGGGCGCGACGGCTTCGTAGATCTCAAGGCGGGCCTCCGCATTCCACCGTTCGAGCCGCAGGCGTATTCGATGACGTCACCGCCGGTGGTCGTGAACGGAGTGGTCGTCACCGGTTCCTCGATCGCCGATAACAGCACGCCCAACATGGCCAGCGGCGAGGTGCGCGGCTTCGACGCCCGCACCGGCGCGCTCAAATGGACGTGGGATCCGATTCCCCAGGACCGCAATGATCCCGCCTATGGCGAGTGGCGCGGAGAGATGGCCCAGAAAGGCGGCGGCGCCAATGCCTGGACGGTTCTCGCGGCCGATCCGGAGCGCGACCTCGTGTTCGTGCCGACGGGCAGCGCCGCGCCGGACTATTACGGCGGCCTGCGCCTCGGCGACAACCGCTACGCGAACTCCATCGTCGCGCTGAAGGCGTCGACCGGACGTGTGGCGTGGGCCTTCCAGACGGTGCACCACGACCTCTGGGACTACGACAACGCGTCGCCGCCCGCGCTCGTCACGATCACGAGAAATGGCACGCGCGTCCCGGCGGTGCTCCAGGCGAACAAGAACGGGATGCTGTACGTGCTCAACCGCGAGACAGGCGTGCCGATCTTTCCCGTCGAAGAGCGCTCGGTACCGCCGAGTGACATCCCGACGGAACAGGCATCGCGGACCCAACCGTTCACAACCGCCATCGCGCCGCTCAGCCCGCATCGGTTCACGGTCGATCAGGTGTGGGGCCTGAGCGACGCCGACCGGACCGCGTGCCGCGCCGCCATCGAGGGATTGCGCAACGACGGGATCTTCACGCCGCCGAGCACCCGCGGCACGTTAGTGATGCCCTCGAATATCGGCGGCGCGCATTGGGGTGGTCTCGCAGTCGATCCGGTAAGAGAGGTCGCCGTCGTTCCGGTCAACCGCCTGGCGGCGATGGTCCAGCTGCTCCCGCGCGAGGGATTCGATCTGGCCCGCGCGCGCGCCGCGGAACAGCGGCTCGGCGACGACTACGAATACAACTTCATGCGCGGGACGCCGTACGTGATGCGTCGGCGGATGCTGCTGTCGCCGTCGAGGATGCCGTGTACCCCGCCGCCGTTCGGCACGCTCGTCGCGATCAGCCTCAAGACGGGCAGCCGTCTCTGGGAAGTGCCGCTCGGAACGATTTCAGCGCTAACCGGCGACAAGGAGCGGGCGCTGCCGGAGTGGGGGTCGCCCAATCTTGGCGGTCCGATCGTGACGGCCGGTGGACTGGTGTTCATCGGCGCGGCGCTGGATCGTTCCCTTCACGCCTTCGACATCGAGACTGGACGCGAGGTGTGGCGTGGCAGCCTGCCGGAAAGTGGCAAGGCGACGCCGATGAGCTACCGGCTCGCCTCGGGCGAACAGTTCGTGGCGATTGCGGTGGGTGGCGGCGGCGCCTGGGGCGCCGGTGACTCCGTCGTCGCATTTCACCTGCGTCGCGAGTAGGATTTCCGCGTATGAAAAAAGTCATCCTTGTTCTTACTGTGTTTTCTGTCGCCTGCGCCCCGCAGGCGGCCGCCGACAAAGACGTCAGCGCCTGGGAGAAACAGGCCCAGGGCATCACGATCATCCGCGATACGTGGGGCATCCCTCACGTCTACGGCAAGACCGACGCGGACGCGGTCTTCGGCGTGATCTACGCGCAGGCCGAAGACGACTTCAATCGCGTCGAAACGAACTTCATCAACGGGCAGGGCCGGCTAGCGGAGGCCGAGGGCGAGAGCGAGATCTACCGCGACCTGAGGATGAAGATGTTCATCGACCCTGCTGACATGAAGGCGCAGTACGAAAAGAGTCCTGCCTGGCTCAAAGGCCTGATGAACGCGTGGGCCGACGGGTTGAACTATTACCTGCACACACACCCCCAGGTGAAGCCAAGGGTCATCAAGCGCTTCGAGCCGTGGATGGCGCTCACGTTCAGCGAAGGGAGCATCGGCGGCGACATCGAGAAGGTGAACCTCACGCAGCTCGAGGCGTTCTACGGTCAGGGCCCGAAGAAAGAAACGTCTTCGGCTTCACTCGTAGCGCAGCCCTTTAGGGCTGCCGTGGACGACGAACCGGTTTACGTCGAGCCGACGGGATCGAACGGCGCCGCGGTCGCGCCTTCGAACACGGCCGGGCATCATGCCCTGCTCCTGATCAACCCGCACACATCGTTCTACTTCCGAGCGGAAGCGCAGATGGTCAGTGAGGAAGGGCTCAATGCGTACGGTGCCCTCACCTGGGGACAGTTCTTCATCTACCAGGGCTTCAACGACCGCGCCGGCTGGATGCACACGTCGAGCGGTGTGGACAACATCGACGAGTACCTGGAATCGGTGACGAAGAAAGGCGACGGCTTCGTCTACAAGTACGGCACCAGCGAACGGCCGGTGACGACGAGCCGAATCGTTGTGCCCTACAAGACTGCCAGCGGTATGGCGCAGAAGGAGTTCACCGTCTATCGCACGCACCACGGACCGATCGTCCGCGAGGCTGACGGCAAGTGGGTGAGCGTCCGCCTCATGCAGGAGCCGCTGAAGGCGCTCAACCAGTCGTATTCGCGCACGAAAGCGAGGAGCTACAAGGCCTACCGCGACGTGATGGAGCTGCACACCAACTCGTCGAACAACACCATCTATGCCGACGCGGACGGAACAATCGCGTACTTCCATTCCAACTTCATCCCGAAGCGCGATCCGAAGTTCGACTGGACGAAACCGGTCGACGGCAGCGATCCCGCGACGGAATGGAACGGCGTGCTCTCGATCGACGAGACGCCTGGATTGAAAGATCCTTCGAACGGCTGGCTGTACAACACCAACAACCATCCGTGGTCGGCAGCTGGCCCCAACAGCCCGAAAAAATCGGACTATCCCGCGTACGTGGACAAGAACGGCGAGAACGCGCGCGGCATCCACGCCATCCAGTTGCTCGGCGCCCGCAAGGACTTCACGCTCGACTCGCTGGTGACGACGGCGTACGACAGCTATCAGCCGGGCTTTGCCGAACAGATTCCCGCGCTCGTCAAAGCGTACAACGCGCTTCCGGCATCGAACGCGTTGAAGGCGAAGCTATCCGAACAGATCGGGGTGCTCAAGGGATGGGACTTCCGGTGGTCCACCACCTCCGTCGCCAATTCGCTCGCCGTGTACTGGAGCGAGGAAATCAGCCGGCGCGTCAACGCTGACGCGCGGAAGGCCGGCATCTCCGCGGACGAGTACATCATGAGCAAGACGCCACCCGATCAGTTGGTGCAGGCGTTGGCGGCGGCGTCCGACAAGCTCGCCGCCGACTTCGGCAGCTGGAAAACGCCATGGGGTGACATCAACCGCTTCCAGCGTCTGACCGACGACATCGTTCACCCGTTCAACGACGCAGGTCCGAGCATTCCTGTGGGGTTCAGCTCGGCGCGGTGGGGATCGCTCGCCTCGTACGGCGCGCGCACTTACAAAGCGTCGAAGAAGATGTACGGCACCACCGGCAACAGCTTCGTTGCCGTCGTCGAGTTCGGCGACCAGGTCAAGGCGCGCGCGGTGACCGCCGGCGGCCAGAGTGGCGATCCCAAGTCGCCCCACTTCAACGATCAGGCCGCGCGCTACGCGACCGGTGATCTCCGCGAGGTGTACTTCTATCGCCCGCAGGTGGAAGCGCACAAAGAGCGTCAGTACCATCCGGGGCAGTAATTGGTAAGTTGGTGAATTTGTGGCGCTGAACGGCGTCGTCGCCCTGGTCACTGGCGCGAGCCGGGGTGCGGGGCGAGGGATTGCCCTCGAGCTCGGCGCCGCCGGCGCCACGGTCTACGTGAGCGGCCGCAGCGTCGACGGCGGGCCGACGACCGACAACGTGCCGGGCACGATCGAGGAAACCGCGCGGGAAGTGACGAACCGCGGCGGCAGCGGCATTGCTGTCCGCTGCGACCACACCGTCGACGCGGACGTCGAGTCGCTGTTCGGGCAGATCCGCGACGAACAAGGGCTGCTCGATCTCCTCGTCAACAACGTGTGGGGAGGTTACGAACACAGCGAATGCCGTCCGCTTCCGATGGTGCCGTTCTGGGAGCAGCCGCTCCATCAGTGGGGCGGCATGTTTACCGCCGGCGTCCGTGCGCATCTCACGGCGAGTCGTCTGGCGGTACGCCTGATGCTGCCCCAGCGCCGCGGTCTCATCGTGAGCACGACGGCGAATCTCGACGCGCTTCCGTACTTGCGCAATATCTACTACGACGTGTCGAAGAACGCCGTCGCTCGCCTGACCTGGGCGATGGCGCAGGAACTGCGGGAGCACGGCATTGCCACGGTCGCGGTCGCACCCGGCTTCATGCGGACCGAACGGATCGTGGAAGCGTTCCGTCGTGCGGGCGCTGCCGCAGCCCTCGACGGCCCCGGTGGTCCGAAGGAGACGACCGCGTATCTTGGCCGTGCGGTTGTGGCGTTGGCGTCGGACGCCCGCATCATCGAACGATCCGGCCAACTTTTGGACGTCGGCACGCTCGCTCGTGAGTACGGCTTTACCGACGTCGACGGCACGCAGCCGCCGGCCTTTCGCATGCCTGCCAGCAAGTAGCGCCAACGGAGGACCTGTGCGCGACGACGATTCAGTGACCCGGCGTCGGGTGCTGCAAGTTCTGGGCGCGATGGTCGCGCCGGCGCTCGTCTCAACGAGAACGCGCGCCCAGGCTCAGACATCGCCTGCCGAGCCGTACAGCCCGTCGGTGCTTCCGGCCGGTATTCGCTCGCGCTTCGTCGACAACGTCAACGGGCTTCGGATGCATGTGCTCGAAGCGGGGTTCGGCGGGAATCGGCCCGGTGTCGTTCTGCTCCATGGATTCCCCGAGCTCGCCTACAGCTGGCGAAAGGTGATGCTGCCGATCGCCGCGGCGGGCTATCACGTCTTTGCGCCGGATGTCCGTGGATACGGCCGCACCTCGGGAACCGATGTGAAGTACGACGACGATCTCGCGCCGTTTCGCACGCTCAATCAGGTGCGCGATGTGCTGGGACTGGTGTCAGCGCTGGGACACCGCTCGGTCGCCGCCGTGATCGGACACGATCAAGGCTCGCCGCTCGCGGGGTGGTGCGCGGTGGTGCGGCCCGACATCTTCCTCTCCGTGGTCATGATGAGCGCGCCGTTCGGCGGTCCGCCGGCGCTGCTGTTCAACACGGCTGATACGCCGCGACCGCCGGCGCCCGCCGCCGCGGATCCCATCTACGACGAACTCGCCGCGTTGAAGCCGCCGCGCAAGCACTACCAGCGCTACTACCAGACGCGCGAAGCGAACGATAACATGTGGCACGCTCCGCAAGGCGTCCATGCCTTCCTGCGCGCGTACTACCACATGAAAAGCGCAGACTGGACGCAGAATCGGCCGGCGCCGCTGGCGGCCCGCACTGCCAGCGAATGGGCGAAGCTGCCGCGCTATTACGTAATGGATCTGGACAGGGGCATGGCGGCAACCGTCGCCCCCGAGATGCCGTCCGCCGCAGCGATCGCGGCGTGCAAGTGGCTGCCTGACGAAGAGCTGAAGGTCTACAGCGGCGAGTACGGCAGGACAGGATTCCAGGGCGGCCTCGAAGGCTATCGAGTCGGCTCTGTCGCCCGTTTCGCATCGGAGCTTCAGCTGTTCTCCGGGCGCACGATCGATCAACCGTCGATGTTCATCGGCGGCAAGAGCGACTGGGGCGTCTATCAGAATCCCGGCGCGCTCGAGCGGCTTCAGAAGACCGTGTGCACGAAGATGACGGGCACGCATCTGGTTGACGGCGCCGGTCATTGGGTGCAACAGGAGCAGCCCGAAGCGGTCAGCTCGCTGCTGGTCGACTTTCTCAGAAAACCGATGTGAATATGCTGAGGTGGTGCCGATGATTTCCCGACGCGAGCTGCTTCTGCAGATGGCGGCGTTTCCGTTCCTGGCGACCGCCTCGCAGCCGCGCACGCCGATCAAGTTCGACGTGCCGCCCGGCGCGTGCGATTGCCACACCCACATCTTCGGCGATCCGAAGCGCTTTCCGATGACGCCGTCGCGCGTCTACACGCCCGAGCCGGCGCCGGTCGACGAGATGCGCACGCTGCATCGCGCGCTGCACATGGATCGCGTGGTCATCGTGCAGCCGAGTATCTACGGGACCGACAACGCCTGCACGCTCGATGCGGTCAAGCAGCTCGGGTCGCGGGCGCGGGCCATCGCCGTCATCGACGTGCAGATCCCCGGCTCCGACACGATGCTGGCCGACATGGATGCGGCCGGCGTCCGCGGCATCCGTTTGAATCTCGAAACCAGCGGCATCGCGGATCCGTCTGTCGGCAGCCAACGCGTACGCGCCGCCATCGAGCGGTTGCGCGGCAGCAGATGGCACATCCAGATGAACACGCGGCTGTCGATGATCGATGCCATTCGCGCCCAGGTGGCCGGTGCACCCGTGCGCTTCGTCTTCGATCACTTCGGCGGCGCGCAGGCGTCGCTCGGGCTGGATCAGCCCGGGTTCAAGTCCCTCGTGGACCTGGTGCGCGGCGGATCGGTGTACGTGAAGATTTCTGGCGCGTATCGCAGCTCGACGCAAGCGCCGAACTACCCGGACGTGACGCCGTTCGCCAAGGCACTGGTGGCCGCGAACCCGCAGCGCGTTCTCTGGGGCACTGATTGGCCGCACCCCGATTCCGCTATCGTCGCCGGCCGCAAGAACACCGACATCGCGCCGCTGCTGCAGGTTGACGATGGCGCGCTGTTGAACCAGCTGCCCGTCTGGGCGCCGGATGCGGCGCTGCGGACCCGGATCCTCGTGAGCAACCCGGCGGAGCTGTACGGCTTCTGAAGACTTCTACCGTTCCTCGCTCTTCGAGATGAGGCGCAGATCCCCGGCCTTCAGCTTCGCGTGCAGCCGATACGGCCCCTTGCCGCTCCAGTCGAACGAGCGGAAGAGACCTTCCTTGTGCACCTGGAACGGAGCGGCCCGGATCTCGCCGGCCCACACCGACGCATCGACGTTGCGATAGTCCTCGGCGCGCCCGACGTCGATGCGCACGTCGCCGGCGTGCAGCTCCACGTCCTTGTTCCCCTGGATGCCCTCGATGCGGAGGTCGCCGGCCGTGAGGCGGACGTAGAGATCGGCCTGCTTTGGAACCTGGATGGCGACGTTCAGCCCTTTGTTCATCGGCCCGTCGGTCGTGATGGTGGCCTCGCGGTCGCGGACGTCGGCTCGGGCCTTCACGCGAGGTAGCTGAGCGGGGTCGCGGACGCTCCATTCGAGCCTGATCCGGTTGTCGGGACTGCCCGAGATATGGTATTCGCCGGCCGACAGGTCCATGCGGATGCGGCCGTTCTGGGAAAAGTCGCGCTCGAGGGACTCTTTCGCTCGCCCCTCCCGGTCCGTTCCGGCCAGGGGCGCCGTGACGAGCGCCGTGCCGAGGATTGCCGTCGCGAGCGCAATACGCATGGGGCGCCTCCTGCTTGAAATGGCGCATCTAGAGACGGACGGAACGATGATAGGGTTCAATCCGTTCATATGAAACCAGCGCGGCGGCTGCTGTCCGCCCTGTCGCTCGCCCTCCTCCTCGTCAGCTGCCGCGAAGCGGAGCGCCGTCCGATCGTCGTCCAGGGCGCAATGGACGTCGAAGTGCGCGCGATCGCCGGGATGCTGACGGGGGCGGCTGAAGAGCGCGTGAAGGGCTGGACGTTCTGGCGAGGCATGGTGGACGGCTACCCGGTCATCGTGTCCAAGACCTTGAAGGGCATGCCGGCCGCCGCAGCGGCCACGGCGATTGCGGCCGAGCGCTACCATCCGATCGCCATCATCAACCAGGGGACCGCGGGCGGCCACGAAGCTAGTCTGCGCGTATACGACATCGTGGTCGGAACGCATGCGGTCAACCTGGGATCGTTCAAGACCGGCTTCCGCCCCGCCGGCCAGGGCAGCGACCTCGGCGACTGGGTGCCGCTCGATCTGACGCGCGCCGACGGCAGCGCTGCTACCGATCCAAACGCGCGTCGGATGCGGCGGTTCGGCGCCGACGGCCAGTTGCTCGCCACGGCGCTCCGCGTGAAAGATCGCTACACCAGGGGACGCGTCGTCGAAGGGATCATTGGCTCCGCGGAGGTCTGGAACAGCGAGCTCGACCGCATCCAGCGGTTCCACGACCAGTACGGCACGTCGGTGGAGGAAATGGAAACCGTCGCGGCTGCGCAGATCGCCGACCTGTTCCAGATCCCGTTTCTAGGCATTCGCGTCGTCTCGAACAACATCACCAATGACGGCGCGTACGATGGCAAGACGGCGGAGGCCTGCCAGGGGTACGTGCTCGAAGTCGTCAAGGCATACATCAAGAGGCTGAGTCAGGTCGGTCAGGTCGGTCAGGTGGGTCGGGTGGGTCAGGTGGGGACGCCGTGAAGGGTTCAGCCGCGCCGGTCTCGGTGGCGATCGTCGCCGCAACGATTGTGTCTGCGGGGCAGAGCCGTCCGCCGATCGTCGGGATCGCGCACGTCGCGCTGCAGACGAGCGATCTCGCCAAGGCGCGCCGTTTCTACTCCGGGCTGCTCGGTTACTCCGAAGTCGCCCTCGCCGCGCGACCGCACGTCGCTGTGTTCGCGGTGAACGACCGGCAGCGGCTGATCGTGCGCGATGGATTGCCGCCCGATCGCGACGAGCGGCTCCTCGCCGTCGCGTTCGGAACGCCGAGCGTCGACGCGCTGCGGCAGTTTCTCCTCGCGCGCGGCGCACGCGTATCGGAGCCGGCGGCCGACGCCGAAGCCGGTGGACGCCAGGTCGAGGTCGTCGATCCCGACGGTCATCGGGTGCAGTTCGTCCAGGTCGATCGCGACTCGGCCACCAGTCCGGTTGCCAGCCCGGATCGGCGCATCTCGCGCCGGATCCTGCACGCGGGCCTCACGATTCGCGACGCCGCGGCGGCCGATCGCTTCTACAACACGACGCTGGCGTTCTCTGAGATCTGGCGGGGCGGAAGGACCGACGACGTGACGAGTTGGATAAACATGCGGGCGCCCGAGAGCACCGAGTATCTCGAGTACATGTTGCAGACCGGTCCGCTCGATCGCCGTCAGCTGGGGACGGCGCATCATGTCGCGCTCGTCGTTCCTGACATGCAGGAGGCACTCGAGCTGGTGCGGAGCCGGCTGACGCCCGGGGATGCCAATGCCGGCGCGAGTCCGCAGATCGGACGAAACCGAAAGTGGCAGCTGAACCTGTACGATCCCGACGGAACGCGAATCGAACTGATGGAACCGTGGCCTGTCAGATGACACGTCTCAAGGCTCAAGGCTCAAGGAGGATGGATATGACGCTCAAACTGTCGATCGCGCTGGTCGCGATCAGCGGCACGATGCTCGCGCAGCAGGCGCCGGTTGGCTACGACGACACGCCGATGCAGCCGAACGGCAAGTGGCGCGTCCACGACGGCAAGCGGCCGCAGCCGCGGATGGTCGCGCCCGGTGACGGCGTGGC
>Ga0114129_10012038_pt1 | contig 12304 bp, 13 predicted proteins | sample RhiMetdeltSRZDD1_FD_80071 | JGI IMG/M metagenome (GOLD analysis project Ga0114129, IMG submission 80071) | Populus rhizosphere microbial communities from Tennessee, USA - Rhizosphere MetaG P. deltoides SRZDD1 (version 2) (version 2) | ecosystem: Host-associated > Plants > Roots > Rhizosphere >...
CGCCGAGCTCTCACGTGCCGCGGGCGACGAGGGCAAGATGACGATCCCGGAGGGCGACCGCCAGAACCTGGCGAAGTTCCTGACGATCTCGCGCGCGCGCCTGGACAACCTGGTCGCGCGTCTGCGGAGCGGGCACGCGTGAGCGACCAAAAGCTGTCGGGACGCGGGAGCCTCATCTCGTTCGTCCTGATGACCGGGCTGGTCACCGCCGCGGCCACGGGGCTCTTCGTCCTGCTGGACCCCAGGGCGCAACAGTTCTGGGTCCAGCGCTGGGAAACGCTCGCGGGGTTCGTCCGCTCCCTGTTCGGTGGCGGTTAGCGCGACCGGCAGGGGCTAGCGCTCGACGCGGATGCTGGTCTGGGCGATGCGCTCGCGCTGGTCGCGGGCGTCCCGAAGGATCGAAACGGCCGTCGTCGCGAGGCCGACCGCCCCGAGGAGGAAGATCACGCTGTCGTTCGTCAGTAGTTCAAGCACGTGCTACCTACAAGCAACGCACGTGCCACGGCCAAGCGGCGGCCCGCTCGTTACGGACTGGTAACGGTTTGCCTCAATTGCTCTTCTTCGCCGCCTTCGCACGCTGAATGCGGACCTGTGACACACGCCGACCATCAACGGCGGTGACCTGAAAGCGGTACCCCTCTGCCTCGATCGCGTCGCCGACGAGTGCGACCCGCCCGAGCCTGCCGAAGACCATGCCGCCGACGGTGTCGTACGGCTCGTCTGTGAGCTCGATGTGCAGGCGCTCACGCAGCTCGGTGAGGCCGACCAGCCCATTGACGAGATAAACGCCCTGAGCCTCCTCCTTGATGGCCGGCGGCGCGTCCTTCTCGAACTCGTCGGCGACCTCCCCCACCAGCTGCTCCAACACGTCCTCGAGCGTCACCAGTCCGGCGGTACCCCCGTACTCGTCGATGACGATCGCCAGCTGTGCGCGCTGCCGCCGGAACTCGGCGAGCGCCTGGTCCAGGCGCAGCGTCTCCGGTATCGCCGGGACCTTGCGCATGACGTCGTGGGCCTTCGCCTTGGAACCGCGGTCGACGCCCACGAGGTCTTTGACGTGGACGACGCCGACGATGTGGTCCAGGTCGTCGCGATAGACGGGAAAGCGCGAGAGGCGGTGCTGGCGCGCGACGGCGATGAGCCCCGCGAGGTCGAGCTCTTCCGCCACCGCGATGATCTCGGTCCGCGGGACCATCACCTGCCGTACGAGCGTGTCGGCGAAGTTGAGGGCGTTGCCGACGATCACGCGCTCGCTCTCGTCGAGCTTCCCCTGGCGGGCCGACGCCGCGACGAGCATTCGCAGCTCCTCGTCGCTGTGGGCATCCGCGACCTCGCCCGGGCCGACGGGGATCCCGATCGCTTTCAGGATCTTGTTCGCGCTCGTGTTCACGAACCAGATGAAGGGGTAGGCGACGCGATAGAACAGGTGGAGCGGGTACGCGAGCCAGAGCGACGTCGTGAGCGCTTTCTGGATCGCGAAGTACTTGGGTGCCTGCTCACCGACCACGATATGCAGATAGGTGATGAGCGCGAAGGCGATGGAGAAGCTGATGACATGGAACAGCGTCTCGTTCGTCTCGATGAGCCCGCTGAACAGCGGTGCGATGAGAGTCGCGACCCCCGGCTCGCCGATCCAGCCGAGGCCGAGCGAGGCCATCGTGATGCCGACCTGGCACGCGGACAGGTAGGAGTCGATGTGGTCGATGATGTGGGCGGCGAGCCTGCCACGAGCACTTCCCTCGGCGGCCAGCTGGTCGAGCTGGGTGCCGCGTACCCGGACCATCGCGAACTCGGCGGCGACGAAGAACGCGTTGAGGACCAGGAGCACCACCGTCAGGAAGACGGCCGGCAGGGCGGCGGAAGCGTCCATGCCCGGTGGATTCTCGCACTGAATAGACTCGGGAGAATGCGCGTGCTGGTGCGCCTATTCGCGTCATATCGCGAGGCCGCCGGCGTCGGTCGGATCGACCTTGAGCTTCCGCCCGGGGCGACCGTAAAGGACGCGATCAAGACGATCCTCAAAGACCATCCGCTCGTCGCCGAAGGACGGCAGGTGATCATCGCGCGGAACCGCGAGTACGTGACACCCGAGGAGACGCTCGCCGACGGCGACGAGGTCGCGCTCATCCCGCCCGTGTCGGGCGGCGCGATGCCCATCGCGCCCATCCTGGTTTCGGCCGCGCCTCTGTCCGTCGACGACGCGCTGGCCGCCGTCCGCGACGCCGGTTTCGGCGGGGTCGTGGTGTTCCTTGGGACCGTCCGCGACCGCAGCCGCGGCAAACGCGTGACCCACCTCGAATACGAGGCGTACGCCGAGATGGCGGAGGCCAAGATGCGCGAGATCGCGCGGCGGCTCGAGTCGGAGCACGCTCCGCTGCGCGTCGTCATGCATCACCGTGTCGGCGATCTGGCGATCGGCGACATCGCGGTCATCGTCGCGGCTGGCGCGCCGCATCGGGACGCCGCGTTCGTCGCCGCGCGCGTCGCGATCGACGAGCTCAAGACCGTCGTGCCGATCTGGAAGAAGGAGCACTCCGACGACGGCGCGGTCTGGATCGAAGATCACGCATGACGTACTGGATGATCGTGACCAGTCCCGAGAACTACGAGCGGACGCGGAAGCTGCGCTTCGCGCAGCAGGGCGTGAAGAGCCGCCATCGCCGCAAGGCCGAGCGCATGACACCCGGCGACCGCGTTTGCTGGTACCTGACCGGGGTCCAGGCGTTCGCGGCGACCGCGACGATCACGTCGCCGTACTTCGAGGGCAGCGAGCCGATCTGGATCAGCGAGAAGACCGGTGACACCTATCCCTGGCGGTTCAAGATCAAGAAGGACCACGCGGTCGATCCCGATCGCGCGATCAAGGCGGAGTCGCTCCTCGCGAAGCTCGCTCACGTGCGGCGCTGGCCGAAGGAGCACTGGCGACTGGCCTTCCAGGGAAACGTCCACGAGCTCGACGCGAAGGACTTCGACGTCATCGAGAAGGCGATCGCCGCTGTGGAAACCCAACGGAGCGCAGCCTGACGGCGTCCGGCGGTCTCGTCGCCAAGCTCGTCGCAATCTGCGGGTCCGAGCACGTCTTCTTTCAGCCCGACGACCTGCGCGTGTTCGAGTACGACGCCGGCTTCGATCGCCATCCGCCAGTCGCGGTCGTCGTCCCCGGCACGGCGGCGGAGACCAGTGCCTGCGTGAAGGCCGCGGCGCGCAGTGGTGTCGCGGTGGTGGCGCGTGGCGCGGGGACCGGGCTCTCGGGCGGAACGATCGCGTGCGGCGGCGCGCTGGTCGTCGTCACCTCCCGGCTCCGCCGCGTCCTCGCCGTTGATGCCATCGGCCAGACCGCGCTCGTCGAGCCCGGCGTGCCGAACCTGCAGATCAGCATCGCGGCGCGCGAGGCCGGCCTGTTCTTCGCACCAGATCCCGCGAGCCAGCGCGTCTCGACGATCGGCGGGAACATCGGCACCAACGCAGGCGGTCCGCACGCGCTCCGCTACGGATCGATCGTCAACCACGTCCTCGGCGTCGAGATGGTGCTGGCCGACGGCGAGATCGCGCAGTTCGGCGGGCGCACCGCGGACCTCCCGGGCTACGACTGCGTGCCGTTCATCGTCGGCAGCGAGGGGACGGTCGGCATCGTGACCAAGGCGTGGGTGCGGCTCCTTCCCCTCCCCGAAGACACACGCACGTTCGTCGCGCTCTTCAGCGACGTCGAGTCCGGCGCTCGAGCGGCGAGCGCGATCATCGCGGGCGGCATCGTGCCCGCGGCGATGGAGATGCTCGACCGGACCACGATCGGCGCCGTGAACGCGGCGTTCGACGCGCATCTGCCCGAGGAAGCGGGATCGCTGCTGCTCGTCGAGGTCGAGGGTCTTCGCGAAGAGACCGAGGCAGCCACCGCCGCGATCGTCGGGGTCTGCGAGGCTCGTGGCGCCTTCGGCGTACGAACGGCCGCGACGCCGGCCGAACGCGAGCTGCTGTGGAAGGCGCGCAAGCTCGGGTATCCGGCGCTCGCGCGCATCCGCCCGAACAACTACCTGCACGACGCGGTCGTGCCGCGCTCGAAGCTTCCCGAGGTGCTCGTGAAGGTCAACGCGATCGCCGATCGGTACGGCTACATCATCGCGAACATGTTCCATATCGGCGACGGCAACCTCCATCCGGTGCTGCTGTTCGATGGGACGGTGGAGCCGATCGAACGCGTCATGGAGGCAAGCGCGGAGATCCTGAAGGTCGCGATCGACGCCGGCGGGACGCTCTCGGGCGAGCACGGCATCGGGCTCGAGAAGAACCACTTCATGTTCTGGGTGTTCGGACCCGAGGATCTCGACGCGATGCAGCGCGCGCGCATCGCCTTCGATCCCAGCGGCACGATGAATCCTGGGAAGATCTTCCCCGGCGGCTCGACCTGCGCGGACATCCCGACCGAACGGATCAAGCGCGGCCTCGCGGAGGGCATGTGGGTGTAGCCACTCAGGTCTCGGTCGCAGAGCGCGCCGTTGACGGCATGCAGCCGTCACGCACGCTGCGGCCGGATACGACCGAGGACCTCGCGACCGTCGTCACGGGTGCGAACCGAGAACGCGAAGCGGTCGTGCTATGGGGTGGCGGGACGCGCATCGGCGTCGGTGATCCGCCATCGCGCTACGACATCGCGGTGGACCTCACCGGACTTTCGGGGATCGTCGAGCACTCCCCGGCGGATCTCGTGTGCACCGTGCGCGCCGGAACGACGCTCGCCGAGCTCGCGCGTGCGCTGAGCGCGAGCGGCCAGCGCTGGCCGGTCGAAGCGCCCTCGCCCGAGCGCGCCACGGTGGGCGGCACGATCGCGAGCGCCGCGGCCGGCCCTTCGCGTCTGCGCTATCAGCATCCGCGCGACTGGATCCTCGGGTGCACCGCGGTACTCGGCGACGGCACGATCACGCACGCCGGGGGACGGGTCGTGAAGAACGTCACCGGCTACGACCTGACGCGGCTGTACAGCGGCAGCTATGGAACGCTCGTCGCGCTTGCAGAGGTCACGCTGAAGCTCATCGCGCTGCCCGAGCGAACGGTGACCCTGCGCGCGATGGTGGCGGATCTGCCGGGTGCGCTCCGCGTCGCGGCCGAGCTGCGGGCGACGCACCTGCCGCTCGACGCGCTCGCGGTCGTGACGGGCGGTGCCGCCGAGCGGGTCGGCGATGGGCGCACGAGCGTGTTCATCCGCGTCGCGGGCACGGATGCCGCGGTCGAGCGCGTCGTGCGAGCGGTGCGAGAGCGCTCCGGCGCCGCGCCATTCGACGCGCGCGTCTGGGACGACATCGCGTCCCTGCCCGCGACCACCGAGCGCGTCGCACGCGCCGGGTGGCCGGCCGGGCACGACATACCCGCCGGGCTCGACCTCTCGAGCGCCGTCGTCTATCCGGGCAGCGGGATCGCTTTCGCGCTGACCGCGCTGGATGTCGAAGCCTTCGCGCGCATGCGGTCCAGCCTCGAGGCAGCGGACGGCACGCTGATCGTCGAGCGCGCAGACGCCGACTTCAAGCGCGCGGTCGGCGGAGCCTGGGGTCGTCCGCGCGTTCCCCTCGCCGTCGCGCGCGCGCTCAAAGACCGCTTCGATCCGCGGGGCGTGCTCGCCCCCGGCCGCGTCCCGTTAGCCTCGATCGCGTGACGATCAACGCGCTGCGCGAGGTCGAGCCCGGCCTTCGTCAGTGCATCCACTGCGGGATGTGTCTCGAGGCCTGCCCGACATATCAGATCACGCGCCTCGAGACCGAGTCGCCGCGCGGCCGGATCCATCTGATGATCAACATGCTCGAGGGCGGCCCGACGAGCGATACGACGCGCCTGCATCTCGACCGATGTCTCGCCTGTCGCGCCTGCGAGGTCGTCTGCCCGTCGGGCGTGCCGTACGGCCATCTGATCGAGGCGGCGCGGACGGTCCTCGGTGAAGAGTCGAGCCCGCGCCGCGGCTGGCTCGCGGGACGCCTACGGCGCTTCGCGCTCGACGTGCTGGCCGACCCCGCCTCTCTCGCACGCGCTGCGGCGGTGCTTGGCCTGTACGAGCGGCTCGGCCTGCGCGCTCTGCTGCACAAGGTCGGCACGCGGGTGCTGCCGCGGCGGCTGCGACGGCTCGAGGCGCTTTATCCACCGTTCGGGCGGCCGCGCTACCGTGCGCCGGCACTGCCACCCGCGCCACGAGCGCGCGTCGCGCTCCTGCTCGGATGCGTGATGCGCGTCGCGTACGGTGACGTCCATTCGGCGGCCGGCCGCATCCTCGCGCGACAGGGCATCGCGGTGATCGACGCGCCGGCGCAGACGTGCTGTGGGGCGCTGCACGCCCATGCCGGCGAGCGCGAGGACGCCCGCGCGCTGGCGCGCCGGAACATCGCAGCGTTCGAGGAGTCGGCGGTCGACGCGATCGTCGTCGACGCCGCCGGATGCGGGGCGCAGCTCAAGGGCTACGGCGCGCTGCTCGCCGACGACCAGTCGTGGCGCGAGCGCGCTGCCGCCTTCGCGGCGAAGGTGCGCGACGTGAACGAGTACCTCGCGGAGTTCGCGGGCGAGCGCCTCGGGCGGCTCGACCTTCGCGCGACGTACCAGGACCCCTGTCATCTCGCGCACGCGCAGGGGATCCGCAAACAACCCCGCGAGCTCCTGTCACGCGTGCATGGCCTCGAGCTGATCGAGATGGCCGACGCGGACGTCTGCTGCGGTAGCGCGGGCTCGTACAACCTCACGCAGCCCGAATACTCCGACCGACTCCTCGAGCGCAAGGTCGACGCGATCCTGGCGACCGGCGCGCGGGCGGTCGTCAGCGCGAACCCCGGCTGCATGCTGCAGATCGAAGCGGGGCTCCGAGCGCGCGGGTCGCAGCTACCGGTGCTTCACGTGGTCGAGGTCCTCGACCGCGCGATGTCCTGAGAATGGCGGCTCACTCCATGCGTCGCTCGTGAGCGCGCGCCGCATCCTGGTGATCGCGAGCGCGACGCTCGCGACGATCGTGGCCGTGCTCGCGCTGCTGTTCATCCCGCTTTCGATCGCGGTCGGCCATCCGCTCAACGCGGTGGCGGAGCTGATCCTGCTCGTGGTGTGCGTGTGGTGGGTCGCACGGGTCATGCGCGCCGACCGTCGTCGCCGGCTCGCCGCCGAAGCGGCGCTCCCGCCGGAGCGTCGGCCCGAGCGGCGCCAGCCGCGCCGCCCCATCACCTTCCAGCTCCGCGAGACGCTGGTCACGTTCGCCATCTGGGCGGCGCTGATCTTTGCCTTCAACGCGGTCGCGCTCGGCATGGACCCATTCGTGAACGTCGGCGTCGCGGCTTTCGCGGGTTTCATGCTCGCGACGCTGACCGTGACCGGACGGCACATGATGTTTCGGCTCACCGCTGAAGAAGACGACCAGGCGGGGGGCGAGCCACCCGCCAACCCCCCGCGAGCGCGCGGCGAATCGAGAGCACTCGAGAACCCCCCGGAGGGTCGTTGATGGATCTCGGCGTTCAGATCGAGCCGCAGTTCGGCTTCCGCTACGCGGATGTCCTGGGTATCGCGCGCGAGGCGGAGGCGGCCGGTTTTCGGGCTCTGTGGGTCTCCGACCACCTGTTCCTCGGTGCCGACGCGATCGCCACCGACTGTCTCGAAGCGTGGACGCTCCTTGCCGCGCTCGCGGTCGACACCAAGAAGATCCGCATCGGTCCGATGGTCACGGCGCAGTCGTACCGCAACCCCGCGCTTCTCGCGAAGATCGCGGCGGGTGTCGATCAGATGTCCGGCGGCCGCGTCGAGTTCGGCGTCGGTGCCGGCTGGAAGGAAGTCGAGTATCGGGCCTACGGCTACGCGTTCCCGGACGCGCCGACACGCGTGACGCAGCTCGCGGAGACGCTCGAGATCTGCACGAGGCTGTGGACCGAGGACAGGGCGACATATCGCGGCAAGCACTACCGGATCGAGGACGCGGTGTCGTCGCCGAAGCCGGTGCAGAAGCCGTTCCCGATCTGGATCGGCGGGACAAAGCCGCGTGTGATGCGCATCGCGGCGAAGTACGCGCACGCCTTCAACATGTCGAACCCGGGGCAGGCCGCCGAGCCGCGCATCGCGGAGCTGAACAAGATGCTGCCCGCGGCGTGCAAAGCGGTCGGGCGCGATCCCGCCACGCTGAAGCGCAGCCTGTTCATCCAGGTGCTCGTGGCGCCGACCCGCCGCGAGATCGACGAGATCGCGGGCGAGCTCGGGTCGCGCGCGAAGACGAGTGGTCCGGAATGGCTGAAGGCGCGCCCCGCGCTGATCGTCGGAACGCCGGATGAGGTCGGCACAAAACTGCGCACGATCGCCGCGGGCGGCATCGATCACGCGAACGTGATGTTCCCGTACAGGTTCGAAAGCGTCGGCGTTCGGGCGCTACGCGAGGTCGCGAAGGCGCTCTAGCCGATCAGCTCGAGCAGACCATCCGGATACAGCGGTACGCCAGCACGAAAGTCGGCGATCGGCTTCCAGACGCAGGTGAATCGCGCACCGTTCGCCTCGATGCAGTCGAAGCGATCCCGTTCGTAGTCCCGCGGATCTGCGAAGCGCGCGGTGTACACCCGGACCAGCTCGTGCCCGTCAGCGCCCAGGTAGGTGAAGATGTTCTCGATCGTGCCGAGATAGGCAACGTCGACGATGTCGACGTTGAGCTCCTCGCGGATCTCGCGGGTGACCGCAGCGCTGCCGCGCTCGCCGAACTCGATCGTGCCGCCGGGAAGTCTCCAGCCGACCACGCCCTTGACCGCATCTGGAACATCGAACGCAAGCGCCGCGTCGCCACGCCTGAGGAGCGCGACCGCGACGGGTCGTGCGTACTGGCGCGTCACGCCTTCGGGCGCTTGGTGTGGTGGTCCGTCGCGCGCTGATAGCCGGAGACGAGCGCGACGAGGAGCGGCTCGGAGAACGGCGGGCCGACGAGCTGCAGGCCCACGGGCATCCCGTCCGTACCGAAACCGCACGGGAAGAAGATCGCCGGAAGACCCGCGAGGTTCCCCGCCGCGATGAGCCCGGTGTTGCCCGGCCGTTTGGACGCCGGCGGATTGCTCGCGGTCATGCCCGGAGTGTCGAGCGCCTGGGTGATCGGCGTCGCGGTGATGGTGCGTCCGACGGAGAGGATGACGTCGGCGTCCGCGAAGATCTCGGCGAAGGCGGCGGAGACCACGGTCCGCAGGCGCATCGCCTGGAGGTATTCGCGGGCACGGATGTCGAGTGACGCGCGAAGCCCGGCCATCTGGCGCGTGTCGACGAGCTCCTCGAAGCGCTCGCCCTCGATGAGCTCAGCGAAGATCGTTGAGCCTTCGGCCGCGTACACCGTGGACACGAGCGGGCCGAACGGCATCACCGGCAGCGCGGCGCGCACGAAGTGTGGCGCGAGGCGACGGAACTCGGCGACGCCCTTCTCGAGCGCGCGCTTCGCTTCAGCCGACGCGTGATCGTCGATGTCCTCCTGCGCGAATGCCACGCGGGCCCGCTTCGCCGCCGCGGTCGCCGCGCGCGCGTCCAGTGGCTTGAAGCGCCGACCCGACGCGGTCGGGTCAGCCGCGTCGGGCCCGGCGATCGCTTCCAGCACCACGGCACAGTCGTCGGCGCTGCGCGCCATCGGCCCGATCTTGTCGAGCGTCCATGAGAGTGCCATCGCGCCGTGCCGGCTCACGAGTCCGTAGGTCGGACGCAGTCCCGTCACGCCGCAGTAGGCGGACGGAGTGCCGATCGAACCGGAGGTCTCGGATCCCAGTGCGTACGGCACCAGTCCAGCTCCGACCGCGGAACCGGATCCGCTGGACGATCCACCCGACCAGCGTTCGACGTTCCACGGATTGCGACCCGGGCCCTGCAGCGATGCGCTCGGGTAGCGGTAGCCACCACCCCCGGCCAGCTCCACCATCGCGAGCTTCGCCGCCAGCACCGCGCCCGCGCGCTTCAGCTTTGCGACCGCGGTCGCGTCGAGGTCGATGACCTGATCGCGGTACGGCGGGGCGCCCCAGGTCGTTGGTGCGCCCTTCGCCGCGAGCAGATCCTTTGCGCCGTACGGGATGCCGAGAAGGGGTCGCCGCTCGCGACGCCGCAGTGCCGCGTCGGCGCGCTTCGCTTCGGCCAACGCGCGCTCGCGCGTGATCGTCGCGACCGCGTTGTAGCGCGGACCGATGCGCGCGAGACGATCGCAGGTCTCTTCAGCGAGCTCCACCGCGGAGACGACGCGCTTACGCAGGTCCCTCTGCAGCTCCGCGATGGTCGCGAAGCGGTGATCGCTCAGGGACGGTAGACCGTTGGCGGCTCGGTCGCGATGGGAACGCGCTGTTTGCGTATCTCCGCCGCGTTCTTCTCGACGGTCGCGCGCGCCTCATCGGCGAGTCGCGCGGGATCGTCGATCGGGCGCGTGTCCGTTTGCGGCGCGGTCGGTTCGCGCGCGCTCTCTCGCGTCTTTTCTTTCACGGAATGCGCAGGATAGCGTGCTACCCTCGGTTGATGGAGTCGCCGCCGATGCAGCGTCGTTATCCCATCGTCGAGCGCCCACTGTCGCCGCGCGATTACGACATGCCGGTCGGCTGGTGGGGCTGGAACTGGGAGCCGCCGGTGCCGATGTCGATCACGCAGCTGCTCGAGGCGGGCAACATGGACGCGCGGACGGCGGCGATGTGCGGGATGACCATCGAAGCGCACGGCTCGCTGCTCATCGCGGCGGAGCAGCCGCATTCCGGCAAGACGACGACGCTGACAGCGCTCCTCGACTTCCTGCCGAACGCGACGCGACGGATCTTCATCCGCGGCTGGGCGGAGACCTTCGACTTCCTCGGCCAGACCCGACCGGAGGCGACGCTGCTGCTCGCGAACGAGCTCTCGTCGCATCTGCCGGTGTACCTCTGGGGACCCAAGGCGGTGCGCGTCTTCGCGACGCTTCGGCGCGGCTACGCGCTCGCCTCCACGCTGCACGCCGATTCGTGCGACGAGGCATTGGCACAGCTGGTCGGCGAGCTCGGTGTCGATCGGAACGATCTCGCGCGCGTGAACCTGCTGATGGTCATGCGCGTCTATGCGACGACCGGCGGCGGCTACGCTCGCCGCGTCGTCTCGCTGCACCGGCTCGTTCCGCGCGGCGGGACGGTCACGCCGATCCCACTGGTCACGCACGACGAGCGCACCGATACGCACGAACACGATCAATCCGCGGAGATCGACCTGCTCCACTCGCTGCGGCAGAGCGCCGACCGCGAGGGCCTCGCGGAAGAGCTCGAGCGGCGTTCCGAGCATCTTATGGATCTCCTCGGTCGCGGCTGCCGCGCCATTCCCGAGGTGCGCGCCGCGCTTGCGTCGAATCGCGGCGAGCCCGTGCCCAATGAAGTCAGAGGAGATCCCGTCGAATGAAAGACCGACCAACGACGATCGGCGCGCTGCGCGAGACCGGCTACCAAAGCCGCACCGTGAAGCAGGAGCTCCGCTCGAACCTGATCACCGCGCTCGCGGAGAAGCGTGCGCTCTTCCAAGGCATCGTCGGGTACGACGCGACGGTGATCCCACAGATCGAGAACGCGATCCTGTCGGGCCAGGACATCATCTTCCTCGGCGAGAGGGGGCAAGCGAAGACGCGCATCGCGCGCCAGCTCGTGGAGCTGCTCGACGCGGTCGCGCCGGCCATCGCCGGCTGCGAGATCAACGACGATCCCTTCAAGCCGATCTGCGCCGCGTGCAAGTACCGCGTGGCGAACGACGGAGATTCCGTCGAGCTCGTCTGGCTCATGCGTGACCAGCGCTACAGCGAGAAGCTCGCGACCCCCGACATCTCGATCGCGGACCTCATCGGCGAGGTCGACCCGATCAAGGTCGCCGAGGGCCGCTACCTATCGGACGAGCTCACGATCCACTACGGCCTGGTGCCGCGCACGCACCGCGGCATCTTCGCGCTCAACGAGCTTCCCGACCTCGCCGAGCGCGTGCAGGTCGGCCTCCTCAACGTCATGGAGGAGCGCGATGTGCAGATCCGCGGCTACAAGGTCCGCCTGCCGCTCGACCTGTTCGTCGTCGCGTCGGCGAATCCCGAGGACTACACGAACCGCGGACGCATCATCACGCCGCTGAAGGACCGATTCGGCTCGCAGATCCGCACGCACTACCCCAAGGATCTCGCGGTCGAGGTCGGGATCATGGAGCAGGAGCGCAACACGTTCGTCGACGAGGGCATCACGACGATCGTGCCCGGCTACATGAAGGAGGTGCTCGCAGAGCTCTCGCACCTCGCGCGCCGCTCTCCGGAGATCTCGCAGCGGTCCGGGGTGTCGGTCCGCGTGACCGTCTCGAATTACGAGAACCTCACGTC
>Ga0114129_10012039_pt1 | contig 12304 bp, 16 predicted proteins | sample RhiMetdeltSRZDD1_FD_80071 | JGI IMG/M metagenome (GOLD analysis project Ga0114129, IMG submission 80071) | Populus rhizosphere microbial communities from Tennessee, USA - Rhizosphere MetaG P. deltoides SRZDD1 (version 2) (version 2) | ecosystem: Host-associated > Plants > Roots > Rhizosphere >...
CGGATCCATGGAGATCTCCGGTCCGCAAGAGTCTACACGAGAGCACGCCCGGTCGATCAGTCGTCGAGCGGCTTGAGGAGGTGAGTCGCCGTGTACTTCCCGACCCTGCTGCCCAGCGCCGTCCCCACCTCGGTGCTGTTGCGCCAGTGCATCCCGCCCCACACACGCGCGTTGCCTTCCTCGGCATGGATCTCTGCGACGCTGGTGTAGTGACGAACCACGCCGGCGATCCCTTTGAACGCCAGCGGGAACTGATCGGTCTCGAACCACACCGTGTAGAACCCGAGCGCGCCCGCGCCGACCGTCGTGTGAGCGGCGGGGTATTCCGGGTGGGACGGCGTCGTGATGAAGGGTGTCCACGCCGGATCCGGCTCGGTCGCGCTGTTGCCATCGGTATCTCCGGCTCGGATGGCGGTCACGGGGCGCCAGAACATGTACGTGTACTTGGCATCCCAAACGGCGATTAACGAATTCGTGACCGCCGCAATGCCAATGGCCTCGAAACGAGCGGCGGTCAGCAAGTCCATCGCACCGGCCAAGCTGCGAACGTTGGCGCTCCAGAGCGCGCTCGCCGATGGCGACCAGAACAGTGCAGTCGCAGACTGCTCGCCCGTTCGGCTCGTGTCGGTTGCCCGACCGACGTCGTTGATCTCGTTGTAGTCGGCCGTGTAAGTCCTGCTGTCGAGTGCTGGTGGGGCTTGGGGGCGGAAGCGCGCGGGGTCGTCATACCCGAAGGGCGTGACGAACCGAAGGAACGGAGTCTGCGGATTCGCGAATGCAGGTGGAGTCGGGATCCACACACCGGGGCCGCTGCCGGGCGTGTAGCCCTCGAGGTCCGGATCGTTGCGGTGATCTCCGACGCGGGCCGCGAGCACCGCATTGGCAGCGGCTTCGCCGGCCACGATGCCATCGGCGATCGCTTCAGGGCTCGCAGGAACGGCGGCGATCGACGCGTTGTAGGCGCTCTGGATCGTCGCAGTCTTCGTCGGGAACTCGTTCAGGGCGACGATGTACGCTGCACGGATTGCTGCAGCTTCGGGTGATGCGCCGGGAGGCGACGGAGGCTTCGACGCGAAGGGTCGATAGGGTCCGTCAAGGACCGCGTTCACGGCGTCGAACATCGCCAGCTGTGCGATGGTGGTGCGAACCTGCGTGCGCAGCGGGTTCTCGGGAACCGATGCTCCGAGGGAAATGAATCGGGTGCCCCAGTCGTCGAGCACCGCAGGTCCTGTCAAGCTAACGGGCAAGCTAGCCGCCGCTGCTCTTGCGGCGGTGCCTCGATCGTCGAGTACCGCGGCCAACAGCAATACGGTGACGCACGCAAGAATCGACTTCATGAGGCACCCCCTTTTTTCTGACATCTGTTTCTGACCTCCAGCACTCCTGTCGTCCGGGTAAGCGGAAAAACGGCCGAGGAACTACAATCCAGGCGCCGTTAGAGAGCCGGCCAGTGGCGAGCCCCCGAGAATCGGCGGAAATTACCGGTTTGCTGAAGGCTTGGGGCCGCGGAGATTCGGCGGCCCTGGATCGCCTGACGCCGCTCGTCTACGAGCGGTTGCGCCGCATGGCGCGCAGCTACATGCGGAACGAGCGCCCCGGGCACACCTTGCAGGCAACGGCGCTGGTGAACGAGGCGTTTCTACGCCTGGTCGATACCCGAGACGTGGATTGGACCGATCGGGCGCATTTCTTTGCGGTGTGCGCGCGGGTCATGCGGCGGATTCTGGTGGATGCGGCGAGGTCGCGTGCGGCAATCAAACGCGGCGGGCAAGCCGATCGTGCGGAGCATACGACGGCAATCAATCTCGACGATCTGCCGAGCCGCGGGACGGAGATGAGCGCACAGGTCTGTGCGTTGGACGAGGCGCTGGACACGCTGGCGCGGATCGATCCTCGACGAGCTCAGGTCATCGAGCTCCGCTTCTTCGGGGGACTGACGGTCGAAGAGACCGGTCAAGTACTGCAGATTTCGCCTCAGACGGTGATGCGGGACTGGAGGCTCGCGCGCGCCTGGCTGGCGCGTGAGCTCTCGCAGCGTCCGTCATCGCCCTGAGCACGCGTTGTCGCCCATTGGCGACCACTTCCGCAGGCCGCCCATCGTGTGACCGATTGACATCCGGCCGTCGTGTTGCCAACCCTGGCCTGGCACAACCAGCGGCCAGGAGTAGCCATGCCGCCTGAAACGAAGAGGCCCTACAAGTTCGGGGGAGGAGCGCTCGTGGCAAGTGGCGTCCTGCTCGTCGTGCTGGCGTTCCTGGACTTCCGGACAGGTCCGCCCCCTTCGAACGGTGCCGAGATCCTCCTATGGAGGGATGCGCAGGCGCTTGTTCTGGACTTCGTCAACGAGTTCTTCTTCTTCGCGACGGTCCTCCTGATTCCAGGAACAATTGCTTTGTATCGAAACCTCGTTGATGTCGATAGAACCAAGGCGGCGGCGGGCTGCGGAATCATCGCGGCGACGATTCCTGTCATGGTCGTGATGCTCGTTTTTCACGGGCGCCTCGTCTATCCGGTTCATGGCATGCGCGTCGATACGCCAGAGGCCGCGGCGCTTGTGGTCATGGTCTTCTACGGCGGCCTGCACGCCATCTATCTTCTTCTGGCCCTCGCGACGATTGTCCTGAGCTTGGCGATGAGACGTGGCGCCTACGCGAAGGGGATCGCATACCTCGGGTTCGCCACCGCTGCCCTCGACATTCTTGGCTCCTACCCCTGGGCTATTGGGCCCGTACTGACCCTCGTCTGTGAGTTGTCTTTTGCGGGATGGTTCGTTGCGGTAGGGTCGCAACTGTTCAGAATGCGAGGCAGTGCCGCCTGAAACCAAAAGTTACAGTTAGGGCGCGAAAGGTCTCGCGATGCGCGACCGACGTCGCTGATCGAAACCTGTCAGCCCGTCGTTCGAACTGTCCGTCCCATTAGGACGAACGGAGCTGTGACGGCGAGAGCGCCCCACACGATAGCGAGGCCAAGGTATTCGGTGAGCTCGAACGGCCCGATGGCGTTGACGATCCAGTCGTAAGTCATGGCCGAGACGAGTGCGATGGTGTTGCCGACAAGCAACATCCACCAGGCCCAGCGATCGCCACGCCGGAAGGCGTGACAGCGATGGCAGGCAATCTGGCGCCGCTTCATGTGGGCAGGCCTCCTGTGAGTTTGAGGATCCACCGCATGCACGCGTGTCCGAAGTCGACGCCGTCTCCGTACATCATCGGGCAGCCGCCGGCGATGACACTGATGTCGTGTTGACGGCAGTACTCGACTGCCTTGGGCGAGACACTCGATCCTCTGCCGATGGACTGATGCATCCACACGCGCCGGATTCCGGCATCGTTGCAGTCGCGCACGATCCGCGCCGTGGTCTCAGGTCGCGTGACGATCACCACGCCGTCGACCTCGCCCGGGATCGACCGCACGTCGGGATAACAGCGATCGCCGTCGAAGGTCTGCATGTGGGGGTTCACCGCGAAGACGTCACGCCCCGTGCTCTTCAACCGGCGATAGATCAGATTGCTGGCCGCGTGGTGGCTGTTGTCGCGCGACACTCCCGCAACCGCGATGCGCCTCTGCGCGAGAAAATCGAGCACCTTGGCGTCAAGGGTTGTTGTCGTCATAGCAGTAGTCATCGAGAACCTCCCGCCGCTCTCGTGTCAGCCTGCCGCGCAGCCGCGCAGATCGTCTCGACGTCCTGGGGCGAAAGCCGGGTCTCGGGACGCAGCAGCGTGTACGCCCCGGGCATCTTGCCCTTCGTCGCGTCGTCACACGACATGGCCAGCAACAGCCGCTGCTGCGCCGGCTGATACCCGGTCCACTCCGAGAAGTTCACTGCGTTGCGGCCTTCCCTCACAGCCTGCGCCATCAGCCAGGACAGAGGCGCGACTTGCGTGTACCAAGGCCACACGGTTCCGTTCGAGTGACAGTCGCGACAGGACCGATCCAGAACGGCAACGAGTCCGCTTCCCGTCGGCATGTGCGCCTGAATCGTGCGGCTTGCATCAGTCGGCGGGTTCGCGCGCCCGGGACGAACAAGTTGAGCGGCGGCGAAGACGACGACGAGCACGACCACGGCGCGCTCGAGTCGTTTCTTCATGGCTCCTCCTCGAAGGTGGCGGAAGCTGCCGGTCAAATAGGCTGGCTGATCGCGTCGGCCGGCATGGGAATCGGTGACGGGGTCGCGGCCGCTGCCTCGAGCCCCTGAACGAAGCAGAACCACCTGAAACCGACTCCGCGTGCCTTGAATAGATCGAGCAGCGGCTGCGAGGCTTCTCCGTACGCGGTCATGAAGTGATTGTCGGCGTAGTCCTGAAACAACTTGGTTCGGGCTTCGAGGATATTGCGGTTGTGATCGATCAGGCCCTCCGGACCTGCATACGCCTCACGAACCTCGCATGCAGTCCCATCAAGGCTGATGAACCAGTCGTAGCGCAGCGTGTGTGTGTCCTTCTCCCGAGTGATCCGGATACACTCCGCCGCTTGTCTCTTGAAGCCCTCGAGGCACCCGGGGCGCACGGTCAGATGCGCGCTCAACTCTAAAGAGGCCATAGCTCCTCCTCTCACCTCCCGGATGCAATTCTTGTTCTTATGCTCATCGAGAGACGAGCGAGCGGAAAGTCGCTGTAGACGTGAACAGTCAGGTTCACGACGTGGTTCGCGACTGCGAAATAGTTCATGGCGAGCGCGAAATAGTCCCCGCTTCGCCACAGAGCATCCGGCCTCGAGTCCAGCGCAGATCGGGGTCCTGCCATCCACCAAGAGCTGTCGCCAGAAGCACAATCGTCGCGCTGGCGGCAAACGCCGCTTGACTCTGGAGCGCGCTCCACGGTTGATACTGGAGTCGATGGCGGAGTGCTGTTGCCCGGAGCCTGACGAAACGTCGCAATCGATTGCGTGCCGTGCGTGTGGAACTGCCGGCATACCCGTGGAATCGCTGACCGTCAAGGCCTTGCTCACCGAATCCGCGTTGGCGCGCTACGAACATGGGGCGTATCGCTTTTGTCCTGGCGGAGGCTGCGCAGTCGTCTACTTTACCGAGAACGGAGCGACCTTCCGGACCGAAGACGTCCGCGAGCGCGTCTGGCAGAAGGAGCCCGCTGGCCATCGAACTCTCTGTTATTGCTTCGGAGAGAACGAGGCGGCCATCGCCGAAGAGATCCAGCGAACGGGAGACTCCCGCACCGTGTCACGAGTTCGCGCACACATCGCGGCAAAACGCTGCGCCTGTGAGGTCCGGAACCCTCGAGGCGCCTGCTGCCTTGGCGATCTGAACGCGGCTGTCAAACGGCTACGTTCCATCAGCGTGCCGCGATCATGACGACGCGAGCGCTGCGCATCGGGGAGCTCGCCGCGGCCAGCGGGCTGACGCGTGATGCGCTCCGGTACTACGAACGCCAGGGCCTGCTGCCACGAGCGCGTCGCACCTCTGGTGGTTTTCGTGAGTACGATGGCGCCGCCGTCGACCGGGTTCGCTTCATCAAGCAAGCGCAGGCACACGGACTGACGCTCCGCGAGATCCGCGATCTCGTGAGCCACCAATCCGATGCGGGGCGCACACGATGTCGTCACGTGCGCGACCTGCTGGCCCGAAAACTCGAGCAGCTGGAAGCGCGACGCGGCGAGCTCGACGCATTCTGCAGCACCCTGCATGAGTACCTGGCGATGTGCGACCGTGCGCTCGAGGCGCGGACGGCGGTGGAGTGTCCTGTCGTCGAGAACCTCGGCCGGAGACGCCGAACGTGAACACATCGAGGCGATCCAGTTGGAGCGAGCTCGGGGCATTGGCATCCGCGGGAACCGTCGCCGCGACGATCCTTTGTTGCCTGCCGTTTGCGACCGGGATCTTCGGCGCCAGCGTCGCGGCCGTTGGTGCCCGGTTCGTGGCGGTTCAACCGTATTGCATCGCCGTCAGTCTCGGCCTGTTGGCGTACTCGTTTTAACTGGCATATCGGCGAGACCTCACATGTGTCGGCGACGCCTGTGACGTGGCCACGTCGGTTCGCCGACGCAGGATCACGGTGTGGGTCGTTATGGCGGCCGTCGTGGGGCTGCTGACCGTGAACTGGTGGGCCAGCTGGTTGATCTACTGGACGCTCTAGAGAAATGGAACCGTGCTCGTGAACACAAAGACTCGCGCCGTCCTCGCCGCGATCGCGTTCGGGAAGCCTCGCCTCATCCTCCTGCTATCGCCCACATGACCGGTCTGTGTTGCTGGCACCCGGTGGGTGCAGACAGAACTGCTGGCCAAATACCCCACGACGGACCTGCGCATCTACGCGATCTGGTTCAACATGTTTCCTGGCGACGCGCGGTCCAAATGGCCGCCGACGCTGCTGACCGATAGCCGTGTGGTTCACCGCTGGGACGAAGGAAAACTCGTCGGCATGTGGTACGGCGAGCGCACGTCCGGAATCCGAGGGCAGTTGTCGCCTGGTTCCTCATGGAACGGCGACATCCTGTGGGACGCGTACTTGTTTTATGGTGCAGACGCGAAGTGGGACGACGCACCCACGAACCTGATTCATTGGGGGCGGACGATTGTTGCCGGGCGTGAGACGTTGCGGCAGGACTTCGAGCAACTATTCGACGGTGTCCATCACACGGTGCGTCGGAGCTTGCGCGTGCGATGGCGGTACTGGAATGTGCCGCACGATCGAGGACACGCGTAACGATCCCACTGTTCGGCGTTTTTAGCGTTCACTCCGCCGACATAACTGTGCTCGTACCTCAGAGGTTCGTCGCACGATGGACAGACCAGCGGCGGCGGCGACGCCGGCGGCGTGGCTGTCACGAACCGCGCAAACGACTTCGACAGCCGAGGACGCAGATGCGACGACTCCACCGGTGGCAAAGCAGCTGGCGAATCCGATCGATCGGCGCCGCGACGATCGGATAGCAGCCGCCGTGTTTCGGCCAGCAGCTGCTCGGGCGTCGTCGGCTTGACGAGTACGGCGTTTGCCCCGACCCTCCGTACGCCGTCTGCGCCTGCTAAACGCGCTTCGGCCGTGACCACGAGAATTGGGACGGCCGTCGTCGCCCGATCGCGGCGGAGGATATCGCACAATGCATATCCGTCGAGAAACGGCAACCCGATTTCGGTGACGACGAGTGCTGGCGGCTTGGCCAGGGCCTTGGCGAGCGCCTCGCGTCCGTCTGCCCCTTCAACGACGTCCCATCCGTTGGTGTGGAACGCCTCACGGTATAGCGCACGCGCGTCAGCATCCGGGTCTACGACAAGCACGCGCACGGGATGCACGGCGACACGGGCCTCAGATGTTGATTTGGTGTGAACGTCGCGATCCGACTGCACCGACATGCGCCTGACGCCTCCGTCGAAGGCATTTTCAGGATACGCAAGTCCCCTCCCCCCTTCTGTTAGGTTTTGACATAAGGAGGGCATGCAGGGGCGGCGACGCCTCAGACGTTCGGATGCGGATCAGCCTGAGCAGGAGTCAGCTCACAGCGGTCGGTGATGTCGACGCCGATCGACGTCTTACGTGCGGCGCGCGGTATCCGTCACGGCCTTGAGCAGCTCGGTCGTCGTTCGATAACACTCGCACGACGCTTCCTCGAGCTTGTCGCCGTCAATGATCTTGATCTGGCCGCGGTGATACGTGATCAGCCCCGCCTTCTGCAGCGTACTCGCCACGATGGTCACGGTGGGACGGCTTGCGCCGAGCATCATCGCGACAAATTCCTGCGTGAGCGGGAATTCATCCGACCTCATCCGGTCTCGCGCCATCAGCAGCCACCGCGCCAGTCGCTGCTCGACGGAGTGCACCGCGTTGCACGCGGTTGATTGCATGATGAACCCGACGAGCGCCTGCGTGTAGTGCGTCAGCAATTCGTAAAACGCGCCGCGCCGGTCCATCTCCAGGCGGAAGGCATCAGCCTTCATCCGATAGCAGGTATCGGTCTCGCCTTGCACCATCGAGATGGACGGTACCGGGTTTCCGTCCAGGACCGCAGTCACGCCCACCATGCCTTCACGGCCGATGGTCGCGACTTCCACCATGCCGCCGTCTTTGAGCACGGTCAGCACCGAGCAAAACCCACCGCCGGGAAAATAGACGTGCTCGATGTGGTCGCCGGGTCGGTGAAGCAGGGTTTTGAGCTTGAGGGGAACCAGATCGAGCGACGGCAGGATCCGTTCGTACACGTCGCCGGGAAGGGCCGCGAGCAGCAGATTCGCGTTGTCTGTCGGCGGCGGTCGATTCGCTGAGGGTAGACGGCGCTTGACCATCAAGGCAGCCTCCTTCGCCGTCGACGTGACGGCCGAATTTCAAGAGGCTGTCGCGGGCCAAGCTCTGCCTTATTCAGGGCGAGGCAGGCGGAGTCCCTTAAACCTTTGTTAAGTCTACCATTTTGGGTCGGCGTATGTAGAAATCTAACAGATCTCCGGCGTCGCTTGTAGGAATCTCACCGTTGGACTCTTACGGAGCGTTCGACGCATGGATCGCCGTCGTCCGCGACACCCGCCGGTCCGACCGCTCGTCCTCGTCGTCGAGGCGCACGAGGACACGCGCGCGCTGTATGCCCTTACGCTTTCGGCGAGCGGTTTCGAGGTCGTCGCGATCGCAGATGGTGCTGAAGCCTCTCGCCATGCGTGGCAGATGCACCCTGACATCATCGTGACGGATCTGCCGACGCCGAGCTGCGACGGCTGGCAGTTTCTCCACGATCTGAGACAGAACGCCCGCACACGCGATATTCCGGTTGTTGCGGTGAGCGGGTACGTTCAGCGATCCGTACGGGAACGGGCGGAGCGCGACGGTTTCGCCGCCTTTTTTCCGAAACCGTGCCTGCCCGATGAGCTCGCGGCAGGACTCCGGCAGGTGCTCGACGGAAAGGCCCACGCACATGTCGAGCGTTGATGGCGCGACGAAACGGTGTCGCGAACGCTCATCGGCGTCCTCCCTCCCGCGCGAAGCACGGCGCCTTCAGCAGTCCGTCAAATTTCGTCGCGTCGCGCTGTAGGGTATCCGCGGCACGTGAGGACGCCTCAACGCCGGCTTGAAGGTCGTCAAGGTTCCAGGCGTGGCGCGTGCGCTACAACCCGAGTCGTGCGAAATGGTCGCGAATGACGCCGTAGCATTCGCAACAGGCGGCTTCCAGGCGCTTTCGTTTGAGGATGCGGATTCGCCCATAGCGGCTCGCGATCAACCCCTCGCGTTGCAGCGCCCGCAGTACCACCGTGACAGTGGGGCGATACACGCCAAGCATCACCGCAAGAAATTCCTGTTTGAGCAAGAAGGTGTCGTCGTCAACGCGATCGCGCGTCTGCAGGAGCCATCGGCAGCACCGCTGGGTCACGCTGTGCAGCGCGTTGCAAGCGGTGCACTGCATGATCTGCAACAAGTTCGCCTGAGCGTAGACGCTGACGATATCGCGAAATGGTCCGGCGCTCGTGGTCTCCTGGACAAATCTCGCCGCGTTCATCGACGGCAACGGGCCATTCGCCACCTGCTGGAAGGTGCGACCCATTCCGGCGCGGTCGCCGAACAAGACGCCGATCCCCAGCATGCCTTCGCGCCCCACGGTTGCAACCTCCACGAGCCCGCCGTTGCGCATTTCGTTGGTGATGGAGAAGACACCACCGTTCGGGAAGTAGACGTCCTTGATACGCACACGGTGCGCCTGCAGGGTAGCGCCGGTGGTCACGGGGCTCATTCGGACGTAGGGCAGGATTCGGTCGTAATCGGCACGTGGCAGAGCCGCGAGAAGCCGATTGTGTAAAGGGGTCCCGTCGGGCAGGAGCCGGGTCGAATGTAATCGCACGGCTGGCATGGCCTCTCCTCTGAGCAACCCTGAACAGGTCAGGCGCTTCGATGAGGCTGGAGGGGCGCAGCGGAGTCCTGCGAGCGCAGCTCAGGAAAGCTGGGATTGCGAGCGTATCACGTTACGGCGGGAGTAAGACGCAGAATGTACGGTACACTACATTTGCCCGCCAGACTGGTGCCACGCCGCGTGTGACGTCGCCTCAGCCTCCGAGCTTCAGGTAGCGACGTGCTGCCGCGCCGGAGCGTGACGATGTCGATTCGGGCACGATCTCGCCGCTCATTCGACGTATACTGCACTACCCGCTTTTCTGAGCCTTCGGCCATTCTGGCCCGAGCCCTCACCAAAGCCTTGATGCTTGTGAGGGCGTGATGCCGCTCCAACCCGAGTCTGATCCTGCGTTCGACGGCGCCGCTCTTGTTTGGCGTTTGATTCGCTGACGCGACGAAAGAGGCTGATGATGGTCACACGTCCAGATGGCATGAATGCGTTCGAGTTCGCGGTGTTGTCCGGCCTTCGGGCCGCGCAGTTGTCGCGTGGGTGCACGCCGCGTGTTGCGCAATCGTCGAAGGTTGCCGTGACCGCGCAGCATGAAATCGCGGAACGGAAAGTGCTGCCAGCCCGCGATGAAGAGAAACACGGCTCGTAACGAGCCGACACGGCGTGGCAGCTCCGTCTAGCGAGCGGCCGATTCAACGGCCGAACGGAATCGTTCGGCGTCGAATTCCCACGCATCATTCAGATCAAAACTCGCGGCCAGCTCACAGGCGTAGAGAGCGTGCGACGGCTCCGATCGCAGCCACTGGGTCACGTCTATGCGTTCGCACCAGGCCATCAGCGCGCGGAATCGGATGAACCAGACCACGGCCCGGTCCGTGTCTTCGAGAAAACGCCGGCAGACGGCATCAAGCGAGACCGACCCATTCATGTCCAGCTCGCATGTGAACTCCAGCACGCTCAGTGACACCACGTCACATGGACTCGCCGGGAAAGGGGTTCTTCGCATCGTGACCTGCGGTAAGTAGGTCGGATCGCCGCTGTCCGGCTCGGGCCCGACCGCGAGGTTGGTGGCAGGTTGCTCTTCGAGCTCACGCATGCGCTCACCCGCATTCACCGCCATCGATGGCCCCCGCCCGGCCCGGCCCCGCGTCGAGCGGCGTTCCAGACTTCGCCGCAACTGCCACACCGCCAATACGTGTTCTCGTCAGGGCTTCGCGCAGTGGTCGAAATCAAGGACGACTGACATGCAGGACACACGGTTGGGGTCGTGACGGCAGCAGCCGATCGTGACCGATATGCGTCGCCGGCACCGAAGTCGCGTGAATTCACAGGCCTTTGACCCCTCACGCAAATGGCTTTGGTGAGGGCTGGGCCGGCGCTGGCCTAGGGCTCAGAAAAGCAGGAGCGGCAAGTATATCCCAATCGACGGCCCAGGCCGAACGACACGTCGGATGGCGGCGTCACATTCACACGAGCCGCTTCGCGTCCTTGCCGTCTGAGTACGCGCCCGCGGTCGAGCGGCCAGGATCAGCCGGCCGCGCAGGAATGTACTGTAGACTACTTTTGCCCGCCAGACTGGTGCCACGCCATCGTGACGTCGCTTCAGCCTCCGAGCTTCCGGGAGCCAACGAGCTGCCGTGCAGGAGCGTGACGATGTCGACCGCAGTCTCGTTCAAACATTTCGTTCTCAACGCGACGGTGCCCTCTGTCTGCGGCGGAGTGCGATGACCGTCCATCTGGTGAACCCAAGCCATCTGTCCTTCGGCGTTGGCGTGATCACGCCGCGCTGGCTGTTCGTGCTGGGCGCGGCCACACCACCGATCTACGGACGGCCGCGCATCGTCGACGAGACGCTCGAGCCACTCGATCTCGACACCGTCCACGCCGGCGACATCGTGGGGATTGGGATCCACACGGGAAATGCGCTCCGCGGCTATGAAATTGGTACGGCCGCGAGAGCGCGCGGGGCGACGGTGGTCTTCGGCGGCATACACGCGACGCTGTATCCCGACGAGGCGCATGAACGTGGCGGCGCGCACACCGTCGTCCGCGGCGACGGCGACGTGGTGTGGCCGCTGGTGATCGATCATGCCGTGCAGGGCACACTCGGGCCACGATACGAGGGTGGACGCGTGGACGCCGACCAGTTCGTCCCCGCGCGCTGGGATCTGCTACCCGAAGGCCGATACATGTGGGGTTCGGTCCAGACCGTACGCGGATGCCCGAAACATTGTTCGTTCTGCTCGGTGTGGCGCACGGACGGGCAGAAGCCGCGCCAGCGCGGCGTCGACAGCGTCGTGACAGAGATTGTGGAGCTGCGCCGGCGTGGATTCCGCTTCGTGGCGCTCGCCGACGACAACTTCTATCCGGTCACGCTGACCGACCTCGCGATGGCGGAGCGGCAGGGCAACGTGCCCCGCCTCGAACAGCTGCGGTCGCTGCGAGCCGAGCGATTCGAGCTGATGGCCAGGCTGGCGGAGCTGCCGCGCGACATGGTCTTCTTCACGCAGATCACGATGGAAGCGGCAGAGGACGA